>Ga0315543_1000727_pt1 | contig 38905 bp, 36 predicted proteins | sample SalMarSW160210MG_2_FD_203098 | JGI IMG/M metagenome (GOLD analysis project Ga0315543, IMG submission 203098) | Salt marsh sediment microbial communities from the Plum Island Ecosystem LTER, Massachusetts, United States - Salt Marsh Sediment SW1601-210 ...
ACCATGTCCAATTCAGATAAAATTTCGTGTGGCAGGTCTAAGCTGCCATCCGCCCGAATATCAACCTCGATGCCAGTAAGCACATGAATTCCGGTTAATCGCTCGTTAAGAGCTTTGATTTCAGCAAGTTGCTGCCTCAACCTCTCTACATCGAGACCGTGAGCAATACCACGTCCAGCGGAATGTTCCGTGATTGCGATATATTGATAGCCCATACCTTTGGCAGCCAGAGCCAGTTCCTCGATGGAATCATGCCCATCGCTCCATTCAGTATGCGCATGAAGGTTTCCCTTTATGTCGGATAGCTCCACGAGCTTTGGTATAGCTTCCTGCTCAGCCTTTTCTATTTCCCCCTGAGCTTCTCTGAGTTCTGGTGGGATATACTGAAGCCCCAGCCGATGATAGAATTCTTCCTCCGTAGAAAATTTTTCCAGCTTGTCTGTAGCTATAACAGCTATCCCATACTCACTCAGCTTTAGTCCTTGCTTACGCCCTCTTTCTCTCAGGGCAATGTTATGCTGTTTGCTACCGGTAAAGTATTGAAGTAGAGAACCGAAGGCATCATGCTCCACCATCCTCAAGTCAACCTGCAATCCGCCGCTGACAATAACACTGGCCTTGGTCGACCCCTGGGCTAACACCTGCCCTACGTGAGGCAGGGCAACAAAAGCATCTATAACCTCCTTAGGGCTATCGGCAGTGCCCATCAGGTCAATATCACCCAATGTTTCCCGAAAGCGCCGTAGGCTGCCAGCGGGAGTGAGATTTCTCACGCCGGGGACACAGTGGAGGGCGCCTAAGATGTCCTCGACAATTGGCAGAGCTTCTCCGATAGGGATGCGCTGGTCTTTGCGGCGCAATGCCTGGATTTGGTGAAGGATATTATCAGAGGTCTTTTCGCCAAGACGGAAGAGCTGAGCCACTCGTCCCTCATTGATTGCTCGCTCCAATTCATCCGCCGAGCTTATCCCTAATTCGCTGGAAAGCTTGTTAGCCGTCTTAGGACCGATCCCCGGTATGTCCAGGAGATTAGTTACCCCTTGGGGAAACTCAGACTTCAGATTCTCATAATAACCCAGCTTACCGGTTGTTATCAGCTCGGTGGCCTTTTTAGCTATTGCCTCACCCACGCCGGGAATACTCTGCAAGTCCTCCCCTTCGTCAATCATAACCTTTAATTCCCTGGGGTAGTGCTCGATAGCCCTGGCTGCCTTCTGATAGGCGCGAATCTTGAAGACATTCTCCCCTTTAAGCTCCAGAAGGTCAGCAATATCCTGAAATACCTTAGCCACCCCGCTGTTTTTCATGCCTTCGCTCGCCTTCTCCCATTCTTTGTTTATTATACCCTTGTTTCCCAAGCCTGTGATAGCTGAAAATGCTTCCCATCATCTCATAAGCTGCTCCAGGTCATTATCCTGAATAGTAAAGATCATTGGGCATCTCTCTGCCTTGGTCATCCTTGTTGGGGCGGTGATTACTAGCCTGATAAATCAGGCAACTACAAAATGTCCGTAGGGTTGGGACTTGCCCTCGACCGCATCCCTCTTTTGTTATTGCGAGCGAAGCGTGGCAATCTCCCTGGCAATCGTCAAGGTCAGTGGACCCGTCAACATGTAGAGAGGACAACGATAAAAGAGCCGACCGTGTCTAATACGGTCGGCTCTGGGCGTGGCAAGTATGATGTTCTATGCTGGGCTGGTGTCTCACCCTTCTACTATTGGGCAAGCTTCTCCGTATAACCCAGCACTCTGCATCAACCTAATTCCGCCATATATCTCCCGTAGCTTCAACTAACCAAACAACGGGGTCAACCAGGAGCTCCCTGACCAGGGTCCTCACAAAGCTATTTTCTGATATAAAGTCTGCGACAGGGGGGCTCATCTGATAATAGAGGTCAACAAGTCGGGAGCCCACGGTGCTTTCCAGCAACACATCATCCCGGAACTCTCGCAACACATCGATTTGTTCAGCGGTGGAAGTTCCATAGGCTGCGGTGGCTATGAAGCACCCGCCGCCGGTTTCTTCCTCTATCTCCTCAAAATTGGCGGTGATTTCGTAGTCGCCGTTCATAGTGATGATGGCGTATCTGTGCTCCGTGCCAACAAACTCAAGGGTGGCGACATCGCCGGTCCAGCTGACAAAGCGGTAGCCACTAGCTGGGGTTGCCACCAGGTCAACCACCTTGCCAGCGTCATAGTCTGGAAACAGCCCCTCGCCAGGAATGGTTACCGAGCCACCGTCTGTGCTGTCTATCGTCAGATCGTACTGAGCTATAAAATTAGCGATGATTTCGTAGTCTTCGTTCGGGGTGATAGTGATATTGGTGTTGGCGGCAGTGGCATTCCCAATGCTGCCCTCATTGAGGGTCCAGGTCCAGTTGACAAACTTGCAGTTACTATCTGGCACGGCCGTAAGGTTGACCTCAATGGGATTGGGGTCGGGATCATAGAAGAATGTCCTCTCGCCAGGAGTGGTTACCGAGCCACTGTCAGTGCTGCGTATTCTCAGGTAATTTTGAACCGGTGGTAAATGCTTCCATATTAATGCACTGCCGTCGATATGGGTGGTGACGGCGCCAAAAACAGGGGGCCCGCCGGGCCATGTATGCCCGCCGCCTTCAACCTTAAACAATATCACCTCGGTCCCGTCCGTTCCTCCGCTGTAAACATAGCGGGTAACTACGGTCGAGTCTGAGGCAGTTGGCCCCCATACGGTCTCCACTGGCCCGGTGGTTGTATTGTCGACCCCACGCCAGTAAGCGATAGTCTCATCGACAGAATAAGTCACATTGCCGCCAAGACCGCCATAGCCATTATAAGAAAGGATTAGGTCGGCTGTGCCATGCATCAAAATCACGGTTATTGGAGTGGCCGTGAGGTTCCCAAAACCCCATGGCATCGGTCCACAAACCGGTGCGATGCCTGCAAACGTGCCCGTCAGGTTAAAGGCCAGTAAGTATGAAAACAGGGCGCCGTCGGACATCCCCGTGGAGTAGATTTGGCTTTCATTAATGTTGTAGTTATCTCCAAACCAGGCAACCATGTCCGAAACAAATCCCACATCATCAATACCTGCGCAATATTGTAATGACTCTGCACCCAGATTCCACTGGATTTCTGCCCCGGGAAGCGATGGCAACTCTGCTTCAGGATAATCATCCGGATCCAATTCTGTGGCATCAGGAAACACGGCAATAAATCCTTCTTGTTCGGCAAGCACATCAAACGCGGTTAGATCGATTTGTTCCACCCCGCTGCTGCCCAAGCCGTGAAACGAAAACAACAGGGGGACTGGGTCTCCTTCAGAGTCGTAACTGGACGGGATATAGTATTCATACGTGCGGTTATATGTACCGGATTCATAGGTCTCCTCCATCCAACCCGTGTGGAGCCCGGATGAGAACTCAGGTAAAGACTCTTCGGCGACAACAATAGGACTCCCTACGGGCAACACCATCGCCATAATTGCCACAAGAGAAATAACACAATATTTCTTTAAAGCCATTTTCCCTCCTCCCTTTTAAATTCTTTTTACATAAAAAGGCCTGATAAAACTCATAAAACCATATTTACTCTATAACCTTCACCTCCTTTACGGTATGTATCTAATAAATGCCAACAACTATTGCTTACAAATTTATGCGCACAGGTTTTTAGAAGCGTGGCTGCTACGGTACCCTGGAAATTGCTGCGGATGGAGTTTTTTCATTAGGAGAAAGACCCTAGGGGACTTTTCCCCAGGTTACAAACCTTAAAAAGGTAATTGTAGCAAATTTCTGCTTCGAATGTCAACTGCTAACGCTGCATGGTTGCTGCTTGAGCAGATTGTCCAAATAGTCGTTTGTGGTACACTAATGCCATTAGATGGCACTTTGGAATCATGGATTCATAAAAAGGTGTAGTCCGTCGCAACTGGAATGCAGAAGTACATCAAAAACAGGATAGTAGGGGGCTATGACCTGAACCTTATTGCGGTGGTCGGCATATCCACGCTGGTATTAGTCCTGAAACGTTACTATCCTTTAAACATTGATTTTCCCCGGGCAACGGAGCTCATTTATTACCTGTTTGTCCCGCTGGCGGCGGGCTGGCTGCTTTTTCGGGATAAGCCCTGGGATTATGGCATCCGCATTGGCCGGTGGAAACCGTCGATAATTCTAACTCTGGTCTGCCTTGCTGCCATGGCGCTGATTCTCTACGGGGCCGGTAAAATGCCTGAGTTTCGCTCTTACTATCATCGGAATGCCATAGACTGGTCCGAGCTGCTGCTGAACACTGCCCTATACATGTTTGCCTGGGAGTTTGTGTTCCGAGGATATATGCTGTTTGGTCTGGAAAAATCGATAGGCAAAAGCGCTATCTTTGTGCAGGCCATTCCTTTTGTGCTGCTACATCTGGGGAAGCCCTTTTTAGAGACACTGTTCTGCATCCCCGGCGGCTTCATTTTGGGTTATGTAGCTTACAGGACCAGGTCGTTTTTGCCTTGTTTTATCATACACTTTGGCATCTACGTAATGATGATCTTCTTTACCAATTCCTAGGGCGTCGGTGTAGTTCTGCGTTATGCTTAGAACGGAAAGTGGGGGAGCACATTGGCAGGGAACAGGAGGAGGAGGACCCCGATAACTACCGGCCACTGGGCAAGGTATATCACCAGCGGATGTCTTCCCGGCAAGGTCAGCGCTGAGGTAACAGGGTCGTTGAATTCATGAATATTGAATCGTCTATTCCCTTGCGGGTATAGAATTTTGCCGCAAAACATTCCCACAAGAAAAAGGCCGAACCACGGCAGCAGTGGCCAGTAGTCCATCGTCCAAAAGCCGCGTGGCATCAGCCCCAGCCAGAGCAGCCAGGGGAAGTCGACAAAAACCCTTTGTTCCTGTAGGTAAATGCCTATTGCCATCAGAGCGATGCCCAGTATCAGATTGATGAAGCGGAATCTTGTAAAGAAAGGTGCGAGTATGAACGCAATCCCGAAAAAGTGAAGTATGCCGAATCGGACGTACCCCTCTCTGGAGATTAGCCACGTAATCAGAGTAATGCCTATGCCCCATGCGAATATCTTCAGGCCTCTGAGCATAAACCCCGACATTCTCTTTGACCTGGAATGGGTGATTGTAAGTGATACTCCGGCGAGGAAGATGAAAGTCCCACCGGTTACTTTGGGAAACCACCACCAGAACCCATAAGGCACGCCGGGTACGCCGGTGTTGTGTATATCAAAGTAGTTAAGCAGATAGAGCGTATGGAAGGTTATCATACCTACTATGGCGATGGTGCGTAAGAGGTCTATCTCCCAGAAACGGTTATGCGTACTCGTATAACCATACGTTGCGTGTGTCATTTGTCAAGCCTTCTCTGGTATGATTTTATCATGTTTTGAGCAATCACCTGGTATCGGGCTTTGATATTGTTTAGGGTTTCGGTGGAGCCATAGTAAAATAGGTCTATGGTAAATGGGTATTGACAACTGCATAAGTCAAGAATAATCTAAGCAGGAAGATTATTGTGGCTGCAATCTAATCAACAAACGCTATGCCCAACGGTTGAAAGTTAAAGTGGGGCAAGCGAATTAGCGGAGGTGAATCATGTCGCTAATCCCAGCTTTTAAAATAGGTGTCTGGAACGCCTGGATTTTCATGATTTGGCCGTGGGTAGATATGCTGGCAGTAAGGCTTGTTGGGTCAGATGTATATCGGAGAGCGTCGGGGCTGCCTTCTGAAATGAAAACCAGCCATCGATACAGGGTAGTCAGCTATGTATCTATGGCGGTAGATACTATGGCTGTCGCCTATTCTATTTTTTTACCACTCAAATTAGGCACGATATGGTTCTACTCCGGTCTTAGCATTTTCCTGCTAGGTCTAGTTGTGCTTGCGGCTGCTACGGTGAATTTCGCTACGACACCGATGGATGTACCGATTACCAGAGGGATATACCATTATTCGAGACACCCATTGTACTTAGCCTCATTGTTGATATATTTGAGCGTTGGCATAGCTTCAGCCTCGTGGGTCTTCCTGCTGGTTTTCTTTGTACAGTCAGTCTCGATAAGAATTGCGGCAGTTGGAGAGGAACGCTACTGCCTTGATAAATACGGCGACGCCTATCGTGAATATATGAATAAGACGCCGAGATGGTTAGGCTTGCCGAAATCGAGGAGGAAGTGATCAGCAGGCAATGCGGGGTGGAGCCATAGTATAATAAGGCTGTGGCCAAGGAAGAGAAACCACTGTTGCTGCTTTTTGACGGCAATGCCTTGATTCACCGCGCCTTTCATGCCCTGCCCCCGCTGACCCAACCCAAGACCGGGGAGCTGGTAAATGCCGTCTATGGCTTTGCCAGTACTTTGCTCAAAGTATTTGCTGATTTTAAGCCCACTCATTGGGCTGTCGCCTTTGACCGTCCCACACCGACCTTCAGGCATGAAATGTTCGAGGAATACAAAGCGCAGCGCCCGGCCATGCCCGAGGAATTGAAAAGCCAGATAAAAAAGGTTCACCAGTTGGTGGAGGCCTTCCATATCCCCGTTTTTGAAATCGACGGCTTCGAGGCCGACGATGTCCTGGGCACCTTAAGCCATCAGGCTGATGAGCAGGGCATTGAGACCATCATTGTTACCGGGGACAATGATATGCTGCAAGCTGTTTTGCCTCGAGTGAAAACTCTTGCTCCCAGGCGGACCTTCACAGATACCATCCTTTACGATGAAGAGGCAGTAGAGCAGAAATACGGCATCAAACCAGAACAACTCGCTGACCTTAAAGCACTGGCGGGCGATGTCTCGGACAATATACCTGGCCTGCCAGGTGTTGGTCCGAAAACAGCCGCTAAATTGCTTCAGCAGTATGGCAGCCTCCGGGGAATCTACGACCATATTGAAGACATAACGCCGGGCAAGCTGCAGGACACGCTACGCGAATATCGCACACAGGCTTTCCGGAATAAAGAATTGTCCACTATAGTCAAAGATGTTCCCATCAAGCTGGACTTGAAAACCTGCCAGGTAAGCCACTATGACCGGAACGAGGTGGCAAAGCTTTTCCAGGAGCTTGAGTTCATTAAATTACTTCCCAGGCTGCCCCAAATACAGGCCGAGAGCTATCCCTCCGTAGGGGCGGGTCTTGTACCCGCCCACCCATCGGCAGTCAAGTGCCACATAGTGAACACTGAGACAACCTTGGAACAGCTTATAGGCGAACTGGAAAAAGCACAGAGCCTCGCTATCGAGACTGAAACCACGGGCGAAAAAGCTGCGATGGCGGATGTGGTAGGCATAGCAATATCACCAGCCCGGGGGAAGGCGTTTTATATACCTTTGGGGCACCTTGGGCTAAATCAGCCGCAGCAATTGCCGCTAACCCAGGTCACAGCCAGGCTCAAAGCAATTTTGGAAAATGCCAGCATAGGTAAGATTGCCTATAACGGCAAACATGCTATGGCGGTGCTGGCTGGTTGTGGGGTGGAGCTTGAGAATCTGAATTTCGACCCCATGCTCGCTGCTTATCTCCTTGGTGAAAAGAGCCTGGGGCTTAAAGCGCTGGCATTTAATAAACTGGGCGTCGAGATAGCGACCCCCGCCGAATTAACCGGCGCAGGAAAGAAACAAGGCTCCATATTCCTGGCAGAGGTAAACCGGGTTGCCGACTATTTCTGCACCAACGTGGACATCGTTTGGAGTTTAAAAGAGAGTTTGGAAACCGAGCTACGAAAGCAGGGATTGTGGCAGCTCTTCACCGAAGTGGAGATGGCTTTGATTCCAGTTTTGGTGACTATGGAGAGAAATGGCATTGTCTTAGATACCGACCTGCTCCGTGAGATGTCTCTGGAACTGGGTCAGCAGCTGCTGGAACTGGAGAAGGAAATCTACAGCAGTGTCGGGCATCAGTTTAATATCAACTCGCCCCAGCAATTAGGAAAGGTGCTTTTTGGGGAGCTCAAGCTGCCCCAGTCACGCAAAACGAAAACCGGCTACTCAACCGAAGCCTCGGTCATGGAAGCATTGAGAGGTGTTCATCCCGTAATTGAGTTTATACTGGAATATCGCCAGCTTAGTAAGCTCAAGTCAACCTATGTTGATGCCCTGCCTGCGCTTATTAACCATAAGACGGGGAGGGTGCATACCAATTTTAACCAGACGGGCACGGCTACCGGCCGACTTTCCTCCAGCGACCCCAACCTCCAGAACATACCTGTAAGGAGCGAGGTGGGGAATAAGATAAGGAAAGCTATTATAGCTCCGCCCGGGACATACCTTTTAAGCGCCGATTATTCCCAGATTGACCTGAGAGCCCTGGCTCACCTCTCTCAAGACCCCGGCCTCATTGCTGCCTTTGCCCACGATGAGGATATCCACGCCCTGACCGCCTCTAAACTCTTCGGCATTCCTGGGGATGAAGTGACCCCTGATATGCGCCGGAATGCCAAAACGGTCAATTTCGGAGTTGTTTATGGCATGAGCGATTATGGATTGGAGAAAGCCACCAATCTCAGCCGGGAGGAAGCCGCTCAATTCATCGCCCTGTATTTCGAGAAATATCCCAGGGTGAAGGAATATCTTGAGGCAACCAAGGAGCGAGCCCGGAAGCTGGGCTATGTCCAGACAGTATTGGGGAGGAGGCGGTTCCTGCCCGAAATTAATTCTTACAACCGAATGGTCAGGGAGGCTGCGGAGCGCATGGCTATAAATGCCCCGGTGCAGGGCAGCTCTGCTGACATCATTAAAATTGCCATGATAAATCTACATCGGGAAATGGAGAGGCGGAATCTTAAGAGCAAGATGCTGTTACAAATACACGACGAATTACTCTTCGAGGTGCCCGAGGCAGAAGTGGAGGAAATGAAGTCCCTGGTTACCGAGCTTATGCCTCATGCTTTCGAGCTTTGCGTCCCTGTGAAGATAGATATCAAGGTGGGCAAAAACTGGGGCGAGATGAGATGAAATGCCTGAGCTGCCTGAGGTAGAGACGATTAAGAACGAGCTTTCGCCCCGGGTCGTGGGGCAAAGCTTCACTCAAGTTACCATCTTGGATACCGAGCTGGTGTGCGGTGGTTCTGCTGAAGAAGTCCGTCGCGGGTTAATCGGGCAGAAGGTAGAAAGCCTGGGACGACGGGGAAAATATCTCATCTTTCACCTATCGAATGGCAGGTCCCTGATTATACATCTCAGGATGACCGGCGTCCTGCTGTTAAATCCCAGAGAAGTTGACCACTATGCCCGGGCGGTTTTTCACCTCTCCAATGGGCACCGCCTTGTTTTCAGCGACCTGCGCCGGTTTGGGTTATTATGGCTGGTAGATGATGCCGATACTGTGGTCTGCAAGCTGGGCCCCGAGCCACTGGATGAAAGCTTTACCCCGGGTGTTCTGGGGCAAAGATTAAGCCGGCATCACATTCCCGTAAAAGCAGCGCTTCTCGACCAGTGTATCGTCGCCGGAATCGGCAATATGTATGCCGATGAAGCCCTTTTTGCCGCTCGGATTCACCCACTGAGAAAAACAGACGCCTTGTCGCCCGAAGAAGTGCAAACTCTATATCAGAGCATCCGCAGGGTTCTTGGGGCAGGCATCGGCAGCAAAGGCGCCAGCGTGGATACCTACGTCCGTCCTGAAGGCGAGCTGGGCACAGCCCATTTCGATTTTAAGGTTGCTCATAAGGGAGGCGAACCCTGCCCCATTTGCGGCAGCACCATCGAGCGGGTCCTGGTGCGAAACCGTGGCACCTGCTTCTGCCCCAGATGCCAGCCTTTAGGCCGCGGGCCTCTGATATAAAAGCTGGCCGCGGCGGGATTCGAACCAGCGGTGCCATATTTCTTGGTATCTTCGTAACCTAAGTGTCTCATCCACCCTCAAAGTCTGCCCCTGTCTTCCCGGAGTGTAGTTTCGAGGAGGACTTCGAGGCCTGACTAGATGTATCTGCCTACCGATTCGGCAACTGGCCTGAGCTCCTTCATCAATCTGGCGAAGTCCGATGGAGTAAGGGACTGAAGGCCATCTATGAGGGCTTCCTTGGGGTTGGGGTGGACCTCAATGAGGAGCCCATCGGCACCTGCAGCTATGGCTGCCTTGGCTATCGCTGGAACCAGTGCGTAGTGACCGGCAGCATGGCTGGGATCGACGATTAGAGGAAGGTGGCTGGATCTCTTAATCACGGGTATGGAGCATATATCGAGAGAAAAGCGAGCGCTGGTCTCAAAGGTCCTGATACCTCTCTCGCATAAAATAACCTGGCTGTTCCCCTCTGCTAGCAGATAGTCGGCCGCTGTAAGCCATTCAGCGACGGTGCATGAGAACCCCCGTTTCAGCAAGACGGGGTGCTTACTCTTACCAATCTCGGTTAACAGGGCGAAGTTTTGCATATTTCGGGACCCGACTTGAAGAATATCCGCATACTTGGATACCAGACTCACGTCGTGGGGATCCACTACCTCGGTAACTACAGGTATGTTGAACTGCTCTTTAGCTCTCGCCAGCAACTCCAAGCCGGCCTTCTCCAGCCCCTGAAAGCTGAAAGGGGAGGTGCGTGGTTTGAAGGCACCACCGCGCACAATGCAGGCTCCGCCTTTTTTCACAGCCCTGACCGCCTTCATGAGCTGTTCTTCGTTTTCCACAGCGCAGGGCCCTGCCATAACCACAATATGGTTGCCCCCGATCTCAATCCCATTAATGGAAACTACGCTGTCCTGTGGTTTGAATTCGCGGGAGGCGAGCTTATAGGGTTTCATAATCCGGGCTACGTTCTCCACTCCAGGGAGCAGGGCGAAGATGTCGGTAGGTAGCTGTCCTGTGTTGCTTCCCAGTAAAGCCACCACTGTCTTATCGGTGCCCAGATTCAACTGGGTGTCCAGTCCCAGCGATTTAGCCTTCTGCACCACCCCGTTTATCTCCTTTGGAGTGGCATCTTTTCTCATCCCCACTATCATAGCGCCTAAGATGATATATATATTCTGCCCTTTTGTCTAGGTTCTAATGGGCATCTGGATGAGCAAAGCGCCAGCGTGGATACCTACATCCGTCCCGAGGGTGAGCTGGGCACAGCTCATTTCGATTTTAAGGTTGCTCATAAGGGAGGCGAATCCTGCCCCATTTGCGGCAGCACCATCGAGCGGGTCCTGGTTCAAAACCGTGGCACCTGCTTCTGCCCCAGATGTCAACCTTTTGATTCCGGGCCTCTGATATAAAAACTGGCAGCGGCCGGATTCGCACCAACACCCAAAGGCTTCGCAGGCCCTCGGTTCATCTACACGCACCAGTGTAATTTCGATAGTTAAACATCACAATCATTTGACTATTTGGACAGATGCTATTAAATTAGTAATATTGGTGTAAATCAATATGGAAGGGAAACCTATTAAGCTACCAGAATCGCTTCCTAATTGCCAGCTAATAGATATTCTAATCAGTAAGGCTAATTCAAGACACGACATTGATTTTAATTTCATTGGTCACTTAGACAATTTTCACCAGCAAATTCGCGCCATAGTCGGACAAATAAATCTTCTTTTCCCTGAATACACTCCCCATGATGACCAATACCATCTGAAAAACATGTTCCACGTTGCCGACACACTCCTAGGTGGTCAAGAACTCGAATCTATGAATTCAACGGAGTTGTTCATCCTCGCTTGTTCAATGTATGGACATGATTGGGGGATGGCCGTAAGTGATTCCGAAAAACACTACATAGTTACAGGGCGATCGCCTGAAGGGATGACTAATGAGGTAAGCCGTTATTTAGAATGGGATAGAAATTCATTTTGCACATTTGCCTCAAAACATAACCTGCGGCTAGACACTATTAATAAAGGTGAAGATATTGATTTCAGCCTGTGGCAGGAGTACGTTCGACAAACGCACGCAATCAGAAGCGGTATTAGAGCTAAGCAGTACTTTGAAAGCATTGATACCGGGGTCGCAGAGGGTATCATGCGAGTATGTGAAAGCCACTCGCTGAACTTTGAGGAACTCAGAGACCCGCTTTATCCAACGATCTTCTCAGTTCTTCGCGAAGAGGTAAATTTGCGTGCACTCGCTGTATATCTTCGCCTCATCGACCTTTTTGACTTGGCTCATGACAGGACGCCCTACGTATTATGGAAATACGTAATGCCCCGAAATGGCATTGCTAGTCTAGAGTGGTCTAAACATAGGGCTTTACAACCAATTACTTGTCCCGACTATCTACAAGGCCGGCGAATCCGTGTTGATGGTAGCACAAATGATCACGAGGTCTGGGCTGCTCTTGAAGATTTAAGACTTTATTGTGAACTTCAACTCTCTAAATCCAATGATGTATTATCTCGAATGAATGATGCTCGACATAAGTTGGACTTATATGCTGTGGATTGGCGTGTGGCAGTTCGAGGATTTAGTCCAATATCTATTCAGTTTGAATTTGATCGCGAGAGCATGTTCAAGATTCTGAGTGACGAGATATACCAGGGTGATTGTTACATATTCCTTCGAGAGCTATTACAAAATAGTATTGATGCTATTCGGTTTAGACGAGCGATTATTCGACGAAGCCAAGGGTTCGAGCCGACAAACCTTGGTATCATTCAAGTTCTAGTTGAGCACGAAGAAAACGGCGATGCTATCGTCACTTGGAAAGACGATGGTATCGGTATGGACGAATACATTGTTAAGAACTACTTCGCAGTAGAGGGAAAAAGCTATTATCGAAGCCCAGATTTCGAAAGGGAAGACGTTAAAATTGACCCCATTTCACGTTTTGGAATAGGAAAGCTTAGTTGCTTTATGGTTGCAGACAGCATAGAGGTGGAGACATACAAGGATCCATATTTGTCTCCAGCGGGGAATCCGCTTAGAATCTCAATTCCGGCTATCAATAGACAATTCCGAATTGAGGTGTTGCCGCCAGAAGGATTCAGAATAGGGACAACGGTTAGAGTATACGTAAAAGGAGACAAAATCCGCACACATTTATCTGACTTCTTGATTCTTAATGTTACGGACTATATATCGACGATAGCAGGTTTTGTTGAATTTCCTATTTTGATAGAAGAGGGTAAAAGTAAAACTATAGTTTTGCACCCCTGCGAAGACACTAATAAAGCAAAAGTTCGTTTTGGTAAGGATTATCAGATTCATCAGTTGAGCTTTGATTATTCTTGGGATGAGGAAATAGTTCCACAAGATATTGGAATTGCGATGAGAACGCTATCTGAGAAAAAATTTGATCTTGCGACTGAACTTGGTATCGAGAATTGCGAGGGAAAATTATGCTACCTGGTCCCTTCGGAAGGATCAACTGATTTCTCTGGCGACGGATTAGGTCGAGATGTAGAAATAATAGCTCACGTCGATCCAAAACTTATCGGAAAAAGATTACGTTGGGCTAGAACTTCTTATAGCCGTGGAACAATATCCAGTCGGAGTGCAATGCGAAGAAAGGGTTTGGCATTATATAAAGATGGAATTTTGGTTCCTCAAGGTTTCCGATCACTTGATCGTACTGGCTGGAGTACTGATTTATGGGTTGATCGTACTCACTTGAGTGCTAATTTATGGGTGAACATAGTCAAGTCAGAAGAGACGAAACTGGATCTTTCCCGTACTGAAATCATAGAGGAGAAGGAAGGTTGGATTGGCAAGATCAGAAAATCACACACGCGTAGAGTAGTTGAAGATAATCTAAAATATCTTTTATCTTTAGAGGACTCTGAACGATTATATCAACTGGCTCGTCTAAGCATGTCCAACAACCTCAATCCGGAAGATATGTTCGATATATTCCCAAAAGAGAGTTGGCCAATAGCTTTCCTAAATAAGGATAAGATTAAGTTGACCACCTACCACAACTTGCCGTCTGCTATATTTTCGCCTCCAATCGCTATGAGAGAAGAGATAGCTAACGTGGTTGATAGTCACTTTTCTAAGAGAAATGACTATCAAGGGATCTTGTCAGAATGGGAAAGCGACGAATGCTTAGCACTATATCGTATTGACCCCTTACGACCTAAAGTAAAAAGCATTACCATCGGAACTATTCGCAATTGTTATTCGTTCTTGTTAGGTAGTCGATATATGCTTTCCTATATACGGTTCCTTAAACCACCTTGGAACGGGAATCCCCCTCTATTACAGAGCGTACATGAGGAATTCAGGATACCAGATTGCAGCGTAAAGGAACTATTTACTAAAGTAATTGATAATCCTTTCCTACTAGAAAAGGGCGAAAGAATAGTATTAAGACGTGAAATAGATAAATTCCTCGCACGGGGAAATGTTGAGCTACCCATAATTGTTACTTTTCCCAGCCCGTTTAGTAAATCTTATGCCTACGGAGAAAACTGGCTCAATGCTAGCAACGAAGCAGTTGGAGAACTGCTTCGGATTGTGGCAAAAATAATGCTGGGCGAAAAACTAGGTAAATTGTCAACTATCGAAATACATCAATTGATGGGTGCTTTGGTCGTAGTATTAAGAAGAAAGCCGAATCAACTTCGCCATTCTCGAAAGGACTATGACGAATGGGTTCACGAACTACGAAATTTCGGAGAATTCGTTAAAACCCTAGGATTTGCGGGCTCTGGTGAAATTCGAAACTTGATTCCGTCGTTCGATGAGTTTATCCCAGGGTCATTCGATTACCTTGACGTGACGTTTGCCTTCGCCAAGCCCACGAACAGATTCGGTGAAGTCCTCTAAGTCAAACACACCAGGACTCGGATTTTGACTAGGAAACAAAAAGGTGAACGAATGCCATAGCCATAAATGGCATAATGAAGAAGTCTATAATAAGAAGAGACTTCATTCAGCGCTTGGTTATCGCCCACCCAACGAATTTGAGGAGGTAGTGCTGAATCGGGAGACTTAGAATTCCAGGGACACCATACCAATTAGGCCTACTACAAATTAGGTATTATGTCCCCAAAATAATCATAAACTGCTACCTCAAATTATTGTTTTCTGTTTCGAATAGCATCAATTACTGAAAGAAGAACTCCGACACCTATGAAAGAGTAACCTATCAGGCGTTCATCACCGAAAATAATCCCCAGAACCACACAGGACATGCCAAGTATAAAAAGGTTAGACGGGTTAAGGAGTTGCTTCCCCTTTCGCCTTGAGATAAGCAAAAGCACCACAATAACAACCAGGGCAATAATTGAAATGGCTATCCACACTGGTTCCATGAATACCTCCTTTTAGAAGTACTGGCTACTTTCAAAAATCATAGCACTGATGGCAAAGAGAACATAGATTATTACCTCTCCTTCCTCTCTTCGAGATGCGGGGCGATACTAGAGAACCAGGAGAAGGCCAATAGCTTTGTGGGACATATTTTAGCTGTAAATATTCGATAGTCGAAAAACAAAACACGGTGCTATAATCTGGACAACTATAAATTGGAAGTTATTTCTCAGCTCGGACTATCAAAGGAAAGAAAATTTAAAGGAGAGAAAAAATGAAGTGGAGACTATTGATTAGTGTATTTGCTTTCATCATTGGTGCGGTGATTTTAGGAATTATTGGTCGGTTCAGTGGGGAAACCGTGTTTACTGCTTATGCACTGGGTGTTCTCGCAGTTGGGTTAGGCGCTAATAGCTTGATGATATCATTAAACACTGCTAAAAGAACGAATAGCATAGAAGCTACACTTACGCGCATAGCAAGCTTACAAGAAGAAATCAAAAAAGCGCAGGAGGAACAGCCAAGTTCTAGTAAACCTATATTGGCAACGTTAGAGGGACTATCACAATATTATTTGGACTATATAGCTAAACAGAAAGAAAAGGGTGAGAATGAAAAAGGTTAAGTAAATTTCCAGGAGTATTCATGAAATGCATAAAACAGGCTCAAAAACTAACTGCCAGCGGCTGGATTTGAACCAGCGACTAAGGGCTTCCTGAACCCTTAATTCATCTACAAGCACCAGTGTTCTGAAGCTCCTTCTCCAAGGACTTCTATCTGCCCAGGTCTTTTATGGTGGTGAAAAGTTCGTTAGCAAAAGTGTTGGCAAAGGAAGTATTGACAACTAAACAAATGAGCATATATGATGAATAGGAATCATATGTGAATTATTTTCAATAGTAATTGGAGGTTGATAGATGAAAAAGTTATCGATTTTATTGGGAGTTCAAGGTTAACTAGAAGGGTTATAGCCATGCCATTTTGTCCTGATTGTGGAACTGAAATAAGCGAAGACACTCGGTTTTGTCCTGAGTGTGGGCTTCCACTGGCAGTAGGAGAAGCAGTTAAAGGAAAGAGTAAGAAAAAAGTAGTAGGAATCATCGTAGCATGTACCATAGCTATCATCGCCGCGATAGTCTTAATTAGCGTTAAACCATGGGAGCGAGTATACACACTTAGCGTAAGTGTCAACCCACCCCAAGCTGGTTTTGTGTCCCCTTCGAGTGGCGAATATGAATCCGGTGTACAGGTAACACTGACAGCCAGCCCAGCTAGTGGTTACACCTTTGACCACTGGAGCGGTAGTACGTCAGGCACCACATCCACCATTACCATTACCATGGATTCGGATAAGAGCCTCACTGCTCACTTTGAAACTACTCCGACAGTCCCCGAGGTCTTGTTTTCAGATGACTTCAGTGATGAGGCTGGTGTTTGGGATACTTTCTCTGATGAAAATGGTTCAGTTTTCTACCAGAATGGCTGGCTTCATCTGATCAATTACACTACCGCTACAACTGACACCGGTACTTATGCTCACCAGCACTTCACTGATTTCATTTTGGAAGTGGAGACTACGCTTGTTGGAGGTACTGACGAAAACTGGCATTCGGTGGCATGCCGATTGAAGGATGGATATAACTATTACGGTTTCGCTATCAGCGCCGAAGGCGACTACTTGATATCAAGATTCATTGGTGGGGATCAGGTATTACTTGCCGGGCCTACCTACTCAACTCATATCAAACAGGGACAAGATGTCATCAACCTAATTCGTATTGAGTGTATCGGCAGCAACCTGAACCTGTCGGTCAATGGGCATCTATTAGAGGAGGTTATAGATGCCACCTTTACTGGTGGTGATGTCGCCTTAGTATCGACTTCGTGGGGAGGCAGCTTCACGGAGATTGCCTTTGATAATATTGTGGTCAGTGAGCCATAGCGTTCTTGTTGCCACTGCATTGGGTCCAGTGCCTCCAGGTGGATGCTGGAGTTATTGATGAAATACTGTCCTAATTGTGGAAAGGCAGGAGTCGAAGGAATGAAATTCTGCCCACAATGTGGGCGGAGGCTCATGGGCCTTCATTTGGAGGAAAAGCAGAGGTCTGCCCCAAAGCCTGAGGCACCTCTTGAGGAAAGGAACTGGTTTGAAGGGCATCTGAACTGGACATGGGTATTCGCCTACCTGATATGGCTACCTCTGAACCTTTCCTATAACATCGTACCTCAGGTAATCGGTGCTGTTTTTCTGTTGTTTGTATCGGGCTGGGTCATCAAGCAGAAGGGAAGAACATTATGGTGGATACTTCTGTCCCCCTTGTTTTCGCCACTGTGGCTGAAGAATAAACGTATAGTCGCAGAAGCGAAGATTAGGGAAATTGTCATGTCCAATGACACAACTCACTGCGAACTAACCATCAACTCGAATGAGGTAAAATCAGGGGCTAAGAGAATACTAATTCGTAATGATAAACGCTTAGAGGTCACTATACCGGCAGGAGTCTCAAATGGCACTTCAGCTAAATTAACAGGTGCACTCCAGATAACTGATAGTGTCTATGGCGACATATTGATTCATATTAGAGTAATAAAAGAGGGACAAAGAGTATTCAAGACCCCTGGTTTTTGGAGCCTAATATTATGTATTCCTGGTGTATTTGCCTTCTACAGCGTAGTGCCCAATATCGCTTTCTTTTTGGCTGCGATTGTATTAGGTATCATTCAGTTCAGACGGCATTTCTCGAAGCTGGCGTTAGTGGGATTGACGATAGGAGTTCTCAGTCTAGGGTATTACGGCGTAATGGTGATTCAGCTAGGACTTACTCCGGAGGGTCCTTCTCATATTTACGGCTCGCATGGATTTAGGGAACTTGGTGGTGACTACAGGCCAATTGAACTAATAAACAATACTAATGCTCGAAATCCTTCTTGGGAAGAACTGATGATTTTTGTCCGGTCAGACACCACTGATAGCAGACCTTTCGTTGAGACATTCTACTGGAGTTATGTTTGTGCTGATTACGCAAGGGATGTGCATAATAATGCTGAAGAAGCAGGGATTAGAGCGGCCTGGGTAGGAATAGACTTCGAAGAAGGCGAACTAGGGCATGCTCTAAACGCCTTTCACACAACAGACAAGGGGTTGGTATTTGTCGACTGTACTGGGTGGGATACGATAGCGTATGTCAAAATTGGTGAAGAACTAGGTTATATTGATTTGGATTGGGCTCTTTCCCCGGAATACAGCTATTACGAGGACAATAAGGATTTATCGGTATATCAACCGATGGGAGTTGTTAGGGATATGCAAATACATTGGGGTCCTTAGTTCTGATTTGCTGCTTGAGATATGGGGTAAGCTTCTAGTAGGCGTGCTTCTGGTAGGGGTCGTGGTTAGAGTAGATAGATGGCCTTGTCAGGGGAGATAACTTGGGTGACTGATAAGTAGCCCAGCTAGTATATTTTGAGATGGGAGTACAAGGGCTCAATATCGAGTAGCGTTTTGGAGGGAGAACATGAAATACTGTCCTAGTTGCGGAAAGGCAGGAGTCGAAGGAATGAAATTCTGCCCACAGTGTGGGCAAAGTCTTACGGGCTTTGATTTAGAAGAAAAACAAAGGTATGTCTACCAGCCTGAAGCGTCTAATAAGGAAAAGAATTGGTTTGAACGTCACTTAAACTGGACAATGGTTTTGGCATGGGTAGGTACCTATCTAATCGTCTTTATTGTGTGGCTTCTTGTGATACTGATGGACCCTTATATATCGGACGATGCACTCGGAGGCATAAGCGTCATTATTGGCTTAATAGTAAGCATTGCAGTAGGTCAGTGGGTTCTCAGAAAGAAGAATAGAAGTCTAGCTTGGCTCTTAATCTGTTGGACATGGTTTTTTCTGCTTATTGATAATCAGAGTTTTATGCGGGATGAATATGGCAGAACTATGGCTGATTATGACAAACTTATCGAATTGGACCCAGATAATGCAGATGCCTACTACGAACGGGGTGATTTCTACTATGAAATGGATGAATATAACAAAGCCATAGCTGACTACAGTAAGGCGATTGAGTTGGACTCCGGTCATGCCTTGGCGTACTTCAACCGAGCTTATGCCTACGGTGAGATAGGCGAGTATAACAAAGCGATAGCTGACTACAGCAAAGCCATCGAGTTGAATCCCAGTGATGCCCAGGCGTACTACAACCGAGGCCTTGATTACCACAATAAAGGTGAAGTGCCGAAAGCGGTGAGTGACCTAGAAAAATGCATTGGACTGTCCACTGACGCTGAACTTACGAAGGCTGCACAACAAGACCTGCTTGAAATAAAGAACTCTCCTTGAGAAGGTCAGCCGTGGGTGACCTGTAAAGCCTCAAGCTAATCTCAAACTTCACTGACCTAGTAATATCCTGCCTAATATATCAGTCTATCCACCGATGAATAACGTTTGTGGCTCTCTATCGCATCATCAATAGTTCTTTCATGCTATAAATCCCTTATTAAGCTTGCACTATCGAGATTGACTCTCTAAACTATTACGCATGGCAGTATTTCTGACAACTCGAGGCACCACATCTGAATTAGAGAAGATTATCAACAATGCCGTAGATGGTGTTGTCTTGATATCTCCATTTATAAAGATACCTGATAGCTTATTCCAAAATCTAAAAGCAGCTGACCAACGAGGTGTAAAAATATCGATAGTATACGGGAAAAGTCAACTTGAGCCAGAAACATTAAAACGGCTTATGGAGTTAAGAAACGCGAAGCTATATTTCCTTGAGAATTTACATGCCAAGTGCTATTTCAACGAGAAGGCGATGGTGATAACCTCCCTAAATTTATACGACTCCTCCGAGGAAAACAACCGGGAAATGGGTGTACTTGTAACTAAACAGGAAGACGAAGCTGTTTATAATGAAGCAGGCCGAGAAGCGAGGATGATAATTGATTTGGCTGTCCGGTCTGATTTAAATGCACAGGTTACTGAGCAAGAGAAGGTTCGTCCACAAAAACAAAGAGAGATAAGGGAGCCTCAAAGTATTTGGCACAGGGACTCGTCCGACATTTTTTCAGCATTTTTCGGTAAGAGTAATGGCTTCTGTATAGGTTGCAGAACAAAGATTGACTTTGACGAGTACAGGCCATACTGCCCGGCATGTTACAAGAAGTGGGCACAAAATAAGCGGCAAAAAGCAAAGTATTGCCATGAATGTGGTCAACAATCTTCAACTAGTATCAACAAACCATTGTGTCAGTCTTGCTTTAATAAATCAACAAGGTGATATTAGCATATTCATAATGGGCAACTCAGATGTTATCCACCGGACTATACCTTTTATGCGCCTCCACCGCATCGTAACATCCCACCGCCTGGCAATATCGGTTAGTCATCAGTAATGTTGACAGAAAGCCTACCTCAAATTATTGTTTTCTGTTTCTAATAGCATCGATTACCGAAAGAAGAACTCCGACACCTATGAAAGAGTAACCTATCAAACGGTCATCACCGAAAATAATCCCCAGAACCACACAGGACATGCCAAGTATAAGAAGGTTAGACGGGTTAAGGAGTTGCTTCCCCTTTCGCCTTGAGATAAGCAAAAGCACCACAATAACAACCAGGGCAATGATTGAAATGGCTATCCACAAGGGTTCCATGAATACCTCCTTTTAGAAGTACCGGCTACTTTCAAAAATTATAGCACTGATGGCAAAGAGAGGATGGATTATTACCAGGGAAAAACATCGGGATGTTTGCCATTCCATGCGTACGTTTCAGTCTAGTAGACACGAGCTGATGAAAGGATATAATTAGCAATCTTCTGAATAGTTGCCCAATCTTGGTTTGTTGGCTCAAATCGCCTATCCACTTGCAATGTCCACCCTTGAAATTCTTTGGCATAACTGTGAACTGTCAAATTGCCAATCCTTTTCGCCAGGTCTTTTACTGTTTCATCGTTGGAAAGAACTTCGACTAGTCCAGTATGATGATCGTTACCTTTCCAGGTCACATCGACTACTTTCCCGAACAATGGAAATGCCTTTTTTCTTATTGTCTTAATGTCAACCGCTTGGTGATTTGTGAGGGGTCTCTCATCCGGTATAACAAGAATGACCCACCATAGAGGAGGGCTGTTTTTACTCCCATCTTTTTTCAAGATATTTATCCATCTGACCAATCCTTCTGGTATGTCTATAATTCCCAAAGAACGTTGATACCATGAATTCTCTATTTTTTCTTCCGCTCGGCCACGTTCAGCCAAGTCAGCTCTAATACCAAGGGAGTTGAGGTTCTGAGCTAATTTATCTCTTGATTTATCACGGAATATTTCTTTCATTTGTTAGAATCATATTATAGTGCATTGGAGATAGCACTTAAAGCATTTTGTTTCTGTAGAACAAACATCGGGATGTGGTTACGAATTTAGATACAACCAGGATTTCAAAATGATACATTATCGGCGGAGGAAGGACTTGACAAACTTGTGGTTGTTGTGGTATACTCCCACATAGTGAGAGATGGGAGAAAGTGATATATCCCACTTGCTAATCAATCCCACCTATGTAAAGGGGGCAAAATGGCAACTATAATTAAGGATGAGGATTTAACAATAGTAGCAGAGAGTGTGAAGCCAGATGCCAAAAAGCGAGTGATTTTGACCAAAGTCCCAATGGAGAAAGGTGTTACGTATCATATATATATGAATAGCTTTGGGCAAATTGTGCTAGATCCACAAGTAACCATCCCTGCTTCAGAACTATGGCTATTCAATAACCCCGGTGCCCTTGCGTCGGTTCAACGGGGACTTTCCGATGCTGCACAGGGCAAGGTGTCAAAAATTGACTTAGACACTCTTTAGGGTCAGCCGTGTTGTTTGAGTTAGAATGGACTGACGAGGCAAAGGCGACCTATATCCACCTTAAGAGTGATGCATCCCAAAAGAAACGTTATAAGACCGTTAAGAAGACCATAGGGTTGTTAGCTGAAAATCCCCGACACAAAAGCCTTCAAACTCACCCATATTTCAGTTTGAAAGGCCCCAATGGGGAGAAGGTTTTTGAGGCATATGCGGAACAGAAAACACCAGCGGCATATATAGTTTTTTGGTTTTATGGGCCTTCCAGGGGTAAAATCACGATTTTTGCGATTACCCCTCACCCATAATCACAGTTATCTGGATATACCTACTTACCCCACCTAGCCTGTGCTGCCTTCCTGGCTATTTCCACTCAATCCCCCGATAAAGCCCCAAGCTATCCCGAAATTCAGTGAGTTGCTGCATTCGGGGTTGGTCGGATGTATAATTCAATTAGCCAATTTGGAGAGCACATGAAATCGCTGGTAGTTTATTATTCTTTGACAGGTAAAACGAAGCTGGTAGCTCAGGTAATCGCCGAAGCACTAGATGCCACGCTGGTGGAGATTGAGGAGAGAAGGCCCATACCCATACCCTTCGTCTATTTGAGTGGCGGCTTCGCAGCTATAACAAACAGGGGGAGAGAGATAAATCCCATAGATGTCGATTTAATGCAATATGAAAGGATATTTATCGGTTCTCCAACCTGGGGTTCAAGACCGGCACCGGCTATTAACTCATTTATATACCAGACAAATTTTGAAGGTCGGAGCGTTATTCCATTCTTTACCATGGGTGGCGACACTTCGGAGAAAGCCCTGGCGAACATAACGGCTAAAATAGAGAGAAGCCAGGGCAAGGTAGCAGGCTCTTTTGCCATAACATCGTACAGAGTGTCCGACGAGGAAATCATAGCCAGGGCTAAAGAGGCTATAAAAAAGTATTCGAGCTAGCCCCGATTTATTCAACAATGCCACTTCCCTCCGACTCCGATTCCAGCTATCTACTTGTGATACATATTGTGTAGCTAAAATGAATGTTTGAGGATATCATAAAATTAAAAGGGGCTGTATTATAAATATAGATGCAGACGACAGCAAAGAGAAGGCTTCTAATCGGAGCAGGAACTTTATGCACAGGATTAGGGATTATCGGTATCTTTATCCCGATTCTACCTACGACCCCATTTCTATTACTCGCCGCTGCTTGTTATATACGGAGCTCTGAACGGTTTTATCAATGGCTTATAAACAACAGAATATTCGGAGCCTATGTCAGGAACTACATTGAAGGCAGAGGAATGCCTATAAGAATAAAGATATTTACCATCCTTTTACTTTGGCTAACTATCGGACTCAGTATAACTTTTGGAGTACAGAACATAGTTATCAGGATAGTGCTAATTTGTATTGCTATTGGGGTTACAGTACATATTGTTCTAATCAGAAAAAGAAAAGTTGAAGATATTCAGAAGTAAAACTAACTGGCAGCGGCGAGATTTGCACCAGCTTATAATGAGACTGTAAACTATAATAGCAGGGAATATGCCGTGCCAGATTTCCAGGTTAGGTAAATTATTAAGGAGTCGCGTCATCTATGCTGGCTAAACTGACATTTCTGGGTGCAGCGCGAAATGTTACAGGTTCCTGCTACCTTTTAGAGAGTCAGGATACCCGTGTGCTTATAGATTGCGGTCTGTACCAGGAGCGGAAGTACCAGGGGAGAAACTGGCAGCCATTTCCATTTGACCCGCAGTCAATTGATGCTGTTTTTTTGACTCATGCCCATCTCGACCATTGTGGACTTTTACCTAAACTGATACGTGAAGGTTACAAAGGCAAGATATACTGCACTCAGGCGACGGCTGAGATAGCCCAGATTATCCTTCTTGATGCCGCAAAGCTGCAGGAAGAAGACGCTGCATTTAAGGCAAAACGCCATAGAAAGGAAGGGCGCCGCGGTCCTTATCCTGAAATACCTCTTTACACTGTGGAAGATGCCGAAGCAGTTGAGCCGCATTTTTCCCCCGTAGAATATCTGAGTTGTATCGGAATTAATAGCAATGTCGAAGGCTGTTATTATGAGGCGGGTCATGTACTCGGGGCGGCAGTCATAAATATAAATATCAAGCAGGACGGCAAGAACCACAGAGTAATATTTTCCGGTGATATCGGCGAGCCTGACCGCCCGATAATAAATGACCCGGCTGTTTTCGATGAGGCCGAATATATAGTTATAGAGTCAACTTATGGTGATCGTACTCACGAAGAACACGAGAACGCCGATATTCAAAAACAATTACGCGATTGTATCAACAGGACGGTAAGCGCCGGGGGCAACATAATTATTCCCAGTTTCGCTCTGGAGCGGAGCCAGGAGTTGCTGTATCACCTGAACGAATTATTTTTACGTAAAGAAATTCCACCTTTAACTGTTTTTCTGGATAGCCCTATGGCAGCACGGATTACCGAAGTATTTAAACGTCACGCTGAACTCTTCGACAAAGAGATGATGCAACGCCTGCGCCAGGGTAATTCCTGTTTTAGTTTTGAAAACCTCAGAATAGTACAGAGTGTGGAAGAGTCTAAAGCCATTAACAATATAAAGGAAAGCAGTATCATCATAGCTGGTAGCGGTATGGTAACCGGCGGCCGTGTAAAGCACCATATTGTCAACAACATCACGAGGGCAGAAAGCACAGTATTATTTGTCGGCTATCAAGCGGAGGGAACGCCTGGCAGAATATTGCTGGATGGTGCCGAGGAAATCCGTCTCTTAGGGCAAATACATCCGGTGAAAGTACACATTGAAAAAATCGATGGTTTTTCTGCCCACGCCGACCGTGATGGATTACTAGATTGGCTAGCTGACATTCGTGTCCCGCCGCGCTGTGTATTTGTCAGTCACGGGGAAGAAAAAGCAGCCAATAGCTTTGCGAAGCTTCTGAACGAGAAGACCGGATGGACCACAAAAGTCCCCCGATACAAAGAAACTGTGAAGCTCGTTTAAATCGATAAAGAGGGTTCAACCGTGAAAAAAGTGGCCGCGGCTGGATTTAAGCCACCGAACAAAGCCTTATCAGAACCTGCAACGTGCCCCTGGGCGTTCTTGCCCAGGGGTATATTTTTTATTTCACATGCAGGTATAATACGCGAGCTTTAAGAGAATGTGCCTGGAGAACCAAAACCGATGAATTGGATAAGAACCATTTTAAAGTGTAGGAGGAGTGCATGATAGATTACATGGTCAACACTTTCAAATCTTTCTTTCAAAACCCCAGCGCCTTGGGGATTGGTCTGGCTATAGCCTTCGGTGCGGTCTGGCTGGCCTGTTACCGGCCACCGCTCTTTAAGAAACCCTGGCTCTGGGCGGTCCTCGTAAGCAGTGCCTTTCTAACCCTGGCTGCGGCTAGCTTTGTTCAAATTCCCCTCCAGGTTTGGACTGGGCAAGCACTGAATCATTTCTGGAGCCAGGAGGTCCTAATGCGCTGGATTCTTCTGGCTGGGATACCACAAATACTCCTCAGCGGACTGGTGCAGGAAGGGTCAAAACTGGTGCCGGTGGTTGCCTACTGGTGGCGTAGCGGCAAGAACATTGACCCCAAGCTGGGACTCGCTATCGGCGCTGTGGCCGGAGCTGGATTTGGCATCTTCGAAGCGCAGTGGGCGCACAATCTCATCTTTGCCTCGGGGTGGACCTGGGCAGCAGTGCAAGCCGGTGGCTTCATGGCGCTGCTTGGATTTTGGGAGAGGTTCTTTACCGTAGCCGCTCATATCGCTTTTTCCGCCCTGGCCGGGTATGGTCTGGCTAAGGGCCGAGGATGGCAGTTCTACCTCATAGCCTCTGCCCTGCACGGCCTGTTGAATTATGGCGTAGTTTTGTTGCAGGCAGGTCTCCTTACCGCTCTTCATGTGGAAATCTATGTTGCCGTGCTGGCCGTGCTGGTAACGGCCTGGGCCCTGTGGCTCCGCTGGAGAAAAACGGCAGATACGACTGAGCCTGCAGTATCATCTCCCTGAAGTTATGACAGTGGAAAAAAGCATTTTGCGCTGGGAGTTAGGGGGAATCGCCTTCATAGTTGTTTTGGGGTCGGTGCTGCACTTTGTCTTCGAGTGGTCGGGGTACGCGATTCCCGTTGCCCCGATTGCCGCCGTGAATGAAAGTGTCTGGGAACATCTGAAGCTAGGTTTCTGGCCGGCATTGGTATACGCGGCTCTGGAATATAGCCGCTTTGGGAAGTCGGCGAACAATTTTCTATTTGCCAAGACTCTAGGAATTTATCTAATACCAATCACTATCGTGGTCCTTTACTATGCTTACACAGCTATCCTGGGGCATGGTCTCCTGATAGTTGACATTGCGATTTTCGTTGTAGCCGTCATAGTCGGGCAGTTGGTGAGCTATAAATTGCTAATTGCCTCTCCGTTACCTAAAAGGCTTAACCGTTTCGCCCCGATTGCTCTAGCGGTCCTGGGCATTCTCTTCGTGCTATTTACTTTCTATCCACCGCAATTGCCGCTCTTTAAAGATTCCGTCACCGGTGCCTATGGCATTGTCGAATAGCACTGAGAAAAATATGAGCGTAATATACAATGCAAGAGAGCGGCACTCGGTGAATTGTAGCCAAGGTTTCTTCAGTCCTATTATAGGTCTTGCTATCCAGTGGACTTATCATTAAGATATTGCGGGGAAAATCATCGAATCGAGAATAGATTATCTTGTAAAAGGAGGAAACCATGGCAGAGGAAAAGAAGCGTTGGTACCACCGCCGCCGCTCCGCGACTTTGGTAGGCCCTATCTGGTTCATCGGCTGGCTATTTACAATCGGGTATGCCGGTCTGGTTTGGTGGCAGATTTTGCTTGCCATAGTAATCTGGCCGTACTTTCTAGGCCGGGCGCTGCTCTGACCAGTCAGGAGAGCGTACTCTAATTTCGTACTCAGACTCTCTGCAGTGCCTCATAGCCTTTACCTGTTAGTAGTGCCAATTATATTGGCTGGAATTCGCAATGTCGCGTAGAAAAAAACCTATATCATTCCGTACTTCAGAGGTAGCACATGTGGTTGGCGCTACTTATAACCAACTTGTGTATTGGGACAAGACAGGGCTGGTGAGCCCGAGTCTGAGAGCAGCATCCGGAAGAGGTTCGCGCCGTCTCTATTCTATAGAAGACATCTTCGAATTAAAGGTCCTGATGAAATTGCTGGATAGTTCGCTGCCTCTACAGCGGATACGGTCGAGCTTCCGCTTTATACGAGGTCAATCCAGGGCTTTATCATCCTTCGTAGTGTTCACGGATGGGAAGACAGTCTATTTCTACGAGGACTATGATGTTCTCGTTGACACGTTAAAGCAAGGCCAGACAGTATTACGTATCGCGGTCCAAGACCTGATTGCAGAAGTACAGGCCAGGTTGACCAATGAACAATGAGCACAAGGGGGACTCATCCTGTCGCAATTGTAGAATATGGCAGCGGCTGGATTTGAACCAATTCTTAATATGGGAAATGTCGGATTAAACGGTGGTATTGACAATAAAAGCATGGATGGCTATTCTGAATCTACGACGCCAATATTAAGGGGGTTAGTATGGGATTATCACCAGAAGACAAGAAGAGAATCTACGAGGAAGAGAAGGCGCGGATTGAGGCACGGGAAAAGATAGAGCGAGAGAAACTGACAGCGCCAGCAGGTACAAGTACAGGGCTATCGCCAAATGTTGCCGGATTATTGTGCTATGTTGGCGTATGGATAAGCGGCATTATCCTTCTCGTTTTAGAGCAGAGAAACAAATTTGTTCGTTTCCACGCGGCGCAGTCAATTGTTGCGTTTGGCACCATCACAGTTGCCGGGATTATATTTGGTTTGATACCGGTGGTCGGTGGTGCCTTCTCTTCAATTATAGGAATCATTGGGTTCATTGTTTGGATAATAATGATGGTCAAGGCTTCTAGTGGTGAGTGGTATAAACTACCATGGGCCGGTGATGTTGCTGAGAAGATAGTCGCTTCATCAGGGGTAACAGGTGAATACTCCGAACCTCCGCCCTCAGAACCAACAGCAGAATCAGAGGCAGCAGCGCCTACACCACCCCCCACTGCAGATTCAGGTAAACGAATCGGAGATAAAATAGACGCTCACTTTAAGAGTAGAAGTGGAAGAATAACAGCTTCCGCTTTTGCCATCGCCTGGAGTATCGCTTTATTAATATTCTTCAACTTTTTTAATCAATACGTAGCCTATTATAATTCGGAAACAGTAGGCGGCATTACTACATGGATAAGGTATCCGTTCTTTACAGAAGACATCAATCTATGGCTACCGATTCTTACAGCAACTCTAATCATAACTATTATCGGTCACATTATTTTGATTATCCTTGATAGGTATGTATTGCGTGAAATGATTCATATCGTTATAAATGCATTTTCACTCTGGACGGTTATAACTCTTCTATCTGTCTTTCCTTTCGACTTCAGTGTAATACCTAACCCTGCTGCAGCCGATGCCACTTATTTAGGCGTCAGGATATTCTTGATTTTTATTTCAGTTGGGATAGGAATCGCAATACTGGTTGGTGTGATAAAGCTAATTGTTAATGTAGTCAAGGGAACTGCCAGTTACCAGGAGCATATTTAACTAACCAGTTTTGTCAAATTGACCGCCTATAAAAAGGCAGTAACAATTCACAAAGTGCCTAGTAAAAACTCTGTCTGTATTGCTCTGAAGCTAAAATAAGCAACAGTCTATTAAATAGTTGTTTGGACGCTGTTCTGTGGAGTGATTTTTGTTTGGTCCGCTAACCTGCTTTATTTACGCTTGGGAGATAGCAGGTTAACATTGGAAGTTGCTATCAGGCAAATTCCAATAATCCCTAGGACCGTGGAAATACCTACGGTATTTTCTCCTAGGATATCGCCATCAAACATAAAAATAGCAGCTATTAATGCTAAAACAATCCCTATTATCCATTGTGCGAAGAATGCTTTCTTCTTATTGCTTATTCCTTCTAGCTTCTCCCCTTTTTGCCTCCTCCAAACTAATAATGCTATAACTACCAATATAACACCAATAACAATAAGCGAAATCGGTATAAGATTGACCATCTTCAACACCTCCAATTATTGTTTTTCCAGTATACTACGTTTCATCTCCCAAGGTTGTCAAGTGGACTGAATTTCTGGTAGCGGGCCAGTTAGAGAGAATTCATGTTTACTGGTGGCAGCGGCTGGATTTGAACCAGCGACCAAAGGCTTATGAGTCCTCTGCTCTACCCCTGAGCTACGCTGCCCGAAAATAGTTTAGCATCGGCTAGGGGGGACGGTCAAATTAGGGGACACAATGACAAGTAGAATTTGAGCAGTTATAATCTAATGCGGCGATGTCGAGCTGTACAGGAGACGTAAATTGAGAGAGCTGTTTGCCAAATTCGTAGAAAGCGAGCTGGGGGCTGGTGTTTTGCTTATCACCTGCGGCCTACCCGGCACCTGGAAGACCGAGACGAGCGAGGAAATCTCCAGGATTAAGGGCTACCCTATCCTTCGCTCCGACCTGATTAGACTGGAAGTACTCAAGAACGAGGATATATTTGATGAGAAGGTCGCCTCGGATATGAGCAAACGAACGATGGTCTATGATGAGACGTTCCGGCGGGCAGATGAGGCCCTGGAGAAGGGCGACAGCGTAATACTCGATGCTACCTTCGTCACCCAATCGCTTAGAAGTAGGGCTGCCGAGATAGCCGCCAAAAATAATAAGACATTCGTCATCCTGGAGACCCATTGCCCCCAGGAGGTAGCCATCGCCCGGATACTAAGACGTACCCAGGAGGACTACGAATCGAATGCCCTCACCGAGCAGGCCTACCTCAATAACAAAAAGAAGTTCGAAAAAGTGGACCTGGATGACTTGAAGCGATTGTACCCCGAGCTCAATATCATCCATCTGACAGTTGATACCGAGCACGACCCGCCCGAAGATTGGTATATCATCGGCATGGAAAAGAGATAGGAATGAAGATAGATTTGCACATCCATACCAAGACCGGCTCGGATGGCAATCTCCCTATTGAAGAGGTTTTCCAAGAAGCCAAAAACAGAAACATCGATTTAATCTCGATAACCGACCACGATTCTATAGAGTGCCAGGAAAGAGCTATCGCCCTGGCGAGAAAGCATGGCATGTCTTACGTCACGGGGGTAGAATTAAACGTGACTTTCCATTATCCTGCGGGCAATAAAGATGTTTCCCTGGATTTCCTGGGGTACGGGTATGACATCGGCAATCAAGAGCTAAAGAGCAAGCTTCAATTGATAAAAGAACATAGGGGGAAAAGGGCACGTCAAATTTTAGAGAACCTGAACGTTGAGTTCGAGAAAGAGGGTATTGAAAGATTTACCGAGGAAGACCTCAGGAAAATAGAAGATAGTGTAGACGGCGTGTTCGGGCGCCCCCATATAGCGAACTACTTGATAGAAAAGGGAATTGTAAAGGATAAACAAGAGGCTTTCGATAAATATCTGGTCAAGTGCGATGTCCCCAAGTACCCACTCTCTCTGGCTGAAGCATCAAAGCTGATCAGGAACGCCGGCGGTGTATTGGTACATGCCCACCCCAATGACCCCCACGGCACATCCCTGGTAAGCATAACGCGCGATTTGGACGAACAAACGAGTGTCATAGAAAAATATATGCTACAATACATCGATGGTGTCGAGTGCTGGCATTCCAGACATGACGAGAAAACCACGGCACACTATATTGAGTTTGCCAGGAAGCACGATATGCTCATGACCGGAGGCAGCGACTGCCATCAAAAACCGATTCTCATGGGCACCTTGGATATACCTGATTGGGTTGCCGAGCAGTTCAAGCTGATGCCATTTTTACGGAGCTAAAAAGATGAAGAACTATGACATTAAAGACCCCTCCCTGGCCCGAGAGGGCAAACTTCGCATCGACTGGGCTGGCAAGGAAATGCCAGTCGTCAAACTTATACAGGAAAGATTTGGCAGGGAAAAGCCCCTGGCGGGAGTGCGTGTCTCTGCTTGCCTCCACATCACCACGGAAACGGCCAATTTAGCGCTGGCTCTAAAAGAAGGTGGTGCTGAAGTAGTCCTGTGCGCCTCCAATCCTTTAAGTACCCAGGATGACGTAGCTGCTGCCCTGGTTGACTATGGCATTCCCGTCAATGCCATAAAAGGAGAGGATAACGAGACTTACTACCGACATATCATCACCGCCCTGGAACATAAGCCACAGATCACCATGGATGATGGCGCGGACCTGGTTTCCACACTTCATAAGGACTACACCGAACTGGCTGCCGACGTCATTGGCGGTACTGAAGAAACGACCACGGGGGTCATCAGGCTGAGGAACATAGCGATGGCCGGTAAGTTGATTTACCCTATTATTGCCGTAAACGATGCTCAAACCAAACATTTCTTTGACAACAGGTACGGAACGGGGCAAAGCACAATTGATGGCATCACCAGGGCTACCAATATACTCTGGGCAGGCAGGAAAGTGGTTGTTTGTGGCTATGGCTGGTGTGGCAAAGGGCTAGCCATGCGGGCTCAAGGGCTCGGGGCACAGGTTATCGTCACCGAGGTTCAGCCTATCCCTGCTCTGGAAGCTGCCATGGATAGCTATCAGGTCATGCCTTTGATTAAGGCTTGCGAGATAGGAGAGGTCTTCATCACCACCACGGGCGACATGAACGTTATTGATAAGATACACATTTTAGAGATGAAAGACGGAGCCATTGTGGCTAATAGCGGCCACTTCAATGTAGAAATAAACATCCCGGCTTTGGAAAGCCTGGCCAAATCTAAGAAACGAATACGTTCCTCCGTTGAGGAATACACTTTAGCCGATGGACGGCGTATCTATCTGTTGGGCGAGGGCAGGCTAATCAATCTAGCCGCCGCCGAGGGACACCCGGCCAGCGTTATGGACATGAGCTTTGCCAACCAGGCTCTATGTCTGGAGTATCTCACCAGGATGAAAGGAAAGCTTGAGCCCGCGGTCTATCCCGTGCCTGAAGAAATTGACCAGGAGGTAGGTAAACTAAAGCTCGCAGCCATGAATATCACCATTGATTCCTTGACCGAGGAGCAGAAGAACTACCTGGCAAGCTGGGAGTTAGGAACATAAAAAGGAGTAAAAATGCCGAACAGCTTTAATCAGTCGGATTCCTATTTAGCCACTGCGGAGTGCGTCACTGAGGGGCATCCTGATAAGCTGTGCGACCAGATTTCAGACGCTGTCCTCGATGCCATGCTGAAACAGGACCCTTTCGCTCGTGTGGCCTGCGAAGTCTCTGTGGCCATGGGCATGGTGATGGTCTTGGGTGAGATTACCTGCAAGGGTTACGTGGAAATTCCTGACATTGTGCGCCAGGTAATCAAGGAGGCAGGCTATACCAAACCTGAATATGGCTTTGATTATCGGACCTGCGGAGTCATGGTCTCCCTTAAGGAACAGTCAAGCGACATTGCTGACGGGGTTGGTCAATCTTTAGAAACAAGAACAGGAGAGGAAACTGACAAGGTTTTAGACAAAACCGGTGCTGGTGACCAGGGAATGATGATTGGCTTTGCCTGTAGAGAGACTCCTGAGCTTATGCCTTTGCCTGTTGCACTGGCGCACAAGCTATGCCGGAGCCTGGCTCAGGTAAGAAAAAGTGGAGCCATACCTTATCTCAGGCCCGATGGTAAATCTCAGGTGACTATAGAATACAGTCGCGGCATACCCAGGAGGGTGGTTTGTGTTACCCTGGCTGCTCATCACGACCCGGGGGTGGAACGTAAAATCATCGAGCACGACCTTATAGAGCAGGTGATTAAAAAGGTCATTCCCGCCAATTTGCTGGATAACGAGACTGAATACTACATTAACAGCGCCGGTCAGTTTGTCATTGGCGGGCCGGTGAGCGACACCGGTTTTACCGGGCGCAAAATCATTGCTGATACTTATGGCAGTGCCTGCGGACATGGTGGGGGCTCTTTTTCAGGCAAAGACCCTACTAAAGTAGACCGCTCCGCCGCTTATATGGCCAGGTATGTCGCCAAGAATATAGTAGCTGCCGGACTTGCTGATTACCTCGAGCTTCAGGTTGCCTATACTATCGGAAAGGCTCATCCTCTGTCATTATCCATCGAGACATTCGGCACGGGAAAAGTCCCCGATGAAATCATATTCAATCTCGTCAACAAGCATTTCGACTTCCGCCCTGAGGCTATCATAAGGACTTTAGACCTGCGCCGCCCCATTTACCGCCAAACTGCTACTTACGGGCACTTTGGCAGGGGGGACCTCGAGCTTCCCTGGGAGAGAACGGATAAGGCTGAAATCCTAAGAAAAGAAGCGGGCTTGTAAAAGTGCCGGCCCCCAAAACCAAATTAAGAGTCCTTTTAGCACTATGTCCCGGCTCAACACTTCGTCATTTTGTGCATTGCTGGGATCACGTATATTTCAGCATATTGTGCTATAATTTCAGCATATTGTGCTATAATTTCAGCATATTGTGCTATAATAATAGAATAGTTAACTTATAACCTTAGTGAGTCTGAATAATCAAGAGGTGAACCAGTGTGGACAAAGCTGTTATAGCGTGCCTCTATCTTAACTGCTCGTAGGTGGGCTTTGTGTTTTTTTGTTTGGCGAGATGAGGTCACATGAGTTTGATACAGGTGGATGATTTAGCCAAAAGTTACGGCAGGGTGGTTGCTGTGGATGGGCTCTCTCTGAGGGTGGAGGAGGGCAGCATTATGGGGCTTATAGGTCCCAACGGCGCAGGGAAAACCACCGCAATAAAGATAATCTTGGGCTTGCTTAAGCCGAATAGAGGGTTTGTGAGGGTTTTTGACGAGGAACCATGGGACAACCCGGATATCAAACCGAAGATAGGAGTAATCTATGAAAGAGCCTGCTTCCCATCCCATCATAAGGTATTCGACTACCTGAAGAGAGTGTGTAGAATCTTTGGCAAACCTGAGTCCCGAGCCCGTGAAGTTTTAGCTTTAACAAGACTTGATGATGCCCATGACAGAACCGTAAAAGCGTTGTCGGCCGGGATGCTCCAGAAGTTCGCCGTAGCCCATGCCCTGATCAAAGAGCCACGTCTCATCATCGCTGATGAACCTACATCAAACCTTGACCCTGAGGCCAGGAGAGAGTTGTTAGATCTAATCCTGCAACTTCACCGCGACGAAAATGTAACTTTTCTAATCTCCTCGCACGTACTTCCTGAGTTGAGCAGGATTTGTGAATCCGTGGCGATAATTAATAAGGGTAAGGTCTGGGCTGTGGGAAGCTTGACGGAACTTTCGGAGAAGCTCGGAGCCAGAACTACGAGGATATCCACTGATAATCCTGAGGCGCTTGGAGAGTTGATAAGAAAACTGGAATATGTTAGCCGGGTGGAAGTAGATAGCAGGGGAGTTTCTGTAGGCGTGCTTGCCGGCGAAGATGAAAGGCTTTACGAAGACGTTCCCAGACTTGCTAAGAAAGCAGAGGCCAAAATTGTGGGAATAGAGACCGGAACTGCTTCCCTTGAAGAACTCTTTAGACTCGCCGTTAAGTCCGGACAAGGAGAAGATCGTAGATGGGAAAAGGCCGACCATTCTTAGAAATCTTCACCTATGCCCTCGATGAAGATTACAGGTTCCCGATCCTGGAGATTTTTGCTTTCCTTTTCGCACTGGGGACATTTGTCTTCGCGAATTTAGGAGTATATGGCCAGACTGAAGAAGCCCTCGCATACAGCTTGGTTAGCACTTTATGTGGATTTCCGCTTTTGTTCATCTTTGTGGTCTTAATTCTAAAGAATGTGGCTTACGGTCTGGGAAGCGATTTGGACAGAGGTGTGATGCAAACCCTGTTCTCATATCCTTTGAAGAGGCGGTATATTCTCACGGCAAAACTTCTCTCAGGTTTAGGCATAGCGTTGCTCTTATTCTTGGGAATTCAGATTTTTGGTCTCTTTCTGTTAGCCCCGAATGTCATTCTCACCTATCCCAGCACGGTTTTCTTGACCTATGCTGCTCAGCTCTGTAGCCCGGCACTTTTGCTGGCTGGTCTCGTGCTGCTTTTGACTTTACGGCTGAAACGAGGGGGACTCGCCTTGATCATCGGAGTCGTTCTTCTCTTTGCGGGGTTGGTAGTATCTGGATTGGTGACCTCCATCGCTTACGGAACAGGCTCCGATGTGATACTAAAAATCTGGGCTGTAATCGACCCTAACTTAGCTCTCCAGACATATTATTATCATATGGGCGCAGTAGGTTTTGCCTCTGGGACTTGGGTTCCAACCTTTTCCGAGGTCCTCCTCTACCTGGGGGCTGGATACCTGATCGTGGCTGCGACTTTCATCGCTGGATATGCCTATTTCGACAGGAGGTTGGAAATATGAGGTGGGTAACTCTTCTCGGAAGAATAGGCACCGTAATTTTGATGATCGGCTTAGCTCTCCTCGTCTTCTCTCTCATTCCCTCAGGTGCTGGATCCCCATTTGGGTGGGGTCAGCCTATCGAGCCTGAACAATATATGCTTGAGGAGTTAAGTGTTTACTCGCCTCAAACCGGATTGCAAATCTCCGTGAATTCTACCGATAACGTCCATGTTTATCTCCTCGGAGTAAGCCCAGTTGAACTCGATAACTGGAGAACATTGCTTAAGGAGACATATCCTGATTCAGATCCTTATTTAGAGATGTTTATTTACTCCTACACCGTGCCGCTGCTTTTCTTCCACGAGGCGTATCCTGAAGAGACACATCTTAGTTTAAACGATTCTCAAACTTTGAGTATGCTATGGAATATAGCCGTTTTAGATAAGGGGCTGCAAACATACCCTGAGATTATCTTGTGGGACCCGCCTCCGAGCAGCGCGTTTTCCCACGAGTTGTTTCCTGAGGATGCCCTTGACATCATAGCCGTAGTTGCCAATCCATCCTCTAATACGGTGGTAGTCGATATGGAGATAAGGGATTTAGCAGCGGTGGCAGCGAAAGAGCGGGTTATCGTCGCAAGCCGATTGCTCATCCCCATAGGCATTGTACTAACTATTCCATGGTTAATCTCGAGAAAAGTTAAAAAAAGCATCTTCTGATAGAGGGCAACTTTCGTCCTGGGTACCGTAAAGACGTTAGGTTTGCGCCGCCCCATTTACCGTCAAACTGCCACTTACGGGCATTTTGGCAGGGGGGACCTCGACCTTCCCTGGGAGAGAACGGACAAGGCTGAAATCCTAAGAAAAGAAGCAGGCTTGTAAAAGTGCCGACCCCCAAAACCAAATTAAGAGTTTTTAGCACTATGTCCCTGCTTAACACTTCGTCATTTGGTTACTATGAGGGGAGAGAGTATCACACTATAAAAGGCAACCTGGCATACAGGAGGGTCTGCACTCATTTTGCAAAGAAGTTCTCCTTAGTGTATAATATCCATAGTTCAGTTCAGGTTATTACAAGCTTCTTAGAATCTCAACAGATTTATCTTAAGTATTGGGTAGCCGGACTCTAACTAAAATTTAAAAAGAGGAGGTTATCCAATGAGTTTTCAAGATAAATCACTTCAATGCTCCGATTGTGGGCAAGAGTTCATCTTCACGGCTGGAGAACAAGAGTTCTATTCGTCTCGTGGCCTGCAGAATGAACCTAAGCGCTGTCCCCAATGCCGCCGAGCAAGAAAAGCACAGCGTAGTGGAAGCGGTGGCGACAACTATACATCACGCTATTAAACCTTCCGGGTATGTATGCTAAGTGCAGCATGCAAAACGAAGTCTCCTTCAAGTTTGACGAAAAGAGATTGGTGTATTGTAGCGATCGCTACAATACGGTCAGATTGAGCAGGTAACGCTAGCCTAGCTTCAATAGTACACATAGCCCAGGGATACCCAGGTTATGCATGTTTTTAGAATGTGTTGGTGTGATATGTCATTGCAAGTCGCGATGCAACAAACAGGCAATTAAGATTTAAGTAATTTTAAAAGGAGGGTTCTAATATGAGAATCTATGTAGGTAATTTATCCTATGATGTGACCGAAGAGGAATTACAGAAGGAATTCTTGGCTTACGGAGAAGTGATATCTGCAAGCATCCTGAACGATAAGTTCAACGGGCAACCTAAGGGATTTGGCTTTGTTGAAATGGCCTCAAAGTCTGAGGCTGAAGCTGCAATCACAGGCCTTAACGGGAAGGTGCTAAGAGAGCGAACTATTGTGGTTAATGAGGCACGTCCTCGTTCTGACAACAGAGGCGGTGGCTACGGAGGTGGTTACGGTAGTGACAGAGGCGGTAGACCCAGGGGCGGAAGGCAGAAAAGGTATTAGCCTACCCGACATAAGGAGACATAATGAACTTCGAAACCTTTAATTTTCATCCGAGGGTCATGGCTGGTGTACAGGCACTCGGTTACATTACACCCACACCAATCCAAGTTAAATCCATCCCACCAATTATGCAGGGCCGCGATCTCATTGGTCTGGCCCAGACTGGAACCGGCAAGACTGCAGCTTTTGCACTGCCAATTCTGCAGCGTCTGTTGCAAAGCCCAAGAGGTCGTGTGGGTGCTCTCATAATCTCGCCCACACGCGAGCTGGCTGAGCAAACATATGAAACCATGGATGAATTGGGGAAACAAACCGGGTTGCGGAGTATTGCCATTTACGGTGGTGTGAGTATGGAACAGCAAACCTGGAGACTGCGTAATGGAATCGAAATCATCGTAGCCTGCCCTGGGCGATTGCTCGACCATCTTTGGAAAGGTACGATCGATTTATCACAGCTGGAAGTCCTTGTAATCGACGAGGCGGACCGTATGTTTGATATGGGTTTTCTGCCCGACATCCGGAATATTTTGAGATGTCTGCTAAAGCCGCGGCAGACACTCCTTTTCTCAGCCACCATGCCTGATGATATCCGGCGTCTGGTACAAGAAATCCTGCATGACCCGGTCACGGTACAAATTGGTCACATATCACCGGCAACCACGGTGTCTCACACACTGTATCCGGTTAAGCAACATCGCAAAACTGCGCTGCTGATAGAACTCTTACGCCATACTGAAACGGAGTCAGTACTTGTCTTTACACGCACCAAATACCGTGCCGAGCGTGTTGCGCAGCAACTGGCGAAAGCGGGCTATCGGGCGACCTCATTGCGAGGTAACATGTCTCAGTGCCAGCGTCAAACCGCACTTGATGGCTTCCGTGCTGGCTCATTTAAGGTTCTGGTGGCGACTGACATTGCCGCCCGCGGCATCGATGTTCTGGATATTTCACATGTTGTTAACTACGACATGCCTGACAGTACGGACGCCTACATTAATCGTATCGGCCGCACCGGACGAATTGGCAAAACAGGCACCGCATTTACATTCGTGACAAATGAAGATACGCCCATGGTGCGCGGTCTTGAGCACCTTCTCAACACGCCACTGGAGCACCGGAGGCTGCAAAACTTTGATTACGCAATGCCTGTACCAGCTAATAGATACATTCGCTCTTCACAGCAATTACGATAGCGTGCAATACGGAATGAGCGAGGTGACAACAAAAAGATAACTGTTACCTAAACGAGGCGAAACGCTGTCTTGCTTGATGGAGACTAGGAGCAATAAAGTCTCATTTGGCACATTGCCATAGCTATCAACATCGAAGTAAGATATGTCACTTAAACATACCTGCCTCGTGAAGAGTATGAATTGGCATTTGAACTTCCTGGACATCATAATAATGCCAATTGTAGTAATTAAGGTGTAGGATTTCGCGAACATATATGAATTATCGCAGCGACATAAGAAACATAGCTATTATTGCTCATGTTGACCATGGTAAGACTACCCTGGTAGATGCCATGCTCAAACAAAGCAAGGTTTTCCGAAATAAC
>Ga0315543_1000730_pt1 | contig 38791 bp, 31 predicted proteins | sample SalMarSW160210MG_2_FD_203098 | JGI IMG/M metagenome (GOLD analysis project Ga0315543, IMG submission 203098) | Salt marsh sediment microbial communities from the Plum Island Ecosystem LTER, Massachusetts, United States - Salt Marsh Sediment SW1601-210 ...
TTTCTTTCTTAAGGAAATAGATTGTATTTTCCAGTCCTCTTTTTTCGGTATATACCAGTGTATTACCGTCGCCACTGACAGCAGGATTAATATTCATTGAACCCAGGTTGATCTCAGGGCCGAGGGTTTGCATATTAAATTCGACAGGTTTTTCGAGGAAAGTTATTGCATTACGGCATGCACGTATCTGCTGGTCGATGAAGTCGGCATTTTCCAGCATCTGCTTTTCTGTCATCAGTTCATTCAGTCTGGCATATGTTTCCAGGGCTTTTTCAAATTCGTAGTTTATTCTGTAAGCTGATGCAAGCGCAAAGTAGGCTTCCAGTGGTGCTCTGGTCTCCCTAAAAGACTCAGGGCTAGCATCATAGCTTGCATTTTTCACTGCTTCTTCCAGGTAGGGAATAGCTTTGGTTTTCTCATCAGGAATATTCAGATAACAACTGCCTACTTTAAATTTAATATTGGCATTATCTGACATATAGTCGTCAAGTATAAGATAAAGGGGATTTGCAAGCTCATATTCACCGAAAAGGTAATGAGATTCCGCTTCTTTGAATATCTCACGTAATTCATCATTCTGGGCATTGACATTTAGTGAGCAAAGGAGAATTATGAGAGACCAGATACTCTTATGCATTGCAGACTTACTTAAATTTTATTAAATAAACATCCTCTTTACCATATCCCCTCCCTTCCCTGTGAGCTGAAATATACCCGGAGCGTCCGTTATTCACCGGCATAAAGAACACATCATCGTCAGAACTGTTTATGGGGTAGCCAAGATTTTCAGGTTTGGACCAGTTATTATTTTCAAGTTCTTCTGATCTGAACATGTCAAAGCCTCCCATATTATAATGGCCCTGAGAACAGAAAAAAAGTTGTTTACCATTATTAATAAGGAATGCCCTGTCTTCGTTGAAGGGTGTGTTGATATCAGGTCCGAGATTCACCGGCTGTCCCCATCCACCTCTATCGTTTTTATACGAAATATAAAGATCAAGTCCTCCCATTCCGCCTGGCCGGTTGGATGCAAATACCATTGCTGATCCATCTTCTGTAACAAAGGCATGTGATTCCCAGTAACTGGTATTAATAACATCAGATACGGGTTCTGCAGGTGACCATTTTACACCGTCATACCTGCTAAAATAAATGTCGCTTTCGATATCATCATCTTTCGACATGTAAAGAGTATTTCCGTTATCTGCAAGACAGGAGATGTAAAGATCGCCATCTGATTTAAGGTCAGGCGTAATATTTACAGGATCGCTCCACCTGTTTTTTTCTTTATAGGAGAACAATACAGCATCATAGAATTTCAGGGACGACATATATGCAAATCGTGATCCGTCGGAAGAAATTACAGGGTTAAAGTTGTTGTTTTCATCATTAAACTGCTCCCCTATATTTTCCTCTTCATATTTTACAGGATTCTCCATTATACTCTTTGCGTTATCACAAACACGTATTTGATGTTCGATAAACAGAATATTGTCAGTATCATCTTTCAGCAATGTTTCACGATATTTTCTATATGCCTCTTTTGCTTTTTCAAACTGGTAGTTTATTCTGTATGCATTACCGAGAAAGTACCATGCGGTATAGGGTGCCGTTGTCTGACGAAGTGATCCTTCCCTGTAAGATGCTTCAGAGTTTTTTGCTGCTTTTTCAAGATATTCAATTGCCAGTTGTTTTCTGCCAGCAATGCCCAGGTAGCTTATACCTATCCTGTAGGCAAGGTTATTATTTTCAGGATAGGTTTTATATAATTCGAGATAATAAGGTAAGGCATCATTATAATCTTCAAACATTAAGAAATACTCAGCTTCAAGAAAGGTCTCCTGATCTTTCTTGAAATTCTGTGGCAGCAAATCCACATTTATAATTAATATCAGGAACAGACTTATCAGTACTCGATTCATATCCCCGGAGATTTGATTATAACAAAAATATTAAAATATTAATAATATAAAAACCTGTTCTGATAAGTACAATAACAGGTTTTCATATTACTGCAGGTTAATCATTTTTCTTTTTTCTCCTTCTTACTCCGAAAATAATTAACGCTATGACCACAACACCAAGCAGGATCCACAGCCCCCATATTTTGCAACCTTCCTTAATTTTCAAATAGGTTACAATTTCTTCAGCTGTTTTTTCAGACGCATTAATCATTTTTGAGAAAGTTGCAAATACTTCCTCTTTGCTGTATCCAAGCCTGTCGGCATTACTGAGAAGGAATTCAATTATTCCTTCCGGATTATTATCTTGCAGTGTAGTGGGATCAATATTTTCCAGTGCCTCTTTCAGGCTTGGTCCGGCAAATTCAGCCATCCGCTTAATGTAATCTTCCACATTATCATCAAAATCTGCCGACATTGCAGCAATAAGCTTTATTAGAAGCTCTTTTTCGGCGCCGTCTTCAATAGCAACGCGATATAGGGCTTCGAGCCATTCTCCAGCACAATTTATTTGTTTCTCATTGGTTTTTTGGATGGCGTCTGTAATTAGTTTCGTGCCGTTGGTCGTGCTCACCTTGCTTATTACCTGGCCCATGCGGTCGATATGCTCTGTTTCTTTCGCGTGAACGTTTTCGAGGCTGTCGAGTGTTTTTTCCTGCGCTATCAGTTCCTGTGGGGATGGTTCGGCAATAACTGGTTCGGCAATAACTGGTTCAGATATCACCGGTTCTACTTTAACCGGTTCACTGGCCAGGAAATTATATTCCTCAATAGTAATATTATTAAAGCGGTCTTTAATTGTGAACTTAAGAGTATTATCACCAGGTAGTGCCTCGGTTTCATAGATGAATGTTGGATCATTGATGAAATACTCTTCAGTTTTTACCAGCTTATCATTTTGCCAGTGTTCTGTTAGTAGTGTTGACCGGGGTTCAATCTCAAGTTCAATCTTTACTGTATCTCCATGCCCGTAAATTATCGAATCCTTTCTTCCAGGAATGAATATCTCTGCGATATAATCAGTTTTACCAAGTTCTTCAGCAGGAAGGGTAATACTATCACCGGGATGTGTTAAAGCGAGATTAATGTCTTTCTCAATTTTGGCTGAGCCTTCCGATTCATAGACAAGCTTATAATCACCATGAGGGATCTCAAACTCATACTTTCCTGTATAGGGATTTGAATAAACGGCTACCAGGGTATCAAGATTTGGTTTAGTGAGAGTACTGACCCTTACACTGTCTTTATACTGGCTGAGGAGATCTTTCAGTCTAACTATTCCCCTTACGAAAAACTCTCTTGAGTGTTTATCTGAGAATACCTCAAGCCTGAAAATATCTTCCATTCCATAACCATCCTGATCAAATTTTGATATATATGCAATGTAACCTTCTCCAACGGGTGAGAAGAATAGGTCATCGTCAGTGGTATTTAAAGGATAACCCATATTCACCGGTGTTGACCATTTATTATTATCCAGTTTCGTTGAATAAAATATATCATGTCCACCCATATTGAAATGACCTCTTGAACTGAAGAACAGCACCTTGCCGGTATTGTCGAGGAATGGTGTTTCTTCGTTAAAGGGTGTGTTTATCGAAGGCCCCAGGTTAATAGCAGGACCCCACTGGCCAAGACTGTCTTTTTCAGAGACATATATATCAAGGCCCCCGTAAGTTCCTTTCCTGTTACTGGTAAAATACAGTTTTCTCCCATCACCGGAGATGCATGCGTGTGATTCCCAGTATTTAGTATTTATGTTTTCATTTAATTTAACAGCAGGTGACCACCGGCCATTTGAAAAATTACTCACATAAATATTCCCGTCATAGCCATCGTCCCTGTAAATATAAAGTTCATTTCCATCCGGGGACAGGGATGTTGAATAGCCGTCATCGATAAGAAGTTCTTCCTGTATTTGAATTACGGGAGTCCAGGCACCATCTGTTTTTTTTGAATAAAAGATACCTTCGTAAAATGGCAATTCGCGAGTAAATACTATTGTTTTTTCATCAGCTGATACTACCGGACTCACATCTGATCTCTGGTCATTAATAAATTCACCCTGGTTATCAACCTTGAGATACAGCGGTGTACTCATAAGGCTTTTTGCATTCTGACAGGCTTCAATCTGGAGTTTAACTATAGTTGAGTCATATATTTTATGGTCCATCCCCTGGTAGAATGTCTGGTATGTCTCTATTGCTTTATCAAGTTGGTTGGATATTCTGTAGGCTGTACCAAGGTAGAAAAGAGCATCATATGGTGCTTCTGTTTTCTTGAATTGTCCTTCTTTATGCTTGAGTCCTATATGCATTACAGCATCCTGCAGGTAGGGAAGGGCTTTTTCTTTTTCACCGGGGATATTTAGATAACATTCACCAATTCGGTACTTATAGTTATAATTTTCAGGATATAATTCCAGGAGGTTTAAATACAGGGGTAGGGCATCTTCATATTCTTCGAACAGCATCCATGACTCGGCCTCATAAAACATGTCTTTGATTTCCCTTCGGCTTTGAGCTGTTAAAATTGATGAGTTAATAACCAGGGCAATCAATAGAAGTTTAAAAGCCTGTTTGTTCATCTGTGTTAGGTTTCATTTCTCCAAAACTACTAATATTAAGACAATATTAAAAAAAAAAGGAATCAATAAATATGTCCCTGAATTTTTTCTCAAATAAAGATTTTTAGAGTGAAAGGTCTTCAATAACTTTATTGTCAAGAAATGCTTCAAGGTTTTCCTTGATTTTCTTAAGGAACAGGCCTCCAAGTGCTCCGTCAACTATCCTGTGGTCATAACTGAGTGAGAGGTAAACTATAGTTCTTATTCCGATTGAGTCACCTGACGGTGTTTCAATTACTGCAGGCATTTTTTTGGCAGCTCCTATACCGAGTATTGCTGCCTGTGGCTGGTTAATAATAGGCGAACCCATAAGTGTACCAACGGTTCCGTAATTTGTAATGGAGAATGTGCCGCCGGTAATTTCTTCAGGCTTAAGTTTATTATTCCTGGCTCTTTCAGCAAGGTCGTTTACTTCGCGTGCCAGCCCTATAATACTTTTTTCATCTGCTTTCTTAATTACAGGTACAATCAGGTTTCCATCGGGCAGGGCAGTAGCCATACCTATGTTTATGTTTTTCTTTTTTATGATCCTGTCACCATCAACAGTTACATTGATCATTGGTACCTGCCTGATAGCGTGGGCAGTGGCTTCGATAAAGATTGGGGTAAGGGTAAGTTTGATACCTTCCTTCCTGAGGAAGCTGTCCTTTATCCTTTCTCTCCAATTTACAATATCAGTAATATCGACGTCGATATATGATGTTACATGAGGTGATGTTCTCTTTGATTTAACCATATGTTCAGCAATAAGCTTCCTTACACGGCCCATTTCGATAATTTCATCACCTTCAGCTGTAACAGCGGATGCCTGGGGAGTGACTTGCTTTTCGGGACTTACCTTTTCTGTTTCGGTTTTGACAGTTTTTTTCTCATCCTGCAGGGGCCTGGATTCACTATAGCGGGAAGAAACATATTTCATTATGTCATCCTTTGTAATTCTTCCGTCCATGCCTGAACCTTCAATGCTATCCAGTTCAGTATAGCTGATATTTTCTGTTCCGGCAATCTTTCTTACAAGGGGTGATAGATACTTACCTTCCGTCGTTCTGCTTTTCATCACCTCACTTTTCTTCTCTTCTTCTTCCTTCTGTGAAAGATATTCTGATGAGGCCTTTCTTACATCTTTAAAATCTTTTTCAACTTCAGGAGCTGATTCTTTGGATGAGGTTTCTATAGCATCGCTTTCGATATATGCCAGGATATCGCCAACTTTAGGAACATCCCCTTCTTTAAAAGCAATATTTTTCAGTACCCCTGAAGCGGGTGCAGGTATCTCGGTATCAACTTTATCGGTTGCAACTTCAACCATAGGATCGTCTTCTTCCACCTCGCTTCCTTCAGTGATAAGCCATTTTGTTATCGTTGCTTCAATTACACCTTCACCCATTGCCGGTAAATAAATCTCAATCTTTCCCATTAGTTCTTAAGCTCGTTGTTTAACTATTAAACAAATAAAATCAAAAATGTTTCAAACAGGTAAAATTGCATTAAGGCAGATCGTCTTAATTCATGAACTCTTTAATAACCCCGGCCAATCGTTCCACGCCTTTTGTGATAGTATCTTCGTCACAGTAAGAAAAATTTATTCTCATTGTATTTTTCCCACAATCGTTGCAATAAAAAGCAGAACCTTTAACAAATGCAACATTTTTTTCTATAGCCAGGTTTAATAGTTCATCGGCATTCATATTTTCCGGTAGGGTAATGAAAAGAAATAATCCACCTTCAGGCTTTGTCCATTTAACCCCTTCGGGCATATATTTCTCAAAACAGCTGAGCATATGATCGCGTCTTGATTTATACAGTCTGATAGTATTTACAAGGTTTTTATCAAGCAATCCACGTTTCATATATTCTGCTACTATTTTTTGAACAAGAACTGGTGAACAGAGATCTGCAGACTGTTTGGCCATTAAAAACTTATCAATTATTTCAGGATTTCCCAGAAGCCATGCCAGACGAAATCCCGGTGCCAGTATTTTAGAAAAAGTAAAGAGTGTTATCACTCTTCCTTCTGTATCGATCTCGTACATTAGTTTCTGTTCCTTACCTTCGAACCTTATATCCCTGTAAGGACTGTCTTCTATTATAAGCAGGTCGTATTTTGAAGCTATTTTCAGTATTTCTTTCCTTCGTGAACCAGGCATGGTAATTCCTGCAGGATTCTGAAAATCCGGGATGACATAAATAAACTTCACCTTCTGGTTTTCCTTATGTAATTTCTTCAGTGTTTTTTCCAGCTCATCTGTTCTCATCCCATATTCATCGAAGGGTATGCCTTGCAACTGTGCGCCGTATATACTGAATGCTGATAATCCTCCCAGGTACGATGGTAATCCGCATATTACACAGTCGCCCCGATCGATAAATATTTTGGATAAAATATCGAGTGCCTGCTGCGATCCTGTACTTATGGCCAGGTTTTCATGACTGACAGAAAGTCCCTGGTCGTTATGTCTCTTAAGTAACATCTCTCTCAGGTCCGGGTCTCCTTCAGTAGTGCCATATTGCAGGGCAGAGGCACCCTGTGTATCCAGTACCATGGATGTTATTTCCTTAATTTCTTTGATAGGAAAGGAGTCGGGAGAGGGCAATCCTCCTGCAAAAGAGATTATTTCAGGATTCTTTAAAAGCTTAAGTATTTCCCTGATGGCAGACCTCTTCATTGATTTTGCTGAGGTTGACAGCTTTTTATTTATATCGGGTAACATATTATTTATTGATTTATGTAAATTATTTAAATGTGTAATTATCCAATTTAGTAATTATTGGGATCATAAACAATAGTCCCGATTTTAATATCCCGTGTATTTATTTTGGGATATCAAATGGCGTACGGTTGACTATTGATCTGCCAAGTGTAATCTCATCAGTATATTCGAGCTCATCCCCTATAGCCACTCCTCTTGACAGGGACGTGATTTTAATATCATAGGGGAGGAGTCTCCTGTAAATATAGTAATTTGTTGTGTCGCCTTCCATGGTTGTACTGAGAGCCAAAATCAGCTCATCAATATTTCCTGCCTTTACCTTTTCCTCGAGTTGGTCAATATTAAGGTCTGAAGGGCCCACTCCATCCATTGGGGAAATTATCCCCCCCAGGACATGGTATAATCCCCTGTACTGTCCCGTATTCTCAATGGCGATAACATCCCTGATATTTTCAACAATGCATATAATAGTTTTGACTCTTGATCGGTCACTGCATATATCACATACCTCATTGTCAGAAATATTGAAACATATTTTACAATATTTAATTTCTTTTTTAAGTTTTATCATACTTTCCCCAAAGCGTTCTACATCCGATTCATTTTGCCTCAGCAGGTGCATTACCAGCCTGAATGCAGTTTTTTTGCCTATACCTGGCAGGGAGGCAAACTCATTGACAGCATTTTCAAGTAGCTTTGATGGATAATCAGAGAATGTCATATACTATTTTTTCATGCGCAAGTTATAGAATTAGCGCATTAAATTAATAATTTTAATTTTTTCTCTCGACTGTTTTTATTATCCTTGCCAAAATTTTCTATATGAACCCAGCATATATCCTGGCATTCATTTTACTTTATTTCAGCGTTCTGCTTCTTATAGGCTGGTTTACCGGCCGCAAAGCTGACAGCGAAAGTTTTTTTATAGGTAATCGCAGGTCTCCCTGGTTTATAGTGGCTATAGGTATGTTGGGGTCATCACTGTCGGGTGTTACATTTATATCTGTCCCCGGCTGGGTAGTTGACAGCCAGTTCTCATATATGCAAATGGTTTTTGGTTACCTGGCAGGTTACGTAGTAATTGCAGAGGTGCTGCTGCCCTTATATTACAAACTCAAGCTCACTTCCATATATACCTACCTTGAGAATCGTTTTGGCTATTATTCATACAAGACAGGAGCATCGTTTTTCCTGTTGTCACGTACCATAGGAGCATCATTCAGGTTATTCCTGGTAGCTATTGTCCTGCAGTTCACCGTTTTTGATGCATGGAATGTGCCTTTTGCAGTAACTGTAATCATTACACTGGCATTTATCTGGTTATATACTTTCAAAGGAGGGATTAAGACCATTATCTGGACTGATACATTACAGACAATTTTTATGCTCTCGGCTGTTATTCTGACAGTGCTGTATATTATAAAATCAATGGATATGGACCTTGGATCCATGTTTGAGGCAGTACGGGATAATAAGTTATCACGTATCTTCTTTTTTGAAAATTTTAATGACAAAAGACACTTTGTTAAACAGTTTCTTGGAGGGATGTTTATAACTATAGTGATGACAGGCCTTGACCAGGATATGATGCAGAAAAACCTCAGCTGCCGTAACCTTAATGATGCCAGGAAAAATGTTTATACCTATAGCATTGCATTTGTTCCCGTGAATTTAATTTTCCTGGTGCTGGGAGTTTTACTGGTAATTTATACCTCTTTCGCGGGGATGTCTTTACCGGAGCAGGCTGATAACCTTTTCCCTCTTGTTGCCACGAGGGGAGGATTGTCGCCCGTGGTAAGCTTGTTCTTTATCCTTGGGTTAATAGCAGCTGCTTATTCGAGTGCCGATTCGGCACTTACTGCTCTTACTACTTCCTTCACCGTTGATATCCTTGGACGCGGAGGGGAGAAAGAATCAATACTGAAGAAGGTGCGTTTCAGGGTGCATATAATGTTTTCCTTCATTCTGATGGCAGTAATTATGGTTTTCAGGCTGATAAACGACCAGAGTGTTATAAGTGCATTGTTTACAGTTGCAGGTTATACATATGGTCCTCTGCTGGGAATGTATTCATTTGGATTATTAACCAGGTGGAAGGTATATGATCACCTTGTGCCATATATAGCAATTGCTTCTCCTCTTATTTGCGTTTTATTGAATACATTCTCTGAAGAATTATTTGGAGGATATAAATTCGGATTTGAGCTGCTGATCGTTAACGGCCTGATCACTTTCCTTGGCATGATGATCATTCGCCGGAGGAACTCCCGAGAGGAATACGGTAAATAATGTAATAAGAGATTGCAGGTATAAAAGAAGCATCCGTACTTCCCATACCAGGTATATAAACCGCTTTTTCCTCATTCCTGCCAGATGAGTATATCAGGGTGCGCAGCTTAACAGACCAGCCTATAAGGAAATTTTTGGTCAATTCTGTCTTCACACCGCCCTGTATTTCAAGGAAATGTGCATGTACTGAATTTTTCGGAATGGAAGTATAAACCTTTCCCCAGTAACTGTCAATGCTTACAGAAGGTGTTTCCTGTTCAAAAACAGACAGACCGTATCTCAAACCTATGCCCGCAAAATGATTGATCCTGGAAGCTACCGGTTGAAGCATACTGATATCTGTGCCAATTCTCAAAAACCAGCCCTCGCTGTGATATTCATAATTGTATTGCTGATAGTCATATGCTGAATAACCCGGCTCGCATACGATATAATATTTATAGTTTAACCTGTATGACAGATGCCCTTCGTAACTATATTTTGAATTATCCAATGAATATAGTACAGGGCCTGTTATGTCAAAACCTGCACTGATTGATTTTCGGGCTTTAACTGTGTCAGCTTCCTGGGCATTCAAGAGCACTGAGCAAAACAACAGGGAGAGACTAAAAGAATATCTGAATATTCTCCTCATTAACTGGATTTACTGATTTATTTGTGATTAAAATATTGGTTATATCATTCGTAGTATATAGTACTTCTTCAAGTTCATGGAGGTAAATATACCCACAGGCACTGGAAAGCAACTTAAGACTTGATTCATAATAAATTTCAATAGTATCTGCACGTCCACCGTTGATAATTACAAAAGAACAGTTTGAAGCAGAGGGGTTAAGGGGAAGATCTATATTTTTAAGTGTCGACATGGAACAGATTACTGAATCAGAGATGTTCAGCCCGTAAATGTCAAGGCTGTCGATACTCGACTCCTCACCTGATTCGCTGGAGTAAAATACTGCCTGCATCAGCACTTCGGTATCCTCATTACAACCTTCCTTTGTACAGGAGTTGTTAAATATAGCCAGGGCTAGAAATAACGGGGACAGAAATATATTTTTCATCATTTGAACACAAATGTATTCAAAAGTATGAAAAATGAATGTCTCAAAAAAGGCTTTGTTCCTTGTTATGATATAATACTGTCAATTCTTCTTCTGGTTAAAGATTTGACTTATTGTTTCTCCATATTTATTCATCAGCTCATTTCTCCTGAGCTTGAGTGTAGGAGACAGTTCTCCCGTATCTGAGGTCCATTCATCTTCGACAAGCCTGAATCTCTTAATCTTTTCATGATCACCAAGAGAAAGGTTCAGCTGTTCAACCTCCTGACCCATAAGGTTTATCACCTCTGATTTTTCAATAAGCTCGGCATTGTCACGAAACTGGATATTCTCTTCAGCGCACCAGTCGTGGAGGTGTTTGAAATTAGGTGATATAAGAGCGCTGGCAAATTTTTGATTTTCACCTATTACCATTGCCTGTTCAATAAATATTGACTCTTTAAGCTTATTTTCAATCATCTGAGGTGCAATATATTTACCTGCAGAAGTTTTAAATATTTCTTTCTTCCTGTCAGTGATCTTAAGCCATTTACCTTCCACCAGAGTGCCGATATCTCCTGTATGCACCCATCCTTCACTGTCAATTACTTCTTTTGTTCTTTCCTTGTCTTTATAGTAACCCATCATTACATGAGGGCCCCTGGTCAGGATTTCCCCGTCTTCAGCTATTTTGACCTCTATACCCGGTATAGTGGGACCTACCGTTCCAAACATTACGTCATTTATCCTGAAAGGGTTTACTGCAATCACCGGTGATGTTTCAGTTAATCCGTACCCGGCAATTATTGGCAGTCCGGCTGCCCAGAATATCCTCTCAAGCCTTGGCTGTATTGCGGCTCCGCCTGAAACAATAATTTCTATTTCACCTCCCAATGCGTCTCTCCACTTACTGAATATCAGTTTACTGGCAATAGACAGTTTAGCCTTATAAAATATACTTTTACCTTTAAGTTCGTATTTCAGGCCAAGCTTTACTGCCCAGAAGAATAATTGTCTTTTTATGCCTTTCAGAGCTTTGCCCTTACTCATTATGCCATCATAGATTTTTTCCATGAGACGGGGAACGGTATTCATAACATTGGGTTTAACTTCCTTAATAAGTTCGGTGATCAGCCCCATATTTTCAATATAGTATACACTTATACCCTTGTACTGGAAATGATAGTTGACCATTCTTTCATAGATATGGCATAGAGGAAGAAAACTCATGGCCTTGTCTCCATATCCCAGGTGATGGATGTCGTTTATTGCAAGGAGGTTTGAAACAATGTTGTTGTGTGACAGCATTACTCCTTTAGGCTGTCCTGTTGTCCCGGATGTGTATATTATAGTAAGCAGGTCGTCAGGTTTAATTGACTCTTTAGTCCTGAGCAGTTCATCCCTGAACTTCTCTTCATTATTCCTGCCAAGTTCAAGTAATTCATTAAAATGTTTTACTCCCTCAATCTCGTCGAAAGAATATATTTCCTTAAAGTTCTCAAGCTGTGACAGTATCGGTTCCACTTTATTATACATTATCTTATTTGAGAGTATTATAACTTTCACCTCTGCGTGATTCAGTATATACATATACTCATCAGGTCCAATGGTAGGATAAACCGGTACATGTACCATTCCGGCCTGCGACAGGCCCATATCAACGAAGCACCATTCAGGACGGTTCCCGGTAATTGTAGCTACTTTATCCCCTTTCTCGAGGCCTATTGCCCTGAAACCGTAACTTACCATGTTTGCATAATCGCGGTAATCTTCAGATGAGTAAATTTTCCATTCATTATTAACCTTGCCTGCAACAGCTGCTTCAAGTGAATAGTTCTCAATGCTCCAGTCGATAATATCAAAGGTCCTTCTTACTTCCATGGTTTTTGATTTAATGTAACCAGCAATTCTACAAAAATTTTTCGAACAAATGAAAAATAATCTTGTCGAATATAATATATGTCAACTGCTTTATACCATTTATAGAGCATATTAGCAGTACATCGGAAAGAATGTTTTTTCGACTGGTATTGGGATGAAAGATATTCAGATGAATGACTCCTTAATAATTTCTCGGATCTTCTCAAGGGCGCGCGGTATTCCTTCAGGATCACTTCCGCCCGCTATAGCCATAAATGGCTGGCCGCCGCCGCCTCCTTTGATATATTTGGCAGCACTACTTATTATATCTCCCGCATGGATTTTTTTCAGTTTAATAATATCATCACTTATCATCATCATCAAATGTGCTTTATCCCCTATGTGAGCACCTATGGCAAGTATAATTCCTTTGTTTGATGACCTGATCATCTGTGCGATTTTCTTTAATATGTCAACAGAATCGGTTGGTATCTGCCGGGCAATAAATTTAATTCCATTTATCTCCTCAGATTTACTCAGGAGTTCATCGCGCAATATCACCGATGCATTTGTTTCCAGTTTCTCTATTCTTTTATTCAGGTCGTTAATCTGTGAAATAAGCCTGGCTATTGTCCCGGGTATATTTTTTGAGCTGGCAAGCATATTACTTACTTCATCCAGGATTGACAATTTCCTGTTCACATAATCAAGGGCATGTTCGGATGTAACTGCCTCTATTCTCCTGATGCCGGCAGCTATAGCACTCTCAGTAACAATTTTGAAGAGGCCTATCTGACCGGTGGATTCAACATGAGTGCCACCGCAAAGTTCCAGTGATTCATCAAATTCAACAACCCGCACTTTGTTGTCGTATCTTTCACCGAAAAGTGCAATAGCTCCTTTATCAAGAGCTTCATCCATTGGTAATTCATCAATAACCCTGGCGGGTATGTTCCTTCTTATCATCTCGTTTACGAGTTTCTCGATAAGGTTGATCTCTTCATCTGTAATTTTTTTGAAATGGCTGAAATCAAAGCGCATTTTCTCGTCATTAACAAGTGAGCCCTTTTGTTCTACATGACTGCCCAGGATTTTCCTAAGTGTATAATGTAAAAGGTGTGTGGCCGTATGATTTTTCGCTGTTGCTGAGCGTTTCATTTCATCAACAACCGCTTCATAATGACTTTCAGGACTCTGTGGAAGGGATTTACTTACGTGGATTATTAGGTTATTTTCCTTTATAGTGTCAATAATATCTATCTTTTCTTCGCCATTCGTTATGTATCCTTTATCACCTGCCTGCCCACCTGATTCAGCATAAAAGGGAGTTTTGTCAAATACAAGGTGATACAGCACTTCCCCTTTGAGAATTATTTTACGATACCTGGTTAGCCTTATTTTATCACTGGTTTTTTCATATCCCGTAAATTCGGTACCCTGTTGATCCATAGTTATTGTCCAGTCCGTTGATTCTTTAGTTGCATCAACCTTTGATCTCTGTTTCTGTTTTTTCATTTCTTCCTCAAAGCCTGCCAGATCGATTTTCACAGCATTTTCTTTCAATATGAGCTGGGTTAGATCAACAGGGAAACCATAAGTATCGTAAAGAGTAAATGCATCTTTCCCGGGGAAGGTATCTTTATTTTCTGTTTTCAATTCAGCAATACGCTTATCAATCAGGCGTATGCCTTTTCCGAGGGTGTTGAGGAATGCCATCTCTTCCTGCCTGATGATGGCTGTTATCTGTTTTTGCTGTGCCTTCAGCTCGGGGAAGGAGTCACCCATAATATTAACAAGGATTGGTACCAGCCTGTAAATAAAAGGATCTTCCTGCTGCAGGTAATTATAACCATAACGGATAGCCCGCCTGAGTATTCTCCTTATAACATACCCTGCTTTATTATTTGAAGGTATTTGGCCGTCAGCAATAGAAAAGGAGATAGCCCTTAGGTGATCGGTAACAACCCGTAGTGCTATGTCAGTATCTTCCCTTTCACCGTAGCTTATTCCTGTTAAAGCAGATATTTCGTTTATCAGCGACTGGAAGATATCTGTGTCATAATTGGATTTCTTACCCTGGACTACCATACACAGCCTTTCAAATCCCATACCGGTATCAACGTGTTTCTCCGGTAGTTGCTCGAGCGAGCCATCAGCCTTGCGGTTGTATTGGATAAAAACAAGATTCCATATCTCAATGACGAGGGGATGATTTTTATTAATTAGGGTATGACCTGGTAAGGTTTTTCGTTCATCATTATCCCTGAGGTCAACATGTATTTCAGAACAGGGTCCACATGGTCCAGTATCGCCCATTTCCCAGAAATTATCTTTTTTGGAACCTTCAAGTATTCTGTTTTCAGATGTTTTAAAACATTTTTTCCAGTACCCGGCTGCTTCACTATCCCTTTTTATTTTTTCGTAATCATTACCCTCAAAAACAGTGGCGTATATTCTGTCTTCAGGGATATTAAGTACAGAGGTAAGGAACTCCCATGCCCATTCAATTGCTTCCTTTTTGAAATAATCTCCAAAAGACCAGTTACCAAGCATCTCGAACATGGTATGATGATATGTATCGTGTCCAACTTCCTCAAGGTCATTGTGTTTGCCTGAGACCCTCAGGCACTTCTGCGTGTTAGCTATACGTTTGGTTACAGGCTTCTCATTTCCGAGAAAAATATCTTTAAACTGGTTCATCCCTGCATTGGTAAACATAAGAGTAGGATCGTTCTTAAGTACCATTGGGGCTGATTTAAGTATGGTGTGTTCTTTAGCAGCAAAAAAATCAAAAAATGCTGTTCTTAGTTCATTTGAATTCATAAAATCTTCTGCTCCGTTAACATGATCATTTGCTAATGGTTTGTAAAATTAGTTTATTTAAATTAGATTTGCGGCAACCCAGGGGGGAAATTTCAATTTGTTAAAATCTTGATGTTACGAAAGAAGTATTTACTCGACAGGAAAGAATTAATTTATAAAGAATATAGTTTATCTTTTACACAGAAGCTTGCAAGGTTCAGTCTGATCCTTATGGTTTCACTTATACTTACAGCCGGTTATGGCATTGTTTTCAAGCATTTTTTTGGTTCACCAAAAGAGAAAAAATTACAATCCGAACTCGAGGGAATACAGTATAAATATGAATTGCTGGAGAATGATTTTGAAGCTATAGGGCGTGAGTTAGATAATATAGCGGCAGCAGAGGACAATGTATACAGGCCGGTTTTTGATATGGAAAAGATACCATCTTCTTTCAGGCAGTCAGGCTTTGGTGGTACAAGGAAGTATACAGAGCTTGAAGGCTATGAGAATGCTGATATACTTATCTCAGCAACCAAAAAGGTTGATGAACTTCTGAGAAGAACTTATATACAATCAAGATCATTCGATGATATTATCCCGGTTGCTTCCGACTGGAAGAATAAGTTAGAGCATATACCCTACATCCGACCTGTTAATGTAAATATTCCCCTTGGCGATGGCCTGAAGTTCAGGGAAAAACATCCTGTACTGGGAAGTCCGAGATGGCATTATGGACAGGATTTCCAGGCTCCTTCAGGGACTGAAGTGTTTGCTACAGGTAACGGAGTTGTTACTAGAGCAGGATGGAGCCCTTTCGGTTTCGGTAACATGGTAGAAATAGATCATGGGTATGGCTTCAAAACGATATACGGGCATCTTCAAACTGTAGAAGTAACAGAAGGCCAGGAAGTTGTCAGGGGTGGCATGCTTGGTTTGTCGGGCAGTACAGGCATATCTTCAGGGCCTCATTTACATTACGAAATACACTATAATGGTAAGGTTCAGAACCCGCTGTATTTCTTTGATGATGACCTTACTATGGAAGAGTATAATAAAATGATTGATGCTTTGACCAACGTTTATTAATTAACAAGTACAATTACTTTTTGTGATATGTTAATAAATTTCCCTGAGATGACTTCTGTAATTAATTAGATTTAATATATTTATGCTGTCTTTGCGAAATATTTTTTGACTATGGCAAAAGTAAAATATAAATATAATCCGAATTCATTATCCTTCGACAGAATAAAGATGACATCCAGGGAGCGCTTCCTGAGCTTCATGGCTTATTTTACAGGTTCCCTTATTCTCGCGGTGTTGTACGGCGCTATTTTTACCTTCCTTTTCGATTCACCTAAAGAAAAGGTGCTGAAACGTGAGAATGAACAGATGAGGCTTCAGTATGAATTACTGAGTAAAGACCTTGAAAAGGTAGAGAAGGTACTGGCTCATTTGCAGGAGACTGATGATAATCTCTACAGGACTGTTTTTGAGGCAGAGCCCATACCAACATCCCTGCGTGAAGGCGGTATCGGAGGTGTGAACAGGTATGAGGAGCTGGAAGGCTATGATAATTCAAGTATTGTCATTGAAACAGCTATGAGGCTTGAAAAGATAAAGAAGAAAACATACGTGCAATCAAAATCATTTGACGAGATTATAGTTCTTGCAAGTGAGAAAGAAGAAATGCTGAGAAGCATACCCGCAATAATGCCAATATCAAATAAAGACCTGACCCGTACTGCATCAGGCTGGGGATACAGAATTCATCCCATCTATAAGATCAGGCGGTTTCATTATGGGATGGATTTCACTGCCCCGACAGGCACAGAGGTTTATTCAACAGGAGATGGTACAATAGCCAGTATAAAAAGCTCCATGCGCGGATTGGGGAATCATATTACAATAGACCACGGCTTTGGCTACCAGACAGTTTATGCCCACCTGAACAGTTTTAACAACCTGCGTGTCGGACAGAAGGTGAAAAGAGGTGATGTTATCGGGTTTGTAGGAAGTACAGGACTGTCAACAGCGCCTCACCTGCATTATGAAGTACATCTTAACGGGAATAGAGTGGATCCTGCCAATTATTATTTCAACGATCTGAGCCCGGAAGAATATGAAAGGATGATTGAGCTGGCGATGAGAAGCGGCCAGTCTTTTGATTAACCAGGGCAAACCAATGTTTCATATTCTGCTCAGAAAATATCTGCTAAACGGGATATTCCTTACAATTTTTATATTTTCTGCAATACCTGTACTATTCTCTCAGGCAAATGCTGAACATGATATTATTACATTAGTGGCAGTAGGTGATATAATGACCGGAACATCATTCCCTGACAATAGCTATTTGCCACCGGGCAACGATCCTTTCCCCTTAATGTCATCTTTGTTTGATGTTTTATCTGAACCGGATCTGACTTTCGGTAACCTTGAAGGTCCTTTTTCGGATAGTGCCAAACTTGTAAAAAAATGCAGGGATACAACTACCTGTTACGCTTTCAGAGTACCTGAAAGTTATGCAGGAGTTCTTGATAGTGCTGGTTTTGACCTGCTGAGTATTGCCAATAATCATATAGGTGATTTTGGTTATGAAGCAAAACAAACTACTGCCATGATACTTGATTCCCTTAATATATCTTATGCTGGGACAGATGAATATCCATGGACTATAAGGATGGTACATGATACTATAAGAGTGGGATTTTGTGCCTTTGCACCCAATAAAGGAACTGTTAACCTGCATGATGAAAAGAGAATTACAGCAATAGTAAGCCTTCTTGAAGATAGTTGTGATATTGTGGTTGTATCCGTTCATGGTGGTGGAGAAGGGGCAAATTACCAGCATATTACCAGGGAAGAGGAATTCTATTACGGTGAGAACAGGGGTAATATTTATGAGTTTGCACACAGGATTGTTGACCTGGGTGCCGACATTGTGCTTGGACATGGGCCCCATGTAAGCAGGGCAATGGAAATATACAGGGGGCGGCTAATTGCATACAGCCTTGGTAACTTCTGTACATACAGGCGTTTTAATCTCAGTGGACCTAATGGATATGCCCCGGTTATTTACGCATACCTTGGCAGGGACGGTGAATTTACAGGAGGCAAAATTATACCTGTGTATCAGAATAATTATGGTCATGTTAAGACAGATCCCCAAAAAAGAGCTATTTTTAAAATCAGGGAATTAATAACAACAGATTTTCCTGAATCGGAGCTTATAATAGATAATGACGGAAATATTACTCTTAAGAATTGATAATGAATAATAAAACTGATAAGAAACGAAAATTATTCTATTCAATAGGAGAGGTTGCCGGAATGCTGGGAGAGCAAACATCAGCTGTAAGGTACTGGGAAAAGGAATTTGATATTATCAAACCCCAGAAGAATAAAAAAGGCAACAGGATGTTCACATATGAAGATGTTGAAAACCTTAAAATGATACATTACCTATTGAAAGAGAAAAGAATGACCATTGCAGGCGTTAAGAAGAAAATGGCTGAAAACCCCGATGATGTAAGAAAAAATCATGAAGTGATACAATCGCTTAAGGAAATAAGAAGCCTGCTCGTTAAATTACGGGATAATATCTAAATTATTTCATTGCTTTTGTCAGAATACCCATTACACCTCTTATGAAAGTAGCACTGGTAAGGACTTTCACTACCGGGCTTGTAGCAGGCCTTCTTCGAGTGGCAGGTTTTCGCGATGTTTTTTTCACCCTCTCAATTCTTTCCTTCTCCAATTCTTCTCTTGCTGCCTTTTCATCTGCCTGCTTCTCTATAGCTTTGATTTTTTTATCCAGTATCTCGTAAGCGCTCTCACGGTCGACAGCCTGGCTGTATTTCCGTACAAGGTCAGAACCTCTGTTTATAGTATTAATCTCTGCCTCGGTCAGGATATCCATTCTGCTCATTGGGGCCCTCATCATTGTCGCTGCAAGAGGTGTGGGTATCCCTTTTTCATTTAATGCGGTAACCAGGGCTTCACCTGTTCCCAGGGCAGTGATTATCTCATCTGTTTTGTAAAAGTCTGAGAGAGGGTAATTTTCTGAAGTAAGCTTGATGGCTTTCCTGTCGGCAGCAGTAAAAGCTCTAAGCGCATGCTGTACTTTCAAACCAAGCTGCGACAGTACTCCTCCGGGTATATCCGTAGGATTCTGGGTAACAAAAAAGACGCCAACACCTTTTGACCGGATAAGCTTAACAATATTCTCAAGTTGATCAAGAAGTGTTTTACTTGCTTCGTCAAAAATAAGATGTGCTTCATCAATAAAGATTACCAGTTCAGGTTTGTCAGAATCACCTTTCTCAGGCATCTGGTCATACACTTCTGCTAAAAGGCTTAACATGAAGGTAGAGAATAGCTTTGGCTTGTCCTGTATATCTGTTAAACGGATTATATTTATATAACCGTACCCGTTACTGTTACGCCTCATCAGATCATAAATATCAAAAGAAAGTTCTCCGAAAAAAAGATCCGCATCCTGCTGTTCAAGCTCAATAATTTTACGTAGAATTATCCCGGTGGATGAAGTTGAAATTCTGCCATATTCATCTTCAAATTCTGCCTTTCCTTCTTCTGTGGCATATTGAATAATCTTTTTCAGGTCCTTAAGATCGAGCAGTGGCAGGTGATTGTCGTCGCAATACTTGAAAATGACAGACATAATACCAGCCTGGGTTTCATTCAGATCAAGTACACGGGAGAGAAGAACAGGTCCAAACTCTGAAACAGTAGCCCTCAATCTTGCACCATCCTGCTGCGAAAGAGAGAATAACTCCACAGGAAAACCTTTTGCAGAATAGGGTAATCCGATTTTTGCATGCCTCTCGGTAATAAATGACTTCTCCTCTCCGGGCATGGCAATACCGCTAAGGTCTCCTTTAACATCCATCAACAGCACAGGGATACCCTTTTCAGAAAGATTTTCTGAAATAATCTGCAGAGACTTGGTTTTGCCCGTACCTGTTGCCCCGGCAATAAGTCCGTGCCTGTTCATTGTTTTTAATGGAACCTTAACATGAGCACCGGGAATTGCCTGGCCGTTAAACATGGCACCACCAAGGATAATATGTTCTCCCTTGCAGGCATAGCCCTGGTTGATACTTGTGGTAAAAGCTTCTTTTCTTTTCATGATAATAAGTATTGGAACCTTGATTTATTTTCTTCTAATGCAATTTATAAGTTTATGCAGAATTTAAAAAGTCATACACCGAAATTACTATTCAGTCTATATGCTAATGGCATTTGAAGAGGACCCGGTTAAATTTAAAGTCTTAAAAATATTATATTATTTTGATTTATTTACTAGATTTATGAGATCAAATTATTCTCCATTGTTAAATTACAGAACCAAAAACCTTCTGGGAAAATTCCTAAACAGGTGACCCTGAAAACATTTTGAAAGACTTAAAATCGCAATAAATAACAGATTATATACTTATTATTAATTTAAATCTTAAGCAATGGCAAAATTTGAAGTATACCAGAGTGGTAACAAAAATGAATTCCGTTTTCGCCTGAAAGCTGATAACGGACAAACAATCCTGAGCAGTGAGGGTTACACAAATAAAGCCTCATGTCTTAATGGGATTGAATCAGTAAAGAAAAATGCTCGTGATTCACAAAGATTTGTTAAAACAACAACCCCATCAAAAATGTTCCGGTTCTCCATAACATCTCCCAATAACCAGATAATCGGAACAAGTCAGAATTACAAGAGTGAAAGTGGCCGCAATAATGGGATTGAATCAGTGAAGAAAAATTCTACCAAAGCCCAAATCAAAGAGATAAAATAATAGTATTAACAATTTTTGATTAAGTCCTGTACCAGTTCAGCCAGGTACCCCTTAGCTGAACTGGTCTTTTTGTGACTTGATCTGGCTGAATATATCCGGTTAAAGGAAAATAAGAGCCCTGTTTGTTGAAGCATGAAATAATATTTTAAATATTTGCATGATGAAACTCAAAGAACTGGTAAATTACCTCGAATCAAAAGTGCCACCTGCCTTTCAGGAATCGTATGATAATGCGGGCATGCAGGTTGGAGATCCTGAAAGTATTGTGAATTCTGTGCTCCTGAGCCTTGATGTCACTGAAGAAATTATTGATGAAGCCGATGCGAAAGGGTGCCGCTTGATTATATCACATCATCCCCTGATCTTTCAACCACTAAAGAGTATAAGTGGCAGAACTGCTGTAGAAAGGATTATACGTAAAGCCATCCATAAGAATATTTCAATATACAGCATGCATACAAACCTTGATATAATAAGGGGAGGAGTGAGCTACCGTATGGCTGAAAAGCTGCAGCTGAGAAAAACAAAAGTGTTAATACCACTTGGCAACAAGCTTCTTAAACTGGTTGTTTTTGTCCCTGTTGACCATGCTGAAAAAGTAAGGGATGCAATATTTAATGCCGGTGCAGGCCATATAGGTAATTATGACAGGTGCAGTTATAATATCCAGGGAGAAGGAACATTCAGAGCCGGACCTGGTTCTAAACCTTTTGCAGGTGAACATGGCAGGGAACATGCCGAAGCAGAGATCAGGGTAGAAACAGTATTACCTGAGTATCTTAAAGGCATTGTGGTAGAAGCAATGATTGATTCACATCCGTACGAAGAAGTAGCGTATGATCTCTACCGGGTTGAAAACACAATACCCGGTGCCGGTCTTGGATGTATTGGTGAGCTGAGCAGGAGTATTACGGATGCTGATCTTATTGAAAGGCTGGGTAAGGTATTTAAGGCAAAGGGAATAAGGCATACACTCATTACCGGGAGGAAGATTAAGCAAGTAGCTGTTATGGGAGGATCAGGCGGCGCTTATATAAGAAAAGCAATTTCGGCCGGAGCTGATGTCTTTATTACAGCTGACATAAAATACCATTCATTCTTTGAAGCCGGTAATGATATTTTTCTGGTTGATATCGGCCATTATGAAAGTGAAAAACCAGCCCTCGAAATTTTAGATGAGTTAATTACAAAAAAATTCCCTAAATTTGCAGTCCTATTTTCAGAAATTAATACAAATCCAGTAAATTATTCACAGGTATGGCAAAAGTGAAAACAGTCGAGAAAGAGATGACCGTTGAGGAAAAACTGAACGCACTGTACCGGTTGCAGATTGTTGATTCAGAAATAGATAAGATAAAGATATTAAGGGGTGAGCTGCCACTGGAGGTTCAGGATCTCGAAGATGAGGTTGAAGGTCTTGAAACAAGAATTGGAAAATTAAACGAAGAACTCAGTGAACTGGAAACAGCGGTTAGAACAAAACAAAACGAAATAATTGATGCTGAAAACCTTATAAAAAAGTATGAGCAGCAGCAAAATAATGTGAGAAACAACAGGGAATATGATTCCCTGTCAAAAGAGATTGAATACCAGACACTGGAAATTGAATTGTGCAATAAGAAGATTAAGGAATTCATTGTCCTTAAGGATGGGAAGGTTCAGGTTATTGATGAGTCAAAGAAAAACCTGGATGAACTGAAAGGTGACCTGGAAAATAAAACATCTGAACTGGATTCCATTATTGAAGATACCAGGAAAGAAGAAGAGGAACTTGATAAAGAATCCCAGAAGATAGGTCAAGCTATAGAAGAAAGATTGGTGACAGCATACAGGCGTATTCGTCAGAATGCAAGGAACGGACTGGCAGTGGTACCCATTCAGAGAGATGCCTGCGGTGGTTGTTTCAACCAGATACCCCCTCAGCGCCAGCTGGATATAAAATCACGCAAGAAAATTATAGTCTGTGAATATTGTGGGCGAATTTTAGTTGATGATGATATACTGGAAGAACAGAAGAAATAATCTCTTTAACACGATATGATCATAGCCTGTCTCCCCGGAGTCAGGCTTTTTTTTTATAACTTAGCATTGTATATAACTAACTAATATGCAGTTTTAACAATGAAGGAATACAATAAACAAATACTGGAAGGTATCCCGGATGAGTTGCCGGATATTAAACCATATGATGAAAGTGTTAATCATGCTCCAAAGCGAAAAGATATTTTGAATAACGCGGAAAAACGCCTTGCTGTCAGAAATGCCCTTAGATATTTTCCTGAGAAGTTTCACGGTGAGCTGGCACATGAATTTGCTGATGAGTTATTGAAATATGGCAGGATATATATGTACAGGTTCAGACCTGATTACGAAATAAAGGCAAGGCATATTGACGATTTTCCCCACAAGTCAAAACAGGCTGCAGCTATAATGCTTATGATAAACAATAATCTTGATAATTCTGTAGCCCAGCACCCTCACGAACTTATTACCTATGGTGGTAATGGTGCAGTCTTTCAAAACTGGGCACAGTACCGGCTGGTGATGAAATACCTTGCCACTATAACTGATAAACAGACCCTCGTAGTATATTCAGGTCATCCCCTGGGGCTCTTCCCTTCGCATAAAGATGCACCGAGGCTAGTTGTGAGTAATGGCATGGTAATACCCAACTATTCAAGCAGCGATGACTGGGACCGGTTTAATGCTCTTGGTGTCAGTCAGTACGGTCAGATGACAGCGGGATCTTATATGTATATAGGCCCCCAGGGTATAGTGCATGGTACCACAATCACCATTCTCAATGCATGCCGTCGTATTACAGGTAAAAAAGAAAGTTTAAAGGGAATACTGTTTGTTTCATCTGGCCTTGGTGGTATGTCTGGTGCTCAACCTAAAGCAGCCAGCATTGCAGGTGTTATATCAGTAATTGCCGAAGTAAATCCAAAGGCTATAAAGAAAAGGTTCTCGCAGGGTTGGGTTGATGAAGTGATAGAGGACATTGATAAGCTGTCAGCAAGGGTGAAGAATGCAAAGGATAAAGGTGAACCTGTATCCATAGCTTACTATGGTAATATAGTTGATGTTTGGGAAAACTTTGCTGAAAAGAATATTACCCCGGACATCGGTTCGGACCAGACATCACTGCATAATCCATGGTCAGGAGGCTATTACCCTGCAGGCTTAAGTTTTGAAGATTCCAACAGGCTCATGTCCAAAGATCCTCCTGAATTCAAAAAAATTGTGCAGCAATCACTGAGAAGGCAGGTAAAAGCAATTAATCGTCATACCTCTAATGGCACATACTTTTTTGATTACGGCAATGCATTTCTTCTTGAAGCATCCAGGGCCGGTGCCGATATTATGAAAGCAGACGGAAGGTTCAGGTACCCCAGTTATGTACAGGACATCATGGGTCCAATATGTTTTGATTATGGGTTTGGACCTTTCAGATGGGTGTGCTGCTCAAATAAGCCTGTTGACCTGGAAGTGACAGACAGGATTGCATGCCAAGTACTTGAGAAGATATCTGCGCATTCACCCGAACAGATAAAACAGCAAATGCTGGATAATATAAAGTGGATTAAAGAAGCCGGGAAAAACAAACTTGTCGTTGGTTCCCAGGCAAGAATACTATATGCCGATGCAGAGGGAAGAATAGAGATTGCCACAGCTTTCAATGATGCAATAAGAAAAGGCCATATAAGTGCACCTGTTGTACTGGGCCGCGATCATCATGATGTGTCAGGAACAGATTCCCCGTTCAGGGAGACATCAAATATTTATGATGGTTCCAGCTTTACCGCTGATATGTCAATACAGAACGTAATAGGAGATTCATTCAGGGGAGCCAGCTGGGTCAGTATTCACAATGGGGGAGGTGTAGGATGGGGAGAAGTAATAAACGGAGGATTCGGATTATTACTTGACGGATCGGATGATGCTGGCAGGAGGTTAAAGATGATGCTTCACTGGGATGTAAATAATGGTATTGCCAGGCGTAGCTGGGCAAGAAATGATGAAGCGCGGTTTGCTGCAGTGCGTGAGATGGAACGAACACCTGAGCTTAAAATAACCTTACCTCATATTGCGGATGATAACCTTATCAACGGACTGTTCAGTGATTAAAATTTACTGCTGTTAAGCATTATAAGCATGCATCCTTCTACAACTTCAATGCCGCGGCTGTGAGCCAGGTCAGCAAGCTCAGGATTCCATGTGCCGGGATTGAAAATAATACGTGAGGGCTCCAGTGATATTATATAATCGTAATATTCCTCCTGGTTTTTGGGATTAAGATAGAGGGTTACAGTATGGACAGGTCCAATATCTTTTGGCTTTCCCTTCCTGATTTTTATCCCATCCAGATCGGCATCCTTCCTGCCTATAGCTATGACGGGTATATCCCTTCTCTGAAGGCTCCTAACAGCCTTGTAGGCGAACCTGTCAGGTTTCGGACTTGCTCCCAGTACCAGGGTGGGTTTTTCCATTCTGTTCCTCTATTAAATAAATATTTAAATGATAATGAGATGCCTTAAGTTTTAACTGCCTGCAGGATCAATCCTTTTTATTCAGCAGTACACTGGCAATGGACATTATTCCTTCTCCACGGCCTGTAAATCCCATTTTCTCCGTTGTTGTTGCTTTAACGGAAACAAGACCTGTTTCAATTTTACATATTCCAGCAATGCATTCGCGCATCTTTTCAATATACCCTGATAACCTGGGCTCTTCAAGGCAAACAGTACTGTCAATATTGACAATGCCAAATCCCTTTTCTGAAACTAAACCTACTGTTTTTTTTAAAAGGATCTTACTGTCGATGTCTTTGTATTGTTCATCTGAGTCGGGGTAGTAGTAGCCTATGTCCCTTAATCCTGCTGCTCCCAGGAGGGCATCGCATACTGCATGGATCAATACATCCCCATCAGAATGAGCGAGGCAGCCCATATCTGATGGTATATTAATACCTCCCAGCCAAAGAGGTTTTCCTTTCACAAGCCTATGAAAATCTATTCCCTGACCGGTACGTATATTCATTAACCCGATGGTTTTGTTTTTTTAAAGGCGTCAAAATCAAATGAAAGGGAGAATCTGAGTGTACGTGCGAGAGGATGATTATTTACAAGAGGCATAAGGTATGAGAAATCGAGTGAAAATACATTCATCCTGAAGCCGGCACCTGCAGTGAAATATTTCCTGTTTCCTTTGGAGGCATGCTCATGGAAATATCCTCCCCTGATAGCAAACTGTTTATTATACCAGTACTCCAGGCCAAACGAGTAACTTATCTCATTCAGTTCTTCCCTCACACCTCCTGGTGCATCAACAAATGACTGGAAAATTGCTATAGGCACTGCCACATTAGGGTCTTTGCCTGCAATTATCTCTCCTGTTAGTTCGTCATATTCCGGAGGTGTTGGGACAAGGAGTTTATTAAAATCAACGGCAACACCTATTTGATTGTATCTGTCGAGGTCAATATTAAAAGCCGGTCCAATTCGCAGGTTCATTGGAATGAAGTCAGGATCATTCTCATCAGTGTAGGATATCTTTGCACCTAAATTGGATATATTTGTTCCAAATGAAACAGTAGCGTCTTTTGAAGATATTGAGATATTATTTGTATAGTAGATTGATATATCAGAAGCTAAAGACATGCCCGGCCTGGTTTCAGTGCCACCGGCAGGAAATCCTCCCGTAAGGTTTGAATATATGAACCTGAAGGCTATACCTCCTGCAAGCTTATCAGTAAGCTTCCTCGAGTATGCCACGTCCAGACCAAACTCATTTGGTCTGAAATTACGTTCAACGTTACCCCAATCATCAGTAAATGGTATGTCTCCCAGGCTTGAATATAACAGGCTGGAACTAATAACCTGTTTGTCATCAAAGCGGTAATAACCGGCCAGGTAAGCAATGTTAATATCAGGTACCAGTGTACGCAGCCAGGGTGAATATGAAATCCCAATGCCCCCATCACCGTCAATAAAAGCATATTTAGCCGGGTTCCAGTGCATGCTGTAGATATCAGGGGAAGTTGCGACACCTGCATCTCCCATTGCCCCGGCTCTTGAGTCGGGTGCAATTAATAAGAATGGTACAACGTACTGTATGGCATTTAGTTCATCAGTATCCTGGGCGTTTACAAACCAGGAAGATGATATGCTGAGAATTATACAGGTAACCAGTAGTTTTGTTTTCATCAATTTTCAAGTTTACACGTGCAAATATATAAACAATTTTATGTTCTCTTTATTGTGTACAATGCTATAAAATGATCATGCGTCCTGATACACGTGCTGTTTCATTATTTTCTGTCTTAAAATCAACGGTATAAATATATATTCCAGAGGCTACCCTTCCTCCTTTATTGTCCCTTCCATCCCATTTTACCGGTTTTATTCTGTAACCTCCTGACGGATCTGTTGTTTTAATTGTTTTTACTAGCATACCGCTTGGGCTGAAAATATTGATAATTATTTCAATCATGTCATCCGGCCTGTTATGCTCAACACTGATCTTTGTGCTGTTTGTGAAGGGATTAGGGTAGTTAATCAATTTATTTAGAACAAGGCCTTCTTCATCCCTGACAAAAAACATTAAAGAAGCAGTTGATGAGTTATTGAAGTTATCCCAGGCTTTGAGTGAAATAATATGTTCCCCCCTTTCCAGGTTAGTGAGTGGATAAATTATCTTTCCCGATTCATAGGTGCCCATATCATTTTCATAATAATTATTCAGTATGACAGTGTTGCTGTTTTCGTTATCAATAACAGCTACTATATCATGACCAATTCCCGTTCCTGTGGTATTTATGCTTCCCGGGTCACTGAGTTGTGCCAGCAGAACAGGGTCAGTATCGGTTATTCCTCCATTCCTGAAGAGTGTATCATTGAGGAAAAGGCTTATAAGCGGGCCTGTAGTATCTGTTACGGCCGGATTATTCAATCCGCCTATAATTAAATCATCATAAAAACCGGTATGATCAGAATTATTATCAGCAGCAAAATAACTTATTTTACCTTTACCAAACGAATAATCAATGTCCCTTGGGATAAACATTGAAATACTGAACTTACCGTTAACAACCACTGCTTTCCCTTTGAATAGAACCCGGTCTCTTGTCATATAATTAAAAGGCTCACCGCCATCATTTGCCAGGGTTGTTATTTCATATTCTTTATCAAATAAGCATGGATACAGGAAGCCGTTGAATGATTGCATCAGGTTACCCGTGTTATCATTTATATGTCCTGATATGGTAAGTTCAGTCAGTCCCATGATCGTATCATTGAATGCAGTTACACTGCTTCCGTTTACTGAATCGGTTATAATGTTTCCGTGCCAGGGCCATGCTAGCCTCAGGGCAGGGTCGCCCAGTAGTGTGAAGTTTCTTTTATTTTCTCCTGCTGTATTTATTTTTGCCTGCCTCATTATTTCTCCCATGGTGAGGCCTCTGCCATTCTCGTCCCTGGCAAAGGCATTTTCATAAAGGTTTGATGCAAGAGTATAATTATGAGATGCAAATACTATACGGGTAGTTGAAAAAAGAGCAATAGCCCCTCCTTCGGGATTAAGCAATACCAGTTCACCGGCTGATGATTTTTGACTTATTTTACCGGTACCCTGGTCAATGTGGATATCTTCAAAACGTGAAAACTCACACGTTGCAGTTACAAAGACCGGGTATTTACCCTTATTCGACCAGGAATTGATATTGTCAGTATTTACCACCCTCTCATGAGCCAGGCCTATCTCATTTCCATGTCCTGAATAATTCAGTATCAGGCAACCATTATTGATTCTGTCGTTTATTGCCCTGGTGGCTTCCGGGTATGACTGCCCGCTTATAGATGTAACCTGTTTATATGAATCGAGGTAAATCTTTTCTATATTGAAGGCAGGCTCTTTACTTTCTATGATTTCAGCCAGCCTGTCTGAATCATTCATATGGATATTATTATCCTCATCGTCAGCTACCATGGTTATAATATTTTTCCAGGGGCCCATATAATCTGCACTGATATACTCTCTGATCTTGTTTATGATTGTTTTGGCCTGTATGGTATCAGAAACAGGCAGCCTGCCTATGCCTATGTCAAGGTACCCATCGGATTCACCCTCTCCGGAATCAAGTAAACCATAATAATCGTCAGAAGTAAATGACAGGATCTTTACACAGGAGTTAAGCGTCTGGTATGTAGGGATATAATTTGGGTTTTCAGGTGGAAGAGTTTTGTTCTCATATGATCCGTCACCAAACAGAAGAAGATATTTAAGAGCCCTGTCGCTACCTTTGTTTCTTGAGTAAACCATCCTTATAAAATTCCTGATAGCGCTTATGTCAGGTACTCCTCCTGAAAATTCGTTATATATTTCGCCTGGAGTTACCAGTAGACTTTGATATGAATCATTTAAAGAATGAATATTTGCTAGTTCAGCTGCATAATTGTAAAAAACCGGATGAGTTAATATTATCATATCATATTGCCCGGGCTGATGCAGGTTCTGGTTTGCTAAAGGTTCTGTATCAATATAAGGACTTAAGGCATCCTGAACCCTGAAAGCTATAAACTTTTTCAGGCTGTCAGTTGCTGATTTGAAAGAGTATTCATCTATAGAGTAGCTGCTCTGTATGCTTCTGATTATTTGTTCATTGCTTATGTCCCAGATAATAAGATCCTCAAATGTTGATCTGAGCTTAAATTCAGTTATATTGCCCTGTTGCACTGATGATTTGTCACGGATAATATAATGTTTATTGTCCGGATCATTGTAATTATTCTCTATGCGGGTTTGCAGTACCAGGTAGTCAAGCCATGCCCTTGCAGTGAGGTTACCGTTATTATGAAAAGTAATAAATATATCGGGATTGCCCTGCGAAAGGTCTTTTTCGCCTGTCTCTTCTACAGAGTTTGCATAAATTCCGGCTGTATTGTAAATATTGACTTCGGGAATCATAATGGAGTTGAGTACCTCACCTCCATTATTAAGCCTTATTATTATCTGGTCGGATGACCTGCCAAGTACTCTCAACCTGTAATTCAGATTTGCACCATCTTCAATATTATAGCTGTCGATATCCGGATCGATATGATAATCAGATCCCGCCGGTAATGGTTCAAACCATTCCCGTCCTGATTTCATAATATTCTGTTTTTCAATCTCGTGTATAAAAAGATAGTCTGAGTACACTGAAATATTATTAGGTTGTCCTGGATCCGCTTGCTGGCCTATTTCCAATGGTGATTCATTAAGCCTGATAAAATATACTGCTGTATCTGAATAATAATGCCTCTGGAAATAGTACTCATTTTCATTGTGATTATATCTCCACCTGTGTGTTGAATTTCCGTAAAACAGGATATAGTCACCACTGTTGAATACGCCGTCCTGGCCCCTTTCAATAAAAATAGCTGTTTTAATAAGGTCATCCGGGTGAGGATCATCATTATAGTATGAAAGCAACCCGCTATTATTACTGTAGAGAGCTACCTCATTCCCAGGGATTAATCCCAATTCAGAAAAATCATCATAATCGATGCGGTAAATACCCTCATTGATTATCCTGACTTTATGCCATGTTCCGCTTGACAGTGCGGAGGAATTAACATATTCCTGCGAAAGTAATACCAGCGATACCAGTAAATACAGGGTCAGTATGGATATCAGCTTCTTCAATTATCAGGAATATTTTCTAAGTTTGTCTTATTCAGTCACAATAATTAACGTGCCCTTATTGTTCATATTGCGATAGTATTTCGAAACCAGTTTATAAAATTGACAGATCTTCTGTCAAATATAATATTTGTCAAATGCCCAGGTATGTAAAAATACTCAATCTGATTTTATGTTTTACATTATCTGTATATCATACGTCAGCTCAGGATACGGAAAGCCTGTCTTTTTACTATAATCCTGTTCAGGCAAATCCTGCACTTGCGGGATCGGAAGGTACTGGTATGTTAAGGCTTGTGTACCGCGATTATTACCCGGGAATAAGATTAAATCTTTACTCAATATATTGCTCCTATGATTCTTTTCTCGAGACTATCCATGGAGGGTTTGGTGTATACGTTTCAGAAAACCTCCTGGGGGACCTGCTCAATGATCTCAGGGCAGGGGTGGCTTATTCTTACCATTTGCGTGCAAGTCGCGATTTGTATATAAATGCAGGATTTATGGCTTCTGTAATTCACAGGGGTCTTGATGCAGGGAATATTGTGTTGCCCGATCAGATCGATCCTCTTATGGGAGCCGTATTACCGTCCGGTGAGGTAATAACTTCAGTTTCACGTACTGTATTTGATGCCGGGCTTGGATTTTTATTAAGTTATCATGATTATCACGCGGGGATGTCAGTAAATCATATTTTTAAACCTGATATTACCGGAAGCGGACTTCAGGAATCGCGTCTGGGCAGACGGTTATCGATACATGCAGGTGCCGCATTCTACCCCGGTAACTCAGGGGTGAGCCTTACACCTGGTCTGATGATTAATGTTCAGAACAGTAATATAATAAGTGCATTAGGTGTAAGTGTTGGTTATAATGACCTGACTATCAATATATTACCTTTTTTTGACCCACGCAGCGGTTTAAGCTTTGTGCAATCAGGCCTGCATTTTACAAAAGGAAGGATTGAACTGGGCTATAATTACAATTTTATTCCCTTACGCACTGACAGGTTGCAGCCATTCACACTATCAAATCAGGTTTATATTGCGGTAGGTTTAAACAATATTGAAAAAAGAGATGTAATAAAGGCAATAAATTACCCTAAAATGTAGTTATATTTGAGAATTAAGAACAATTTATCAAAATTTGTTATATTTGACTTTAAATTAATATGACCAAAATCTTTCGTGTTATGTATAAATTTGCATCCTCGCTAATGGTCGGTATTGCTGTTTTGCTGTTTGCTTCCTGTCACCGTGGTGAAAACCCAAATGTTTCACCCACAACAGGTTGGGCATACAACGATCCGGATAATGGTGGTTTTGAAGTCGTTCTCGGCGCAGAACAGGAGACAGGTCCAGGGTTGGTACTTATTGAAGGAGGTACTTTTACCATGGGTCGGATACAGGAAGATGTCATGTACGATTGGAATAATCCAATCCGAAGGGTTACAGTGTCATCTTTTTATATGGATGAGACAGAAATCCGTAATGTAGACTATAAAATGTATCTCTGGTGGCTCAAGAGGGTATATGTTGATTATCCCGAGGTTCGTATAAGGGCATTACCCGATACACTGGTATGGCGTTCACCACTGGGATACAATGAACCTTATGTTCAGTATTATTTCAGGCATCCGTCCTATAATGACTATCCTGTAGTGGGAGTAAACTGGTTACAGGCCAATGACTACTGCCTGTGGCGTACCGACAGGGTCAATGAGCAGATACTCATAGATGAAGGTATACTGAATTATGATCCGAACCAGGTAAATGAAAACAATTACAATACCGATGCATACCTGGCAGGTCAATATGATGGTGTTGTAAATCAAAACCTCCCGAGTCTGGATCCAAACCAGGAAGAACGCAGGGTTATGCTCGAAGATGGCATACTGCTACCCAAGTACAGGCTACCAACTGAAGCCGAGTGGGAATTTGCAGCATATGCACTTAGAGGCAATACATTTGAGGAAAGGATCTTTGAAAGAAGAGTATATCCATGGGATGGCCATGTTGTTCGCAACGCCCAAAAAAGGCACCGCGGTGAATTTATGGCTAACTTCGTAAGGGGTAGAGGTGACCTTATGGGTGTGGCCGGAAGCCTTAACGATAATGGTTCCATTACAGTTGATGTCAAATCATACTGGCCAAACGACTACGGACTCTATTGCATGGCAGGTAATGTTAATGAATGGGTGCAGGATGTTTACAGACCTCTAAGTGCACAGGATGTTGATGGATTTAACCCGTTCAGAGGTAACGTTTATACCGATTATAGCCGCGATGCAAACGGTAACCTTCTAACCAAAGATGAACTGGGCCATCTGCAGATTGATACAGTACAGGATGCAGATGTAGCTAACAGGTATAATTACCAGAAGGGTGATTACAGGAACTACCTGGATGGCGATTACCTGTCAAATATAAAGGAAAGCGGTGAATGGACAGGCGAAGAGGATCAGGGAACAGAATCAATGTACCTTCAGAATGAAGAACAATTTGTTTCATTAATAAACGACAGGGCAAGAGTAATCAAAGGTGGTTCGTGGAAAGACAGGGCTTACTGGCTGAACCCTTCAACAAGAAGATTCCTGGACCAGGAATCAGCACGTGATGACCTTGGCTTCCGTTGCGCTATGATAAGAGTGGGAAGCCCATCCGGCTTTTAAAAATATTTTTTAAATATATTATTACCTCGTTATGGGCAACCATAATGAGGTTTTTTTTGAATGAAAACAGATTATATATATAAAATACTGGAAGACAATAATTTCAGCTTTTCAACCGATTCAAGGAAAGTGTCGGGAGGAGAACTTTTTTTTGCCCTTAAAGGTGAAAATTTTGATGGAAACAGGTTTGCAGCTGATGCACTTGAAAGGGGAGCCAGGGCAGCTGTGATAGATAATCAAACATTTAAAACTGATTATACTATTGTCGTTGATAATGTTATAGACGAATTGCAGGCTGTTGCCCTGAAACATCGAAATAATTTCAATATACCGGTACTGGCAATAACAGGATCTAACGGCAAAACGACAACAAAAGAAATACTGGCAAGGGTACTGGCAAAAGACTATAAGGTACACTATACCCGGGGTAACCTGAATAACCATATTGGGGTACCTCTGACAATATTGTCATCTCCGGCCAATACCGAGTTTATGATCGTGGAAATGGGAGCTAATCATAAGGGTGAAATAAGAAACCTCTGTTATATAGCAAGACCTGATTATGGGCTGATTACAAATATAGGGAAAGCACACCTTGAAGGATTTGGTTCATTAGAGGCTGTGGCGGAAGCAAAATCAGAATTATACGATTATATTGAGGCTGAAGGGGGCTATGTGTTTTATAATGAAGATGATGAACTTGTAAAATATGCTCTCGGGCAAAGACAAATAACCTCAGTTCCTTACATGAGGCCTGGAGAGCATAAAATGATTATAACAGAGGTAAATCAAACTCCACATCTGAGCCTGCTTCTTGAAATCGACGGGGTAAAGTATACTTTTGATACCAACCTGTTTGGTCTTTATAATGTGGAGAATATATTAGCTTCACTGTCAATAGGCTTGTTTTTTAATATTTCACCTGACAGGATCCAAAGGGCGATAGAAACGTATATGCCCGATAATAACAGGTCGCAAATATTCAAAACAGGTAAAAATACCCTCATCTGTGATTCCTATAATGCCAATCCGGTTAGCATGTCCAAATCATTACAGTCGTTCAGGGAATATCCCGCAGATAGCAAGACGATTATACTGGGGGATATGCTCGAGCTTGGTGAATATGAAATTGAAGAACATGAGGAAATATTGCGTGAGCTGGCTGCAATGGATGATTTGAAAATCATACTTGTTGGTGAAGTTTTTAATTCTCTGGCGCAAAAATATAATATGCTTGCATTTGAATCTCGTGAACAATTAATGAAATACCTGATTGATAACCCAATCAGGGATAGCCTGGTTCTGGTCAAAGCATCAAGAGCCATAGGACTGGAGAAGATATACGGACTGATGTGAAATAATGATGGTTTAAACTAATAATTATGTATGATAAGCTAATGGATCCGATACTGAGACTGATGGGCCTGAGATATAAATCACTCCCATGGCATGGTATTGACATTGGAGAAGAGGTACCTGCTGTTTCATCTGTTTAAGTGCCGAATCTTAAAGTTATATCCAGTACCTCTGACCTGCTGCCCAGCCTTACCCTTGGCCCCCAGCTGCCATACCCTGATGATACAATATAATGACAGCCATTAATTACCCTGTGACCGTATATTAGCTTATATATTCTTGCTGTAAGATAATTAAGGGGCCACATTTGTCCGTTATGTGTATGACCTGAGAACATAATATCAAAGCCTGATAAATTATTTTCCTTAGTCATTGGTGGCTGGTGGTCCATTACTATAACCGGTTTACCGTTATCCACACCCCTAAGCAAATCCTCAAGGGCCTTTCTTCGCTCACCTGTATAACGGAATGAATCCCTGTCTTTTCTTCCTGCCAGCTGTATGCCATCTTCCAGGCTGATGACTTCATCAACAAGTATCCTTATCCCTTTGTTTTCAATATAGGGTATTGTCTTTGAATGATTACCAATGTATTCATGATTGCCGGTAATGGCATATACATACTTTGCAGTATGAGGCAGGATTAATGATTCGAGCAGGTCATTTCTTAATACAGGATTGATCTCCCCGTCAACTATATCCCCGAGAAAAAGTACCATATCGGGTGAAATGGCTCCCAGTCTCCCCGATAAAATTCTCATACTCCTTTTTCGTATTATACTTCCCAGGTGAATATCTGATACGGCTGCAATCTTTAATTCTTTTATTCCTGCAGGCTTGTCAATATCAATGCGGTATTTTCTTGTAACAGGAAAGAGAGTATTGATAAACCCTGCTATTACTAGCAATAAAGCGACACTAAAAGATAACAGGTATGAAACCTGCCTGAATCCGGGAATAATATCAGGTGAGATAATATTCGTTAGTGTAAATACAGCCCTCAGCAGGTCTGCTGCTATAATAATTATTACTGAATAAAACATGAATGAAAGCCAGAATCCCCCAATTATGTTAAGTATATCGGCTGCTATTGATGAAAATTTGCGCTCAAGTATCTTGCCTGCAATGAATGCCAGGGATATAAGTATGAATAATATGGTATACAGATTAGTATCCATTATTCCACTGAAAGCGTCTGCTCCTTTAAAATAAAGGAAAGCATTTGCACCAGAATAGATTATAAATACTACGGTAAAGAAAATAATAATATCTCTTGATCGCATTTTCTATATTAATGATTCAGTCCCTCAGAAGTTGTGTATATGTCTTTTTCTTTCTTATGAAGAACTTATAAACAAGACTTTTGTTCAATATTAATTTATCCGGGTAGCTCATTCTGTTCTGCAGTATTTCTGTCCTCTTTTCCTTAAGTACCTTCTTATGCCTGTAATAGTCAATATGCGCTTTAATTACATTTTTGAAAGAAGTAATTTTAAGGGTAAAGAGAAAACGAAATGCAGCTATGCCGTCAAGCAACATTCTTTTAAATATTATTTTATGCAGCCTGTCTCCGGGCAGGTTTTTATATAGCAGGAAAAGGCTGTTCCTGAAATTGTAGAAAAGCTTCAGTGGTGAATCATAAGAAAGTGTACCACCCCCGATATGATAGACTACAGAAGAGGGTATATAGATAATTCTTTTCCCGGAAGCATTTATTCTCCAGCACAGATCAATCTCTTCCATATGAGCGAAGAAAACAGGATCAAATCCTCCGGTTTCTTTCCATACCGATGACCGTATGAACATACATGCACCGCTTGCCCAGAATATTTGCTTTATATCGTCATACTGGCCATTATCTTCTTCTGTAATATTCATTATCCTTCCCCTGCAGAAGGGGTAACCGTATTTATCTATAAATCCTCCCGCAGCACCGGCATATTCAAACTTACTGCGATCATTATAGCTTAATATCTTGGGCTGGCAGGCAGCTGCTTCAGGATGGCTGTCCATGTAATCTACCACAGGATTGAGCCAGCCGGGACTCACTTCAATGTCAGAGTTAAGCAGCACGTAGTATTCAGATTCCACTCTCTTCAGGGCTTCATTATACCCTTCGGCGAATCCATAGTTTTGTCTCAGTTCAAGGAGTATGACCTCAGGATGATTATCCCGTATATATTCACATGAATCATCAGTGCTGTCATTATCTGCAACATATACAGTGCAACTTTCAGATAAAGAATGCTTTACAATATTGTCCAGGAATTGCTCAAGAAATTTCCTGCCGTTCCAGTTCAGTATAACTACCGATGTTTTAATCATGCATCCGCCGGTTTTTTATGCTTCCACCTCCTGTGTGACCACATCCACAGCTCTGGTCTTCTTTTTATCTGGTCTTCAAGTAATTTTACATGCTTTTCTGTTACTTCATAGGGTTTAAGCCTTGAAGGTTCATCAGTGATAATTTCAGGTGTCACTTCATAATACCCCCTTCTGACTTTATCGATATGAAGATAGACGACCACCATATTGAATTTATGTGACAGCTTTTCAATTCCCAGGTATACCGGGGTGTCCTGGTTCAGAAATTTTGTCCAGTATTGAATCTCACTTTTAGGAGGTGTCTGGTCAGATACCAGTCCGACCAATGTGTTTATCCCGGCTTCTTCATAATGAAATAATATCCTGCCTGTTCTGATCATAGGTATAGGTTCAAGTCCGTATTGCGACCTGAATTTAAAGAAATGCCTGTCAAAATATTTGTTGGTCAGTGGTTTATAAGCTGCAAGTATTTTATATTTTATATTTAGTGGTAAACTTATGATCCATTCCCAGTTTGCATAGTGACCAAAGACAGCAATTGTACTTTTACCTTCATCTTTTATTTTATCAAGCAGTTCCGGGTTAATTATCCTATATCTTTTCTTTATTTCAGAAGCTTTCATGTGCTGTAGTTTCAGTACCTCAATAAAAACATCAGCCAGGTGCCTGTAGAACTTTTTTGAGATAGTGAACAGTTCCCGTTCTGTTTTTTCGGGGAATGAATTACGCAGGTTTTTTAAAACTATTGCTCTCCTGTATCTGAGGAGATGGTAAAGCACAAAGTAGAATACTGGTGAAAAGCCATACAGTATTTTTAATGGTAATAAGGTTATTACCCAGTTCAGGGAAAGGAAGATATAGAATATTACAGCTTTCATCCCGGGTTACCTGTTCATGTGTTTTTCCACTGCAAGCCTGAAGGTTTCAAATATTATATTGTTTGCTGCCACTATCTCAGAGCCGTCAATATTATTTAAATTTCCTGAAAAATCACTTGCCTTGCCACCTGCCTCATTTATAATAATTATTCCGGCTGCCACATCCCACTTGTTCAGTCCATATTCATAGAAACCGTCAAATCTTCCGCAGGCAACCCAGGCCAGGTCAATAGCTGCTGATCCCATTCTTCTCACACCGTGGGTATGCCCTATAAAGAATTCCAGGCAGTACATGAATTTATCCAGTCTTTCATAATTCTTGTAAGGGAAACCTGTAGCTATAAGACTATCTTCAAGCGTTTTTGTCTCTGACACATATATTCTTTTACCGTTCAGCCAGGCTCCTCCATTATTATATGCATAAAAAAGTTCATCTGTGGGCACATTAAGTATTACACCAAGTAATATTTTGTCTTTCTGTGCCAGGGCGATACTGATTGAATAGACCGGAACTCTGTGCATAAAGTTGGTGGTTCCATCAAGTGGGTCTACTATCCAGGTAAGATTATTATTACCTTCCTTTGCTGTTCCTTCTTCTCCAATAAACCCGGCACCTGGCATCAGCCGGGAAAGTTCACCGGTAAGCTTGTTTTCAGCTTCAATATCCACGTATGAGACCAGATCATGTTGCCCTTTTAACTTTGCATCACTTATGTCAAAGTTTTCTGATTCTTTCTTAATAAAGTCACCAGTCCGTCTGGCAATATCACAAA
>Ga0315543_1000731_pt1 | contig 38778 bp, 33 predicted proteins | sample SalMarSW160210MG_2_FD_203098 | JGI IMG/M metagenome (GOLD analysis project Ga0315543, IMG submission 203098) | Salt marsh sediment microbial communities from the Plum Island Ecosystem LTER, Massachusetts, United States - Salt Marsh Sediment SW1601-210 ...
TAAGTCGACGCGGCCGTCCCGACTGGCATCGCCAGGAATGAGACTTTGCTCGTACCTGAGAACCTGCGAAGCCGTGTAAAATCGCTCGTACACCTCTGCCGGCGTCAGTGCCCTGCTATACATACGCACTTCATCGATCCTGTAGGGTGTAGAGCGGAAGAGCGGCGTGTCCCCGGCCGGAACAGGTCCCCCAATAGTAGTGGGATTAGTATGCGTCAGCACTGTGACATGGTCCTTCGACGCCCACAGCGTACCGTCGATGTATGAGCAGATCCGCTGGCCATCATATGTGCCTACCACGTGATACCACCGCCGCGCTTCGAATTCCGGCTGATGTTCACACGATGCCTCTTCGCCAAGTACGGCAAAACCAAACCGTAAGGGATCGTCAGAGTCGTGAAGGCCCGCAGTAAGCTTATAGACTTCGCCCTTCTCAATTAGGGGAATGGTCACAAACGCACCCTCCGGCACGCCCTCAAAGCTGACCCAGGCTGAGACCGTTATCTGGCCTGTGGCGACAGTTTCCACGGTGACGTCCTCGATACTCACATAGTCGTCACCGTCGAACTCAAGTGCCATGCCAGGAATGTTAATTGGAGTGGCCATATGACAAGGATCGCCGATTTTCGCTCCGTGATGTACGTTTCCTGACACATCATGGAGTAGTTCACCTTCACCTTCGTAAACTGGATAGTATGCGACCAGGCCGTTTTCACCTATGAGGCTAACCTGCACATCGTCATAGGCTTCGAGCTCGCCGTCAGAGGCCGTCAGACGCAGCACATAGGTGCCGTACTCATAGAACGTCGCAACTACGAGATAACTACTATCAGGATCCTTCAGGTCCATCCTGCCGTCGTCCACATCAACGTCGCCCGGGCCACTGACCACGCTCCACTCGACCGTCATCTGGCCTGAGGGGTCTGGCAGGCCGTCGTCCGTGACACTGCCAACAAGCGGTACAGGATAAGGAATCGGTATCGGCACGGGTGTACCGAAGACATGGATCGTGACCGGCATTAACAACCGGCGGATTATTTATGAGATCATGAAGCTGCCAGAACTTGTTGCCGGTTAGGGTCTTGTCGTACAAAGGATACGCATATTGAATCCAGTTACTCTCTTTAACCGTCCCACTGACCGTAGTCGCATTCACAAATACATAGCCTGATAAGGGCTCCGGGACTATTATGTTGTAGAACTCGTAAACAGGAACATCCGGAACCTCCAGCCCATACCCTCCAGTTGAATCCGTGGCGGTGCTCACGAGAAGAATTCCTCGTTCACCAGAATCGTTGGAGCCATACAGCCCGACCGTTACGCCCTCAAGCGGCGTGCTTTGATCTCCCACTTCTCCTTCGTAGATGCGTCCCGAGAGACCGTCCTGACCATTCGCCACGCTTCTACTTGCACTAATTATCAAAGCTAAAAGCAATAAATATGATATCTTAGTTTTCATCTTGTTAGTCCTCCACAAATGGCTAATATTTCACGGCGCACAGTTTGCGCACCATTATTTGGCTATTGAATTTCGCAGAATTGCACTCGTAACTTCACCCTTTTCCACGGCGACCCTGCCTCTCACAAAAACGCTTAACTCTGGGATTATAGGGCTTGAGAATCCGCTGTCAACCGATTTGTGAAAAAAACGAGAAGAGTATGAAATAACCGATCAACGCCGCTAAACCTATAATATGGCGGGAATCAACCGGTTCGCAGTTTTGCCCCGATGGATTTTGCCAGGCTCTCCACTATTTTAGCCTGGAAGCTGTCGACAGTTTCGTGAGTCAGTGTGCCGTCTTCGTCTCTGAAACGCAAAGATAAAGTGACGCTCTTTTTGCCGGATGGAATTGACTTGCCGCGATATATCCCGACAAACTGAATATTTTCTAACTTACCAAGTGCTTTGCTATTAACGGCCTCAGCAATATCAGCCCAGCGAACCGTCTCATTCACAACAATCGAAAGGTCCCGTTCAATCGCTGGAAACCGTGGGATTGGCCTGACACTTATTGGGCCTTTCTGCAGAGATGCAAGTTGCTCAAAGTCCAGCTCCGCCCCGCATGGCGCCACATCCTTGAAATCAAACTTATCCATCACCGCTTGCGAAAAAATTCCTGCCGAACCTATGACCTGCTCATTGACCAGAATCTCAGCGCCCACCTCGGCCCATTTCACATTGGTTGGATTGAAAATAATCGAGATATTCCTATCAATACTTCTGACAAGACCTTCAATCACGCCCCGCAAGTCTCTGAATTCACTATCACATACGAAGGCCAAGTTAGCTTTTTCAGTTGGCAGAGCATCCTTTCGACCTGCCGGCACAAATGAATCAGCAATCTCAAAAATCCGGCACGGTCTATTCTTGACATTAAGATTCGTTTTTAACACTCCCAGCAAAGAACCAAGAAGGCTCTGGCGAAGTATATTCGCACCTTTCCTGGTGACATCGCTTACGCTCAAATGCTCAGTGATACTGCCGCCGGCAAAAAGCTGGGCTACAGAATTATCGACAAAACCGACGTTGATAGTCTCGTAAAAGCCACAGCCGTTGAGATATCTTATAACCGACTGGGTAAGCTGATGACGAAGATCGGCTGGGACGGCTTCAATTTCAATCTTGCGCCTGGTAGGCACCTTATCGTAACCATGTACGCGTGCCACCTCTTCGATCAGGTCAGCCTCACGATAAACATCACTTCGCCATGAAGGGACCGTACAAACCGCTGAATCACCGTTAAGCTTCGGCTCGAAACCCAAAGCCGACAAAATGCGCACTACCTCTTTGGTAGATACCTTAATCCCAAGCAGCTTGTTAAGACGAGGCAGCCTCAATGTCACCTGTTTTGGAGCAGGCTTTTTGGGATAAATATCTACGATACCCTTTGCTACCTTGCCGCCGGCAACCTGAGTGATAAGCTGGCAAGTTCTGGCCGATGCCCAATCTATATTCTCGATGTCAACTGTGCGCTCGAAACGAAAAGCCGCCTCTGAAGGCAGTGCAAGTTTGCGAGAGGTTGTACGTACGCTTACAGGGTCAAAATATGCGTCCTCCAGCAGGATCGCTGTTGTTGAGTCGTTAACTTCGGTTTCCAAACCACCCATGACCCCGGCAATCGCTACCGGCCTGCGATTGTCGGCAATAATAAGCATGTTGGGATCGAGATCACATTGAGTACCATCGATGCTCACTATTCGCTCACCTGCGATGGCTCGCCTGACTATTATTTTGCCGTCGGCAATCCTGGCATAATCGAAGGCATGTGGCGGCTGACCTGTCTCCATCATCGCGTAGTTGGTTGCATCAACTACGTTGCTGACACTTCGCAGGCCAACCGCTTCGAGGCGTTTCCGCATCCAATCGGGCGATGGCCCAATCTTGACACCTTCGATAATGCGAGCGGTGTATCGGCCACACAACTCAGGTTCGACAATCTCAACACTGGCAAGTTCGCTTACATTCTTTTCTGACTCGTCCAATTTGACCTTCGGCATCCTTAGCTCTTTGCCGGTCGCAACAGCCAATTCACGGGCAATGCTAATATAGCTCAAGCAGTCCCCACGATTGCTGGTCACCTCCACATCAATAACAGCATCGTCGCCCAGATATTCTATGCCTTCGCATGGAAGACCCAAGTTGCTTAATATCTCTGCGGTTTGCTCGGCTGTAAGGCCGGTCTCGATATAATCATTTAGCCAACTTAATAGAATCTTCATATCAGCACCGGAAAAGAAAAAGTGATAAAATCGATAACAACTTTATCTTCGCAGGGCGCTGCTGTCAACGCTGCAAAAGGGCCACGCTTAGAAAAACAGGCGAATTAGGGCTTTTGTGTTGCTGTTTGCGCCTTATAATATGGCGGTCAAAATGCGATAAGTTTGTTTACGGAGCAAGCTATGGTAAAGTCCAAGTTATTGGCACTGCCGATTGTCTTCACAGTTATTGGCTCAATGCTCGCAGGCTGCGTTGAGCGCAAGCTGACAATCAACACCCAGCCGCAGGGAGCGCTAGTGCTGTTGAACGATGAGGAAATTGGTTTGTCACCGGTAACCGTTTCCTTCGAGTGGTACGGCGATTACAATGTCAGAATAACCAAGGAAGGCTACGAAACGCTAAATACCCACCGCGAGTTAAAAGCACCATGGTACGACCAATTTCCGTTCGATTTCTTCGCCATGCTAAATCCAAAGAGAACCGTCGATTCGTATGAATGGACATTTGAACTTGCTCTGCAAAAGGAGCCAACCAGAGAAGAGCTAATCCAGAACGCACAAGAGCTAAAGGAACAGCTTAACAGCGAGTGACATTGATTTTGGTCGGCTGCGATTCCGGGAGCGGGTCCGGTCACGATGGTCATTGTGTTAAAGGCAGTGAATCTGCTGTTGGAGGGAATTGGGATGATTTTAGCTGTTGACAGGCTTTTGGATATGCTGCGAACAGCTGTTAATGTATGGGGCGACTCTTGTGGAGCAGCCGTAGTCGCACGATTGGAAGGCGAACAATTAGACCAGGTAGCCCTCATCAACAACCGAGCAGAGAAGAACTAATACAAAATGCTGAAGAATTTGAGAAACAATTTTCAACCACGTATTTAACAGTAAGCATAACCTGAAGGACTAACTATAAAGAATTGGGGGATTCGATAATGTGCGATTTTAAGAATAAATTCCAGAGATGGATGGACTTGTGGAAAGGTGATGATGAGAATTCGATTCTCAAACAAATTCGTGATATGATGTGGTTTGCTGCGATATTTGATATTTTAAAACAAGTACATAATATTTCATTGTCTTACAATAACAACAAAGAACTGCCAAACTGGGCTTTTTGGAATTTCATATACTATAGCTACTTTGAGATACAAACTAACGCTATCATGCGGTTGCTTGACAAAAGGAATGATGTGATTTCTTTAAGACGATTAGTAATTGATATTCAGAATAATTATCAATGTCTTACACGTAAGAACATACTGGACGTTCTTGGACTTCCGTATGATTATACAAGTGGCTTAACAAGGAGACCTATCGACAATACAAATCAAAGTGAGTTTAATCGATGTGTAACAGCAGAATACATGCACGAACGGATCGACAATTTGGCGGGTATCTCGTCTACAGATCAGAGAAATCCGACAGATACGATTAAGAGATGCGTACTTGATTGGATTGAGAAACGGTTTGAGGCTGTTGAGTTGAAGGATATAGAAAAATATAGGCATAAATTCGTGGCGCACGCTGCAACTCCTGAAAGTAGGAACTGGATGAATACAAACGATATGAAGATAACACTTCGTAAAATTTCTGAGGCTCACAAAATATTATGTGAGACAGCAAACTTTATTGCACAAAGTATACTATGCGACGGTCAAATGAGTTTTTTGGCCGGTAATATACTGGTTGTTTTTGAGAATTTAGATAAGCCATTAGCATCGCAGGATGATATAACGGCTATGCGTAATCAATTCGGAGGTTACGAGAAACAAATAAAGCAATGGTGCAATTGGGATTGGTCAAGTGAGTTTGGGAAATCGTGCACTTAATGTTTATTTAAATGATGCGTGAGAATGACCTCACAGCAGATTTTCCCGATACCAACTTATCGAAAGCTCCAGGCCTTCTTAAATGATACTGTTGGTTTGAAGGCGATCTGGTCTTACACGACAGTATTGTCGTCCTACAATGACAAGAGCCCTACTGCATCGGCTTTGCAGGCTTTAATATTTACCCAACAACAATCAAGAATTAACTTCCAAAGAATACCTAAGATACTTAGGTATTCTTTTAAAGCCGGTACACAGTTGTTAATTTAACCGGTTTATGAACTGGCCAGAGAGGTGTTTTCCATAAGAGAAACACCTAAGGGAATCAACGTGTTCATACAAAAGGAAAGTGAGAACATACCATCGGTCTTTGCTTTCGCTCAGCATGACAGAATCACAGAAGATTTTCACGGTACCAATTTATCGCAAGCTCCAGGCCTTCACGGAATGAGACTTTGAGCTTGAAGCCGATCGGGTCTTACACAACAGTATTGTCGGCCTACAATGACAAGAACCACACTGCATCGGCTTCGCAGGCTTTAATACTTACCCAACAACAATCAAGAAATGGCTTACAAAGAATACCTAAGATACTTAGGTATTCTTTTAAAGCCGATACACAGTTGTTAATGTAACCGGTTTATGATCTGGCCAGAGAGGTATTTTCCATAGTAGAAACACCTAAGGGAATCAACGTGTCCATACAAAAGGAAAGTGAGAACATGCCGTCGGTCTTTGCTTTCAGAGATGACAGAGTCACAGAAGATTTTCACGATACCAATTTATCGCAAGCCCCAGGCCCTGCTTAAATGATACTGTTGGTTTGAAACCGATTAGGTTTTGGGCAGCGGTGATGTCGGCGAGGGAGTGTTTTACATCGCCGGGGCGTGGGTCGGTGTAGACCGGCTTTACATTCTTGCCAAGAATTTCATTTATCATATCAATAATTGCATTCACCGTAACAGCTTCGCCGCAGGCGATATTGACAACTTCGCCCTTCGTTTTTTTCGCTCGCGCAGCGAGTAAATTAGCTTCGACAACATTATCAATGTAAGTAAAGTCCCTGCTTTGCTCGCCGTCGCCATAAACAGTCGGCGGCTGATCTTTTAATATAGCTGTTACAAAAGCAGGAATAGCAGCGGCATATTGACTGGTCGGGTCCTGGTACGGGCCGAAGACATTAAAATACCGCAGTGAAATCGTCTCTAAGCCATAAACTTGGTAGAAGACCGAACAATAATACTCGCCCACCAGCTTACCCACCGCGTAAGGCGAAAGCGGACTTGGCGGCATCGTCTCGACTTTGGGCAAGGTGGGTGTGTCACCGTAGGCTGAGGAACTTGAGGCATATACAAACCGTTTTATGCTGGCATTACGAGCGGCTAAAAGAAGTGTAAACGTTGCATCAATACAATGTCGGTGCGTAGCAGCGGGGTCATCAACACTTCTTGGCACAGAGGGCAAAGCACCCTGATGCAAAACGACGTCAATATCTTTCATAGCTGAACGAGCAATCTGTTCGTCGCCCATATCAGCTTCGATAAATTCGATCTTCCCAATAATGTCAGAAAGATTGCTTTTTTTACCCGTCAGCAGATTATCAACAACTCTGACAAAGCAGCCTTGCGCAACGAGTTTTTTACAGATATTCGAGCCGATAAAGCCCGCTCCTCCGGTTACCAAGAATTTATCCATTGAGATTACACCTCATCAAACAAGTTTAGCGCACAAAAGAAGATTCCCATTCTACGAATTCTCTCGCAAAATGGGAACCTTGTTTTTTTGAAATCACCGGCTAAAGCCAGAGACTTCATGAAAAAACAAGATATAACCTTTACAAGCCTTATGTTGCGCCGGCAAGCTGCGTCTGGTATTTGCGGTAGGACTTGAACTGTTCTCGGAAGTAGCCGCCCTTCATCGCCTGCGCCGCAAAAAGCACACAGCCAGCTATTTTGACGCCTACTTCTCTCAGTTCGAAAATTGCTCTTTGAGCAGCGCCTCTCCTTGTGGCAGCGGCGTTGAGTACCAAAATTGATTCGTCAACAAGCCTGGCCAGCACTTTGGTGTCACTGACCAGTAATACAGGTGGGCTGTCAACAACAATGTGATTGTAGTTCTTTCTTTGCTCGGTAATCAGTTCCGCCATGCGTCGACTGGAGAGTAGTTCCGCGGGATTGGAAGGCATCGTCCCTGAGTCAATTAGGTCAAAGCCCGTGATGCCGCTGGACCGTATCGCTTCTTTGTAGCCACACTTGCCGGTGAGCAATGTGCTCAGTCCAGAATTGCCATGCTCAATCCGCGAGTTATTGGCTTGTGTTCTGGGGAAAAGCGTCTGCAAGCTCGGCCGCCTGAAATTCGCATCTATAAGCAGCACCTTTTTGCCCTCGGCGACAAAAGCCTCAGCAAGATTCACCGCCACAGAAGTACTACCCTCACCGGCACCGCCACTGGTGATAAGCAGAGCCTTGACAGACTCCGCCGTGCTTGAAAGCTCCAAGTTTGTACGGAACCTCCTATAAGATTCACCTATGAGAGAATACGGTGCCTGATGAACAGCTTGGCAGAGATCAATGTCATGAGCTTGGTCGTCTTCGGACTCGTCAGGAATAACACCCAAAAGCGCGACATGCAGAAATCGAGCCACATCTTTGGGAGTTCGTACAAGATCGTTAGCCATCTCAATAAGAAAGGCAAAACCTAAACCAAACAGACACCCTAAAGTTGTGCCGCCTGGAAACCAGAGCCACCACTGCCGAGAAGATGTCATTTCAAGAGGTTCCGGAGCCAAACCAACCGGTTGAACCTTAGGTGTTTCCGGGTCGTTAATCATTATTCTGAACTTCTCAACCTGAACCTTAATAGCGTTGAGCGTCTCGATTCTTTCATCCCTTATCTTTTGCCGTTGCTCGTACTGCACACGAGCCATGTCGAGATCTCTCTTCTTTGCAGCCGCTTGCTCGCGTATTCTCTGCAACTCTGCAAGCCGTTCCTGCATCACAATCAAGCTGTCTCGACCGTTTTCGAGATTTGCACGCCTGGTTTGCTCAGCTATTTCGGCTTTCCTCTGTAGCCTTCTTTCCCTGATTTCATTAACCAGCTCTCGAGCCTGCCGCACGACTCTGTGATTTTCGCCAAACTTGCTAAGTCTGGCAGATAACTGGGCCTCCTGGAAGGCAAGCTGCTGAGCAAGTACGACCATAACAGGGTCGCCTTCAACCGCTTGTTCGATTTGCTCAGCGATAGGACCCGTAGCCAACTCCCTTAGATTCTCTATATTTGCTTGAACCTGTCTTACAGCCAGGACAAGTTCGTTCTCTTGAAGCTCCAAAGCGTTCAATCTGAGGGTAATGATGTGCTGAACACTTTGGTTTGCAGGTCTTTCAAGGTCGGTTATATCCCATGCAGTGCGAACATCATCCAACGCTCGATAGGCGGCGGCCACTTCTGCTTCAACCCGTGCTCGACGCTCCTCAAGCCTTGCTAACTTTTCACTTAATTCATTTCTCTTGGTCCCGCCCTGCGAAGCAATAAACAATCTCACCATCTCGTTAACTATGTCCGCCGTTTCTTTAGCGTCACCACAAGTCATCGATACTTCAACATAATCTGCATCCCTGTGTGCATAAGCATTCATATATCTTTGTAGATATTTGACCGCTTTTCTAATATCTCTGTCTCTGCCTGCAAACCATTTGGTAGCTTTGACTTTATCCTGCCTTAGCAACTCCTGGAGCGTACTCTGCTGCTTTATCAAACTGGCCATCGACACACGATAACCGTATTGAATATCTTTCTGAACCTGGGCGGCCACGATAGTCATGGGATCTGTCTCCACGGCTGGCAAAACCTCTATAAAGGTTTTAGCAGTATACCTCGGCAGGTATTGTCTTAAGAAATACCAACTGGCACCACCTACTGCGAAACCCAGAATAGTCAAAATAATAATCAGCAGCACGTGGCGGCGCAGTATTCCAAACATTTCCTTAGGGGTAAGTGAGACAGCATTAGAGGCACGCTGTCCGCTTGGCCTGACCGGCCCGCCCGCAACCCTTGCTTTGGTTTCCACCGTCGTATCCTCCAATCAGAAAAAGCGGACGTCCTGTCGCTCAGACCGTATATTCAACATCTCCCTTAGCAAAAAAATTACTGTGAAAGACGTTCAATAGCCACGCTTATCTGCTCCTTAACCGCTCCAGACAGTCCTTCATCCTTTCCCACTTCCATTGCCTGTTTATAAGCGGCAAGAGCCTGTATCCTTTCTCCAAGCTCCTCTTTAACTACACCTAAATGCATATATACTTCCGCTGGCGCAGTTATGGCGCTTTGTTGGTATTGCTGCAGAGAAGCCGCCAGAAATTCAGCTGCCTCGGCCTTTTTACCGTTTTTGTATAAAACCCATGCATAAGTATCCAAAAAATTTGGATTATTCGGTTGATTTTCAACTGCACGCTTGGAATATTCAAGAGCCTTAGGCAACCTTTCGTTCTTCTTAGCAAGTAAATACGCAAGATTGTTCAAGTTATGGGTATTATTCGGCATTTTATCCAACAGACTTTCGAAAACTGCAATAGCCCCGTCGAGATAACTTTTATCGGAAGTCTCATCATAGGCTATATTCATGAGCCGTGCCTTTTTCGCACGATATCTAAATCCAGCGTCGCTATCCGATCCCACGATCTGAATACATTTGTCAATATAGTCTATAGCCTCATTATGCTGATGCTTAAACTGCGTCAAGTTAAACATAACAAAATTATCAACCAACGATTTCGGATCAGCCTGCAGTCTTTGCAGACAGTACTTAGAGACCTCCTGTTCCCCCAGCAACAAAGACATTCCATACAAGATTTCAGATGCAAGACTCTCATTTGTGCCCGTTTTATCGACAGCAGTGCGACAATAATCGACAGCCGCGTCTCTGTCACCGAGTTTTAGCTTCGCCTCGGCCATTCTATAAAAAACAATGGGAGCAAAAGCTGTATCAACAAATTCTTTTCCAACCTCAAAGACCTTATCCAGTTTTTCCGGACGGTAAATATTGTTCCGCCTCCCAGCCATCAACAGAAGTGTGTTTAAATATCCATCCAAAGCCGTTGCATACTGCGCATCTTGCAGTTCAGTATCGGGATCATCCCCAAGATGTTCTTGGCATTTGAGTTGATAGGCTTTTTCAAATAACTGATCTGCTCTGTCCAGTTTTCCCTCACCTAAAGCATAAGCCGCAGCCTTATTATGCCACATCGCGTCCTCGGGGAATCTCTGCAGATTATCCTCATAGAACTTTTCGAGCGTCTCTTTTCTTCCACGCTTCAAATAAATCCACTCAAGCAATAACCTGGCCTGTTCAGGAGTCCCTGGATCATTAATCGTGTTTTTAAGCTCGATTACTGCGTCGTCTACCCGTTCAGCCTGTAAATAAGCCCTCGCAAGTGACAGCTTAGTGCTAGGCTCGTCCGACAACATTTTGCTCTTTTTCAAATCAATTATTGCCTGATCGTAATCTGCCCTCAGGGCATTTATCTCACCTCTTAATCGCCACGCACCCGCATTGTCCGGTTGGATTTCAAGACTATAGTTCACAAACTCCAACGCTTTGTCCAGTTGTCCCTGTCTCATGGCTAACCAACCCTCAATCGCCGGTACTCTAGGATCAGCTGGATGCTTTTCTTTAAAGCTCTGCAACTTATGCTCAGCTTCCTTGGTCAGGCCGACGTTGAGCAGAGCTCTAAGTTGGTTAAAATAGTTCTGCTCGCTTGGCTCAAGCAATAAAAGCTCTTCCGAATATTTCATCACACCTTCTCGGTCGTCAGTTCGTTCAGCAACAAGCATAAGGCCTTCTATTACGTCGCTCGTCGCTCGTATCTCGTCTTCCGTCAACGGCTCACCTGCCCCGAGCGACGGGTCACGTGGGCCGAGCGACAATTCGCGATACAACTGCTCCAAAATCTTCTTGGCTTGACCGTATCGACCAAGCTGAAAATGATGACGCCAAAGCAGACCATGGCCCTCAGACTCTTGCAATAATTTTAGGGCCTCCTTTTCTTGACCTCTTGCGTGGTAATACTCTGCGTAGCTCTCAAGCATCGCCTCGTTTTGTGGCTCAATTTGCTTGGCTTGCTCAAGCGAACCAACCGCAATCGCAAACAAAACTTCCTTGCGTTTCGCATCTCGCTCTTGCTGAGCTAATCGAGTTGCCAATCTTCCAAGCAGCACAGAATTCTGCACGCTTGTAGTATTTCTCTGGATGGTCTGCCTAATGGCCAATGCCTTCATGGGTTCTGTGGTGCTTATATATCCAGCATAGGCACTGAGTAAAGCCAAATCGCCTAGATTAAGCCGTACGGCCCTTTCAAGAGCTTTCTTGGTCTCGAGCACCTGGTCAGACGTGACACGATTGCCAAGCCTCTTATTACGAAGGTATAATGTATTGGCTAATCCCTTTGCGATAACACTATCCATTGGGTTCAATAAAGCCGCTTTCCGAATATTCTCTATAGCAGCATTTTCGTTTCCGAGTCCAGAATAAATATTGCTTCTGAGCATGTAAGTATGTGAGAAAATAGGTTTTTGTTTCAAACACTCATTGGTTCTGCTCAGTGCATCTTCAAATTCACCCTTAATCACCGCGAGGCGAGCCTCAAAAAGCTGACCTTGGCAATCATCAAGATTGTCACGCCGGGCAATATCCACAACGCGCTGCGCCAGTTGCCAATTTTCTACTGCGCATGCAATTTCTAAAAGATGGTTGGCAGCAAGACGATATAGACGTTCTTGATTAGATGCTAATCCTCCTTGAATCGCTTGCTGCTTGGTACCCATTTCCAGAGCTTCTGTCAATTGCTCAATCGCCTTGTTCGGTTCGTTGTGTCTTTCATAGAATCTGCCCAGATTCAAAGCGCGAAGAATCGGATCAGCAATATTAGAAATAACCCGCAGTTTTAATTCATATTGCCTTTGCTGTGAAACATTTCCGGGCTCAGGTTCAGAGAGCAATTGCTTATAGAATAAAACAGCTTCATTATCTGGAAAATAATGCAAGTATCTATTTACCAGATCTTTAGCCTCACTCGTCCGGCCTCGCGATACGTAATTATCACAGACGATAATGATAGAAGCTTCCGTAACAGAATTTGGCTCCACCGACAGTAGTTTCCGCACTAGTTGCGCCCTCCGCTCTTCGTGACCATCTAATTCATTTCTCATTAACTGCACAGATACGTCGGATCCAACCTCCTCTTGTTCCTCCTCGAACACGATGCCACCTGAAGCATCTACGGCTTGCTTCTGTTCTATGGCAACTTTGAGCTGTTTAATCTTGGCCCCAGTCAGTGTGAGATTGAGTTTGATTGTATTAGGGTCATCTAGCTTGAACTTTGCCAACTCTTCCTCAGCTTCAGAGATTTGATTAGTACCAATTAACGCCTTGATCCGAATCACTTGACTCTTTCTTTTAGGGCCGAAGTTCTCCTCATAAGCATTTATATTGTAGGGATTGGCAGGAGATAAAACGTGTGACCACATATCTAACCTGCCAAGAACCTCAAGGTAATCTAAAATCGCTTGAGGTTTTGTAAGCTCAATCCCTGATTCGAGAGCATCTACTAAAAATTCAATAACAGCACCCTGTTCATATGTATCTTTGAAAAGCTCGGCAAGAGTGTAGGAAAGTTGCGCATCTCTCCGGCCACGCGGCTTTGATGCTTTAAGCTGTTCATAAGCTGCATATAGCTTCATTACAGCTTGGGCTGTTTTTCCCCTCGCAAGCTCAAGCATGCCCTGCCACTTTACAACTTCCGGCTCCTCACCACTGCCAAAAATCTGCTCGATTTCATGGACTGCCTGTTCAGCACTTGCCAGTAAAAGGTCAGTTTCTGAGGCTGTTAGTACTTCGCTTGGTTCAAGCAACTGTTCGACATAGCATTTCGCCAAGAATGAATATAATGAGAATCTACTAATTCTACTTAAATAATTTGAAGGCCCTGTTGTTTCCTGTACACCTGGCAACGATAAGGCTTTCTTAGCTATCTCAATTGCTTTGTGGATTTCATCGCTCTGTCCATAGATAGAAAATTTGCGATAATGCAAGGTTGCTGCGCTCAATGGATATGATACGTTTCTCGGGTCAAGCTCCATCGCTTTTTCAGCCGATTCGATTGATCTATCAAGGCGAGAAAGGCCGAGCTGAGGTTCCGAACAGACTGAGTAGACCGAATAAAACTGGGAACGAGCTGCGAATACGTCTGCGCATGTAGGAAATTTTTCTACGAGCGCCTGATACTCAGGCTCAAGTACCTGTATCCGTTGTCTTTCCTGTGCACGATCACCTTTCCTGGCAAACTGGAGCTTTCTTGATAAAAGATTAATATGCGCTTTTGGATCAGAACTCACAATCTCAACAGCTTTTTCAAGAAGCTCTTCTGCCTGCTTAGCTGCTCTATCTCTTTCATCAAGATTGCCCTCTGATGCGAGGATTTCGCCCCTTTCAATTGCAGCCAAAGCGAGATAGTAACAAGCATCGACGTTGTTGGGATCGAGCCGCCGAACTTTCTCTAAATCATCAATCGCCTCAGTGAGGAGCTCTTTGGGGACGGTAACTGCCCCCATTTTGGCCAACTCATACCCGGCTCTACCTTTAAGCAGGTACAAATACAGATCCATACGTTGAGCTGAGACACGCCTGCATTGTTCTTCGGCCACACCAAAGGAAGGCTCCCACTGCGCTCTATCATCCGCAAGCAATCCCTTCTCTTCGGCTACTTCTACAAGTTCAGACGCCTGCGATTGCACTTCCTTCCAGACTGTGCCCACATCTCGACCAGCACTGGCATAAATGTCGGCGACAGTGTAGACATACTTGAATCGGGCGAGCCGAGCTTCTACATTCCTGGTGTCTATGTTGATTATCTGCTCCCAGCAGCCACGGACTTTAGGCCACTCATCGGTCTCGATGTACATATCGGCAAGCTTAAAAAGTATCTCTATTTTCAGGTCGGGGCTTTTCGCATAGTTATGCGCTTTAAGATAGTTACGTTGAGCTGTCTTGTAATCCTTAGCAAGCCAAGCAGCATCGCCATCTTTAATAAACGTCTCCGGGTCCCGACCCAGACGCAAAATTATTGCGACTATCCCCAGGATTACCAACAGCAAAACTGTCGAGCCAATAAGTGCAACTTTCTTATTTAGTCTCTTCCTGGCCATGATTTTGCCCCTTTCTCCATTTCGAAACTAACACGGCCTTCAGACACAACGGTGCTCAAGACCATATACATACTCAAGCCTGCCAAATGTAGTTTGGTCAAGACAGATTAGTTCAGCTCGTCTCGGCGAAGGCCGAAGCCGTAGCGGGGAACGAATTACACAGCGCATTTTACCCATGAGCTACCTGCTGTTCCATTCCGGCCAATGCTCCCTCTCCAAGATCGGCAGGATCACGGACAGCAATTTCTCGCTGGCTTTAATTACCTCTTTTTTATTCTGTGCAACCAACGCCTGATTGAAAGCCAATTCTACTTTACTAAAGTACGAATATCTGCCAAAAAAGTTTTTATTCAAAGCTATTCTTGCCTGGTCCCTATCCCCAGCGTACTCCCCGTTGACTCTAAAAATGTACAGAACAGGGAATTGTCTGCCGGTGTCCCAAAAATCAACTTTTGTACTACCAAAAACAAGATATTTTCCCTCTATTGTCCTTTGAAAATCAGGCGTATTAATTTCGAAAGTAACGCTATCTGAAGATGACCTTTGGAAACCACCGCCTGTATAACATTCCTCCGGCACATGCGGTACGCGATCAGGAAGCTCATAATAAGTAATAAATAGCAATACCCTTCGCATAGCACCGTCAACATTTGGATCGGTGTCCTCCAGAACCCACTGAATATAGTCCTCGGTGCCCAGCTCTTCAAGAAGATCTTGGTTTTCGATTTTATACTTGGATGTTACTCTATAAGGGGCCAATTGCTCTTCATCCAGTAATTCCAAGGACTTTTTCAAAGGTAAAGGTTCCTTTTTGAGGTAACCCCCCAAGCTCCTTATCGCCAGTGACATCCCTCCTCCTGCCAGCGCAAGGACAGCCGTGCATATTAAAAATGCCGGCTGCAAAAAAAGGCTTGGTTGGTTTACTATGCTTTTCATCATACCTCACATTCGAGCTTCTCTGACGGAGTTCATCACGCTTGGGATCTCCTCCGGACTATAATATCCTCAGCGACCGGGGACGTTTCTTCAACAAACAAACTCGACATAAACCAAGCAAGGGATCCGTAAAAAACAAATGCCAATGGCAACATTGCCAGCCCGAGCATATCGTGGTAAATACCCTGAGTATACCGAGGATGTATTAACACATAGATGAATCCAGTCACTGTGACTCGGATAATATTACACAATATTGCAATTGGTATTGTTGAGGCCAAAAGCACAACACGCTGCCATATTGGCCTATAGTGTAAATAAGCCATGGCAACACCCAGAGCCAAGAAGGCCATCAGCAAACGCATTCCGCTGCAAGCCTCAGCCACGTTAAGCGCAGGTTCAATTCTTTGGCCTTTGTAAACCACATCTATCACCACACCACTTACAGTAGCCTCCATTCCACCGACTAAATTAAGCAAAACAGTTGCAAGACGGGCCGAAAGCTGACGCATGGGCATAGTCAGACCAACATAGTATCTGCGTGGCAAAGGTACCGCAAAGACCAAAAACACAATCGGTAGCCAAGTATGCTTGACCAATCGCCATCCACCTAAAAACAGCACTACCGCGCCGAGCGCAGCTATCATAGACATAGGGCGAAAATAAGCATAACCTGATGGGCTGACTATATTGAAAAAGTAGAAGGCGATTATGCAAATCAGAAAAACCAAGCCGAGATAATTCGGCCTTGTCTGTCCAGGTAACAACCGACTGGGGTGTTGACCACGGAGTAAGATTGACAGGGGGTCGCTTACATATTTAAGGCCCAATATTTCCTTTTTGTGCTGGTTAATAAAGTAAAGACTAAACAGCGGGATCAGAAAGCCATGCGACCAACTGGCATCAGTAAGCCAAAGGTGAACGATATTAATAATCTCACTACGAAAAAGAAAACAAAAAAGACATCCTATTATTAAAACTCTGATATAGCTATGCAGTCCATATTCACCCCAGCCCCTTTGGCCCAGATTTGAAACTTTCGCATTCTTAACAGAAGAGCCAATGTTTCCCACCATAATTAGATGACTCTACCAGAAAAATGACGTACCGTATGCATAATCTGCATATGCAAAATTGCGGTCATACACAAAACCAAAGCCATAGGTTGCCCTGAAGGCATTTCGCAAAACCGCACGCCATCTTGACGTTGCATGTGTTCCAACATTGATCAAATCATTTGGCTTGATAAAGAAATCCGGCTGCTCACCTCGAGCAATCCTGTCCAAATCCACCATCACTATTTCCTCTTTGTTTTCGCCGATCCTTCTTATCACCTCACAGCTCTTCGGCCATGCCAAAGGTCCCAGACCACCTGCTGCAGCTATGGCCATTTTCAGCGTCATCGGCCGGCCCGTGATATTGATGTAGCCACTTCGGTTAACGTTGCCCATTATACAAAATTCTCCAATAACATCAACAGGCACATAGATTGTATCTCCGGGTTTTATGATGATATTATATCGTGGATCGCCGGCCAGCAGCTTGTCCGTTGGAATCCTTATAAGCCGTGCTTGTATTGCCTGCTCCCATGCCATCTCCGTAGGCAGCTTCTCATTCTCAAGTGGAATAACCGGCTCTTTCGGTTCAAACCTAGTTGGAGGCTCCGTTGGCAATGGAGGACCACTGCGAACCGGAATCCACTTGTCATCCTGAAAAATCCATTCGATGCCACCGCCAACATCTTCAGTTGGACGTTCTTTTTCAGTTATAATCGGCTCGGCCAGCTTTGGCGGCTCCAGTTTAACTGGTACCCACTTGCCGTCCTGGAAAATCCACTCTATGTGTTCGTCAAGTTCCCGCTCATCCATCTGCTCGTTCAAAACTTGCCGATCAGTTAATTCAGTGGCTGAACTAAATGTTCGCTGGGGGGATGTTCTGGTTCGCTGATCATTTAGCCTTCGAAAGCTACCCGGAACAACGTATTTTGCAAGTTCTTTATTCCCGGTCATCTCCGTAGAAGCTACGACTACCTTCTTACTTTTAGGCAAATGAAGCTGCGCTATTGGCGATATCATCTGTAACGTCTCACGTTCCAATCCCGAAGGCTGTGCCAGCCCCTCCGGCTCAGGAATCGCTGACTCAAATGACTCGGATTCAAGAGAAGTTGGCTCTGGAATTTCAAGAGGTGATTTCGCTACAGAGGGTACCCGAGGTTCAACAATCTCTAAATCCATAAGCTCCGGCTTGCTTTGTTTTGTTCCAGTTAGCGGCGATATATGGTTACTATTCTTTTCCTGCCGTGAGACATAAATATAGCTGACATTAAACTGCCTTGGCCCCCCCGCTGTAGCAAGTGCGTCAGTCAATCTAAAATCATATCGAGGGATAAGATACCTGCTCGGAGCCGGCACACCATTACCCAATATAGAAAACGCACGTTGCTGTGAACCGGCCAGAGCAACAGAAACAGAAGGATCTCTCAATATGCTTGGTGACAGGATTTGCCTTATCTCTTCTTCGAGCTGAGTTTCTGTTAAGCCCGCTGCTTGAATAACACCAACATCAGGTATTGATACTTTACCGCTTTCAGTAACAATATAGGTGTTTACTAATGGAACACCCTCCTGAAGTAGTTCAAAGATTGATATCCTAATAACATCGCCGGCTTGAAATACATAATCAGACTCCAAAGCAACAATATCTCTTGGGCTGGGTTCTTCGGCATTCTCCCAGGCGAGCGGTGGTTCATCCGCCACACCAAGAGAGTCCAATATCACGTTGACCGCTGGCATCGGACGAAATCGTCCCATCTGAGTGGGATCTAAGAACTTTTTGCCGCACCCGGCACAGATGCTTAGAATACACAACATAAAAGCGAGATTTACAGCCTGCGCCCTTTTCATGTCACCAGGACTCACACAAAAAATATTTAAGCTCCATGTGCTATATCGGCCTATAAACCAATACAAAGACCACTCATCTACAGATGAAATTTATCGGTTCAATACCTTGATCGCTTAACTTTTTGGTGCCGATTGAACCAAATGTGGTGATGCTAATTTGGGACGCGTTCGTGGTTCCGGTCAAAACCTTTGCTCCGGCGCTTAAGAATGCGTGTTTTCACACAGCAACTTCAATCATCACAAATAGTTACGAACCTTAGCAACTGAATGATAGGAACCGGCCTGCCGCTCCTCGTCTATCATAACAACGACCAGTCATATCATATGTACTCAACCATTGTGGAGATTGTTCAACTCACACTGAGTCTGAGGCCGATAATCGCAGCTTTACCATGGTTGATACAAATAGTCCCATGTGAAAGAAATTTTGCAAAATAGAGCCGAAAATGAATAACTTCAATATTTGACGAGTGGTGATTGGTTAAATGGTAATTTACCAAATGGAGAAATTACTACATCGCTTAACGTGCTTTGCGATGAAAAACAGCAGATGCCAAAACAGTCAGAAGGATGACAGCCGAGACATATTTGACAGCCGTGGGCAGCATCCACCCCGGCTTAGAGATGATATCGATTTGCACACTCTGGATAATAAAATCCAGAAGGATTCCAGCGGAGAGAGCACAACCTGCAACCGTAAGAAGATAAATGATTGCAACTCTACTTCCCAGCGCTTTCCAAACCGTCACCAGTCCCGCGGCGTTCGTAGCGGGTCCGGTCATCAGAAAGATTAAAGCTGCACCTGGAGTGACACCTTTCATTATCAGCGCCGCCGCCACAGGCACAGAGGCCGTTGCACAAACATACACTGGTATACCTAACACCATCATCACCAGCATTGCAAAAATACCCGTCCCAAGAGCCTCTGCGAAGAAAGCATCCGGCACCAACGCAGAAATGAACGCTGCGACAATAAGTCCTACCAACATTGCCTTGCCAATATCGCGAGGCAATGTCACAAATCCGTATTTCAATCCACCTGTGATTTTGCCGATAATCGTGCCAGAACTACAGCATTCATCTTTGCATTGTTGACGTACCGTTCTGTCGCCTTTTGTATTGCGTTCAAGCAAATTTACAAAAACTCCACCCACGATTCCGGTCACAAATGCGACAACAGGTCTAAAAACAGCAAAGACTGGTCCAAGAAGACTATAAGTGACAAAGATGCTGTCTACGCCGGTCTGAGGTGTAGACAGCAAGAATGCAATGGTGGCCCCCTTGCTGGCTCCATGCTTATTCAATGACATTGAAACAGGTATGACGCCGCAAGAGCATAATGGCAGCGGGACGCCGAAAAGAGACGCTTTGACTAAAGGCCATATCCCCTTACCACCAAGATGTCTCTCTACAAGTCGTTGGGATACGAGCACAGAAAGTAGACCTGCTACAAAAAAGCCAAATAGCAAATATGGGGACATCTCAGCCAACGTATCCCAAAAATCCATCACAAGTGTCTTCCCAAAATCAGTCATCGTGCAATCCCAAACTCAAATCAGCGACCAGTACCAACTGTCTGACGCTTGCTTGTGTTTCCACGCAGGTCAATTGTAGCATTTTCGAAGGGCACCTCAACACCGCTATCGGCAATTACCTCGCGGGCGATCTTACACCTTTTGTCTCTACACCAAGACACTGCTGTGCGTGCCGACACCATTGTGCACAGCTCATATCTATTCTTGGATTGCTAACCAACTCATCACAATTACGACACTTCAGTTTCGGCTCATCTTTGAAGAACTCAACATATCCGCCGCACTTGCCGCACTGAACCTCGAAAACATCTTCAGGCTTCCAAAACCTCTGATCCTGTCCGGGACATCTTAACATCGGCCTTTTCTCCTCTTTGTTGCTGTGCGACATGCACGCCTTTTTCTCGAACCACGACTTTTACACAATTGCTCAAGCGTAATATCACGCAAATTAGATTCCATACACTGCTGCAATTCGCCAAGTTTGACTCTTACCGTGCAGTTGTCCTGTCGCTCGCACGCCCTGACATCCAACAAACATCTGTTTAATCTTAACGGCCCCTGAATTACTTCAATCACCTCAAGAAGATTTATCTCTGATGGTGCCCGACTTAGCGAATATCCACCTTTTTGACCCATGCTGCTGCTCACAAAACCCTGTTTCTGCAACCTTTGCAGTAGCTTGCAGGCAAGCTGATACGAAACGTTCTCTTCCTCGGCGATGGCTCGCGTCGATACTGCCCCATTTCCATAGTTCCTCGCAAGGTTTACCATAGCTCGCAACGCGTAATCCGTGTTTCTCCTTATAATATCCATCCGTAAAAACCCCATGATTCATAGCACAAAATGCTCTATAATATATATGACTAATATAGTCCTACTTGTTCGCATAATTAATAATAAAAAATAGAAATTTTTTAAATCCTCACCTCCGCAGCAAGCCCTGCGTTACCCCATTAAACAAATAATAATGCCTAAAATAACACTGCTGAAGCCTCAATGTCACCATTCGGCAATATACTCAGCTTCTTTCTCAGAGTTTTGGCTGATTCAAATCGGTACTCCTTACCCGCACCAACCAATACCTCAGCACCATCCACGGACAGCTCAACAGCCTGCTCTGGCCGACTCTGCCGGATCACATTTGCCAGGACAAACGCCTTTTCCAAACCGTCGCCCGTTTTATAATTCACAACTTCATCAGGCTGAGCAAGGCGATTACCATCGTAAATTGACTCATCAGACATATTTTTGAGCCTCGCGTAGACCTGCTCAGCCGACATGGATTTTGTCATCTCAATCGAGACGGGATTACGCTCAACAGCCGCTTTGACAAAAGGCGCCCAATCGCAGCTTTCCATCTCACGGTAAGCATAAAAGGCCAGGTCGGCGACGATATTGCTCTTGCGCTTTTGGCGTAGATACTCGATTATCTGCTCTCTGCTCTGCTCAGCGGAAATCTCGATGGGATTGGAAGGCAAAAAATTCTTCTGCGGGTGCGGCAGCTTAGCCTCGATATGACTGAAATTCGCCAGCTCATCAACGAACTTTTGCGCATCAGGAACAATCTTCTCAATGAACCTTTTAAGAATTATCCTACCTTCAGCGGTTCTCAAGTCAGGCTTGCTTTTGTGCAGAATCTTTTCAAGCTGATCACAACGAATCCTCCCGGGCAGCACATACGGCAAAAAATCCTCATCCGAGACCTCCGCAATTAGTTTATCCTGTGTCTTGCAACCTATCTTGTGGTTGCTGCCATGCTCATAATGAAACAGCACCTCAGCTCTGAGATACTGAGGCTGGCCATGACAGTCGCGGCAAATCTGGAAGTATTTCTGGTACTCCCGCTTGCTCCGCAAAAAGCTCGCGAACAACTCCATATCCATCTCAGCCGATAAATATGATGCAAGCCTCTGCGCGAGATGCTCGTATGCACTTTTATCCATTGTAGCGTCGTCATATAAACAATGCACATAACCTGTCGAATGCGCTACAATTGTCACTTGCTCATTTCGCAATGCACGCTGGGCCTTGTTGGAGATTGCCGTACCGTTAAACCACATTGTCTCGGTTACAAGTCTTCTGTTATTCGTCAGGATACCATCCTGCAGGTCGATAAAATTCTGTGAGTGCAGAGGCGTCAGCACCATATAAATGTCTTTAAGCGGCACACCACAAACAACGAACGCCGCCGCGGCATACAGAGTCGACAGGGACACGCATTCGCCGGCCCCGGTCTTGTAATCGGGCTTTCGACGAAATGCTTGCATAGCTTCAGCCGTTTCCGTTTTCCAGTAGGGAATAACTTCAGTATTGTACTTATCGAGCCCAAAATGCCGGCGAATATCCACATCGAAATAGTACTTATCACCCCCATAGCCAAACAGTGCGTTGCTCTTGGCGATCTCGTCGGGAGAGATGAACTTTTCAAATCGTTTAATTTCTCTGTCTCTCGTCGTAAGTCCCCACGTCTCAAGGTCAAGGTTAAATTCAAACTCGTCCATTATGAACTGTCTCAGCCGCATCAGCTTTCGATAGCTATTCTTACCTTCCAGCTTCCGGAAGCAATCCTCCTGACGCCATTGCCAGATGACTGGGCTCATGATATTGGCCAAAACCAGACTGTACATTAACTCCGGAAAGACAAACACCTCCATATCCGAAAGAGTAAATGCAGAAGAATATTTCTCAAGGTCTCTCTCGTCCATCAGCAGTCCCCAACGAATGTGCGCTGAACCAGCATCGCTATGTAAAAAATGATCGTGCAATCAATCATTTATTCTGCAAAGACTCAGGCATCGTCTCCACAAAGGCTCTTATATCGTCGCGTGTTTTGCGGAATGCCTGCATAATTTCCTCTTCGCTACCCAGCAAAAAAGCGGGGTCTTCAAATGATCTATGAATCATCTTGGTACTGGCTGGAAAAACAGGACATTGCTCGCGAGCGTAGTCACACAATGTCACCACAAAGTCAAAATCAATTTCGCTAAGCTCATCTACGTGCTTGGAACTTTGCTCTGAGATATCGACCCCTGCTTCTTCCATTACCTTAGCCGCTTTGGGATTGACTCCCACAGGATATATCCCTGCCGAGTACGGTTCCATTACATCGGATTTCAGATGCCGCGCCCACCCTTCAGCTATTTGGCTGCGGCATGAATTGCCCGTGCAAAGAAACAGAATTTTGATTTTGTTATTAACACCAGACATATCTTTTTTAAGAACTTCAAATAAGATGAGATTGCTTCGCTTCACTCGCAATGACGATGGCAGGTCATTGCGAGGCCCCGTTTTTGCTTTCACAAGAAAGCTCGGGGCCGTGGCAATCTCTTAATCAGGATAACAGAATTGACGGGAAAATTAAAAGTCAAAAATTAAAATGCAAAAAGTTATCCGGAGTAGGCGGATTTCAAATAGGAAATAGTAAATTTCCGGCTTGCCTTTGCCGACAATCAGGAAGATAATTATTTATCTGCCGAAGGCGGAACTTGGAAGAAGCGATATGATTAATCAATGATTTCCTTAGTGTTTTTTGCGGAAACTGATTGTAATTATTATGTATGAAGGGATAGGATCATGATTGGAAAGAACCCAAAATGGTATGTTGGAGTGTCGATTGCCATTGCTCTCGGAGCTTTGGCAAGTGGATTATGGGAAGTGGCTCTCAGACCGACAACTTTTTGGGTAGTAAAAGTAATGTTGAAAGCCAGTACTCTTGGTTTGGAATCTGCTACAAACGACTTCTATAAGGGTGTGGCACTTGGTCAAGGCGCCGAGTTTGGAATGGTATTTTTGTTCGTTGCATGTTGGTCTTTCATTGCCTTGTACTGGCTGGCGGAGAAATTCCATTTTGAATCGATTGAAGAGGCAGCCTTGAAAGAGCTGCGATCAAGAACAGAAGAAACAGATGACCCTGAAATGGCCAGTGACTTGGAAAGAAAAATCAAGAAAGCTGTGGAGAAAAGACGTAAAGACAAAGTCTTTTGCCGTTATTCAACCTTGTTTATGGCGTTTTTTGTCACTATGTTTTCTTTCTTCTGGGGATTGCATGCTATTGGCAGGGAGATGATGCGCAACCAATTCGAACAGTATATTGCTATCTGCAGACCGTACATGAATGAACGCCAAGAGTCACAGTTTCATTCACACTTTTCCCAAATGCAAACCCAAGAGGATTACGAAAAATTGATGAACGAGCTTGTTGAAATTGCGCTCAAGAATAAAGTTACATGCCCACTTATATTGCTGTTTTAAGCTTTGGAAAACAGATAAAAGAAGAATTTGCAGGGTTTAATAGCGTATAGCATATAGCGTACAGCGTTTAAAGTTTTTGATTTTTGCTTTGTATCCTTCGGCTTTACTCAGGACGAGTTTTTGATATTTACATTTTGATTTTTAATATTTATGTCTACGCTGCACGCTTTATTTACAAAATTCCACAAGTTCACAGTCCTGACACTGCGACCGACGCCTGCCATTGCAATCCTCAAGAATCCCTATCCGTGACAAAGCAAAATCATACTTAGCCGGGTCATCCGGCTCAATCTTAGCGAAACTTTCTGTTATCCGTAGCGCCCCGGACAACGAGACCGTTCTGTGCTCGAATAATCCGAGAATCCTGCAAAGCCTGCCCATGTGTACATCGATCGGTACAACAAGTTTCGATTTGTCAACGCCCTTCCACAAACCTACGTCAACATCATCCACTCGTACCATCCACCGAAGAAAAAGATTTAACCTTTTGCTGGCGCTACCCCTCGCAGGACTCGCCAACAGATACTTCAATCCAGTTGTCACTGTGCCACCATTATTCCGCGCATGCATTGCACACAGTTGGTCACAGAATCTTGCAAGCGCAGGCACAATGTTCTCATCATTTGCCCTGTAACCTTCAATAAAAAACGCCTCAATACTGCCATATCTGCGCAAAACCCGCCGCAATACACTCAGCAAATCCGAAATATCATCACCGGTAGTAAAACGATGCTTGAAACTTCTTAGTTTCTTTCTCTGCGTTTCACTGAAATTCAGGACAAACTTATACGGACTTTCGCCCATGCGGCCGAACAGGTTTTTCAGACTCCGTTCAATTTGCTCGACTCTGCCATAGGCCAGGTCCGCCGCCAAGAATCCGACTATCTCCTGATCGGCAGGTTCTGTATAATTGTAAACAAACTGCAACGGATCCGGCTTGATAAGACCGCGACGGTTATACTTGCGATACAACCGTTCCAGAATCGACCTTATCTTTTTGCGTCCACTAACTAAGCACGGCTGACTTGAACTCATCAAACTCCATCTTTTCTATCATCGAACCAAGCCTCTGATGTGGCTTGGCGTTGTCTTTGTAATACTGGATAACTTTGTCAATTAGTTCTATCGCCTGCTCCGCTGTCAAATCCTTCGCAAGCTCAACCGCCAATCTCGGCTTGGCTCCGCCATTGCCACCGACGAGCATTTTCCATCCTTTCGGCGTACCCACAAAACCAACATCCTTTATGCACGTCTCAGCACACTGATTTGGACAGCCGCTCACACCGATCTTGAATTTAGCAGGCAGCTCCATGCCGTGATACTTGCCATCGAGCTTGAGACCAAGGCTCAAACTATCCTGCAGGCCGCGCTTGCAGAATGTCGTACCAGGACAGGCCTTGACACTTCTGATACACAATCCCACCGCAAAACCGGGTGACATCCCGAGCTCGGACCATATCTTGTCCACATCCTTTTCATCCACACCTACCATCGCAATTCGCGCAGCACTTGTGATCTTTAGCGCCTGTGCATCGTATTTCTCCGCAACATCCGCAAGCTTTCTAAGCGTTTCCGGCTTAACTACGCCACACGGAATATGCGGTGCCACTGCATAAGTTTTCTTGTCCCGCTGGATAATCACACCCTTGTCACCGTCCTGCAACATATTAGACTCCTCTTAGAGCAACGTTTTGAACTTGTCAATCAGTGTACGCAAAGCGGTCATGTCTGGTTCGCGTTCGTATAAAGGCCGGTTATCCTCCTTATATGCTACTACATTTTGCTCAAACGTATTTTTATCGCTATTCACATAGAAAATGCCGAGCGGTAGTTTGTCTTTTTCTGTTGCCCTTCTGAAAGCTTCATTGCGATTAGAAGGATCATGTGAATCATCAAGATAATAGCAATGCTCCTGAAACCACTGATAGGTATTGACCTTATTGAATGTCACACAAGGCTGCAAAATATCCACGAGCGCATAGCCTTTGTGCTCAATCGCCTTTTTTATAATCTCTTTCGTCTGCTCCGCATCACCTGCAAAGGCCCGCGCCACAAAGCTCGCATCCAAGGCAATAGCCACAGAAAGCGGATTAAAAGGCTCCAAAAAGACTCCCGCCACCTGCACAGGCGTCTTGAATCCAATCTGACTGGTCGGCGAGGCTTGGCCCTTTGTCAGGCCATAGACCATATTATTGTGGACTATATTCGTGATGTCAGGATTTCTTCGTATCGCATGGATGAAGTGATTGCCGCCCTCACCATACATATCACCATCGCCACTTTCCGCTATTACCGTAAGCGAAGGATTGGCGGCCTTAATAGCTGTTGCGGGCGGCAAAGCTCTGCCGTGTAAGCCATTGAAGAAATTGCACTTGAGATAGTGGGGAATCTTGGCTGCCTGTCCTATTCCCGAAACAAGTACAAGCTGCGTCGGTTTAATATTTAGCTCAGCCAAGACCTGCTTCAGTGTCTTAAGAATAGGAAAGTTCCCACAGCCCGGACACCAAGCAATATCAATATCACCCATATCAAAAGTCTTTATATCCATCACTCAAACCTATGCCAATATGTCGCGCAACCTGCTCACAAGCTCCTCCACCGTGAAACTCAGGCCGTTATATTTCAGAACTTTTTCGTTAATATCTATTCCGGTATGAAGCTTAATCTGTTTGGTGAGTTGACCGGTTGCATTACCTTCTACAATTACCGTTCTTTTCGCTTTGGCCAGATACTGTCCCGTGTTTGCATGTAAAGGATGTACCTGTTTGTAATGCAACATCGCCGTGTCGTCCTGATCCAAAACTGCCAAGGCTTCACGCACTATATGATATGTCGAACCCCAGCAAACAATCAGATTCTTGTAATCCGGCGGACCAACTAACTCGGGGGCAACAACTTCTTTCTGCAACAGTTCATTTTTTCGGAGCCTCTTATCAACCATCCTTTCCCTTAGACCAAGGTCTTCAGTGATATGTCCCTCGGTGTCATGCTCGTCGCTATCCACGCACACAAGTCCTTGGCCATATCCGGGTATTCCACGAGGTGAAATGCCATCTGCTGTCAGTTCGTATCGCTTATATCCTTTTGTCGTCTTGATGAGATATTTCTCAGCTCTGACGCCCTTCAAATTCAGACTGGGTACATTGTAGTATGAGTCGATCAGATACTGATCTGTCAGTACAAACACAGGCACCTGGTACTTGTCCGCGAGATTGAACGCGTGATGTGTCAGATAGAACGCATCCTGAAGTGTGCCCGGCGTTAAGATAATCCTCGGAAACTCGCCATGCCCCGCATAAAGCGCAAGCTCCAGGTCTGCCTGCTCAGTTCTCGTGGGCAAGCCCGTCGCAGGTCCCGGCCTTTGCGCAAGATGCACAACAACAGGCGTCTCCAGCATAGCCGACAAACTAAGCCCCTCTATCATAAGCGCAAAACCTCCGCCGGAAGTTGTCACCATCGCCCGTGCGCCGGCATACCATGCGCCGACTGCCATGTTGATTGCTGCAATTTCATCTTCGGCTTGCTCAGCGACGACGCCAAAGTCTTTACCGTGCTGAGCAAGAAAAACCAGCACAGCCGTCGAAGGTGACATCGGATATGACGATACAAAATTACATCCGCCAGCTATCGCTCCAAGCCCAACTGCCTCAGCTCCGTTTATTAAGATTTCATCAGTAACCTTCTTATCAGGTTTAACCTCAGCGGAAAACTTGCCCGATTCAGCTAATTCTCTGCCGATCTTGTGGCCGGCTTCGACCGCTTTACGATTACCTGTCACCACATCTTGCGATTTACTGCCGAAATACCCCACGACGAATTCCGATGCACGCTCTAACTCGACACCGAGCAAACCGGCAAGTGCCCCTACCGCAACAACATTCGAATATATCTTGTTGCCAATTTCGGTAGCGATACTGGTGAACGGCATGTCGAAAAACCTGTATTGTCCGCGGTTAATATCATCACCTATCACATCCTTTTCTCCAAGAACAAGCGTCTTTGGGGACATCCTCGTTTGGACATGTTGAATTGCACCTTTATTTAGAGCTATCAGAAGGTCAATTCTGTCAACAACAGCAGAAACCCTATCTGACGACACACGTATCTGCGTTGAATTGGCTCCTCCACGAACCCGTGACATATATTCCTTTGTGGCAAATACATTATAGCCGGTAAGTTTTAGGATTCTCGTCAACAGAAACTCAACCGTCTGAATACCCTGACCAGCCTGGCCACATAGAACAATCGAAATATCTTTCAAGCCTTTGCGCATCGACATTTCATCCTTTGGCCGATTCTTGCTCACTTGTCCGGAAGGTAAACCGCCTCCTTGCATACGGGGATTATCAATATTCTTCAAGATGATAGAACTCAGCGTTCTCCAGCCACGTTTCAGGGCGCGAAACAAACGCGATTATGTTTTCCAGTATAAAGTAGTGCTTCTTCTCCTCTTCAGCAAGTTTGAGAAAAAGTTCTCTTTGATACGGTTCCTTTATCTCGTCGGCCTTATCAAGGTAGAAATCCCGGCTCTTCTGCTCGACCTGTTGCGCTTGTCTATAAATGTCTATCTGTTTGACATCGAAGTCGAAGCTCTGGCCCGATTCCTTCATCTCCTGAAAAATATTCTGGGCATCAGCAAGTATGTTTGTATCTACCATTTCAGATGCTTCATTGCGCATTTTTTCTATGACTTTATAGTGTTTAACCTCATCATTGGCCAGCTCTGTAAATATGGTCCTTAGGCCCTTGTTTTCTGTCTGCTCGACCAATGTCCGGTAGTATTGCTCGCCATCTTTCTCCATTTGCATCGCGTATTCGAAAATGTCCATAGTTATGCTCTTCCTATGTTAAAACTCTACTCAGAAATTCATTTCTTGCTACGTTAAGTGTTTGCAATCACAAAGCTTAGGAAACCCTCAGAACGGCTGCATTGGTTCACATCCGAATCCATCGCTGCCAAACCGGAAAGACATCATACTTAGAAAATTCAGACAAACACTCTTCCCACCTCCCCGATACAATCAACATCAGCCAAATCTGAATCGCCTCTTAGGACTGCTATTTCTTGAACTGCGGCAGCTTTGCAATATACTGCTCGGGATTCTCTTCAAACTTTGTCTTGCAATCCTCACAGCAGAAATAGACCTTTTTCCCCTTATACTCAACAAAGATATCCTTATTGATCGGTCCGGCGTCCACAGGACACATCGTTTGCTCGATAGCTACCGTCACTGCCTTTTTTACTTCAGCTTCGACACCGGGTCGCACTGCAGGTTCTGCTGCTGTCTCGGTCGTAGGTTCGGATTCTTTGCAGCCACCGACTGCAAAACCCACAACCAATGCCATCACAATACATACAACTGTGATTCCTGCAATTGTTCTCATTTTCTCATCCATCTTTGTCTCCTTTCAACAATCAGTTTCTTGCTCTAATTTATCTATAGCGCAGGTAGTCCTTTAACATCACAGAGATATGCTCGACGTCCACTGCACATTGTTAATATGTCAACGAGTTGAAATAGGTCCGCAGTCTGCCAACATCGCTAAGAATTTATGCCAGGCAACTAACATAGGCGCAATCAGGCCTGAAGTTCCCTTCTTTGTTCCAATGACTGTCCAAGAATTCGTATGTGGCGCATCTCTTCACTGATGATATCGTCGATTTTGTGTTTGCCAGCCCGTGTGGGGACAAAACTTCTCAAACCGGTATAGTATACAATGGAATCCTTTTCTTTCTCAATAGCCTTTTTGAGAACATCCACTACAGTCTCACTTCCGGTCAGCTCATCAGAAGGGTCCGGCCGGATGCCAAAAACAGCAAGACCTGCCATCGCCTGAGCATCAATTACCAAATTATTCTCAGGCTTGAAGGTCTTGAGTTCCTGACTCTGCCCGGATAGCTGCTTTTTCATATCTGTAAAGACCTCGACGTGTTTAGCCTCCCAATTGCCCAGCTCCAAAAACATTTTTCTGACCTGTGGCTCATCAAACAGCTCCGCAGCCCTGCGGTAAAAGCTCACTCCATTACGCTCAATTTTTTCAGCTATCTCAAAAACCTCAAAAGCATTAAATCCAATATCCATAATCTTCGTTCCCATAGTTTGTATATCCTCTATAAATCAAGCCAATTATCCTGCGAACGGAGCAGCTACTCCAAACGCTCATCTCAGCAAAGCTGCTTTTGGCCTGGCCCGATTTTTGAGCCGAAGGTAACACAACTTAACCTGAAGGTCAACTACCAGTTGTATACCGGTTAGAAAACTCTTTGTTCACAAAGTTTTCGGTGGACCACTGCGGATGCAACAAATACCACATTAAGTTGACCTGTTAGTTACTTATGGCCAACCGGCGCCGGCCTCGGTAAAATCGCAAGCTGAGCATGGACGACATACAAAAAAAATTAATTTCGATTGACCACCAGCTCGCCGGATTTGCCGATTTCTACAAGCGCATCACAACTACCTGCCCCCTACTATTTGCAGCAACAGGATTGATGGCAGGCATACTGGTACAGAAAACATTACCGACATCATGGGACACAATCGGCAGAATCCCATTTATCTGGCTCTGGCTGACACCTTTGGCACTTTTTACGTTCTTTGCAATACCACTACTCATCATACAAAGGGGCAACGATACGACCATTTATGTTTCTGTGCTTCTTAGTATTTTTGTTTTTGTGGGTTTTGTATGTTTGGGTGCGATTCGACTGATAACCTTCCACCAGCCAAGGCCAAATGACATACGCAATTTTGTTCACGACGAACAGAAACTGGCAACTATACGTGGCTTGATTATCACCAACCCATGCATTCACAAATATCAGCAATGGAAGTTTGCAAAGTTTATTCACAATGATCCAACAAGCAGTTTTTATCTTAAGTTGAACAAAGTGAAAACCATTAACGGCTGGGCAAAAGTCACCGGTACCGTACGAGTACAAGTTAATGAGCCAGTGCTCGACCAGAAAGCCGGTGACTATATACAGACATACTGTTGGTTGGATAGATTCAAGGGAGTCACTAATCCGGGCCAATTTAATACCGCCAAGTATCTTGCACAGAGAAATGTTTTCATCGCGGCATCCATTAAATCACGAGATGGGATCAAATTATTAGAAAGCCACCGTAAAGGTATCTTTACAAAAACAAAAAGAAAGCTAAGGGAGACAGCCACACAGGCCTTATTGGGTGATACGCCGCCGGATAGTCCAGGCGAAGGTCTCCTGCAGGTACTGCTTTTAGGCTATAGAAGAAATATCGACAGTGCCACTTACGAAACCTTTCGCAAAACGGGCTTGCTGCACTTCATCAGCCTTTCCGGGATGCATCTGGGTATTTTTGTAGGGATTATCTGGTGGTTGTGCAAAACAGCAGGTCTAATGAAACGCTCGCGAGCGGCCATTTGTATCATTGCGATAGGCGTGTTCTTATTAATTGTGCCAACGAGAGCGCCAACATTAAGAGCAGCTATTATAGCCTTTGTTTTTTGTGTATCATTTTTCTTTCGCCGACGACCCAATTCCATCAATACATTATCATTGGCAGCAATAATCCTTCTACTAATAAGACCCACGCAGTTGTTTGAGGCCGGCTGGCAACTATCGTTTGCCTCGGTTCTTGGAATTATAATTTTTGCGGACCGAATTTATTTCTTCATTTATGAAAGAATAACAGGCACTCCGTGGTTCAAGCAAACACCAAGAAGTAGGTTTTTCTTTCGTATAATCGCAAGACCAGGGCCATTTATACTCAGACTATTTTCGGTGGGACTTGCTGCTTGGTTGGGTGGAGCTGGGATTCTGCTATATCATTTCTACACGATTAATCCCTTTACAAGTATCTGGACGGTGATTGTCTTTCCATTTGTGGCTTTAATTTTGGCCTTTGGATATCTGAAAATAATTCTATCCTTATTGCTGCCTACCATAGCGCTGGGATTAGGTGTCATTGTGAAAGGATTAGCTATTTCGCTGATTTGGATTGTAGAGCATATCGCCCGGTTAGATATCGGACAAATACTAATAGGCCATGTACTACTTGAACTAATAATTTTATATTACTGTCTTATTCTTTTTACTGCGTTTGTTTACTTCCGGCGTCCTTTACTAAAGAAAGCTATATGCACGTCAATGGCACTAACAATAATCGTCTTTTTAGGTGTCACAAAATGGCAAAGAACTTATAGAGACGATGTAATTCTTACCTGTCTTGATGTCGGCCACGGCCAGGCAATACTGGCACAACTCCCGGGCCAAGCCAATATTCTATTTGATGCAGGTTCACTATACAGACATGACATCGGCAGGAGAGCTGTTGCACCATTTTTTGATTACAGCGGAATAAGCAAAATCGATGCAATTATTATAAGTCACAATGATGTTGACCATATCAACGGCATACCGGAGATCGTAGAACACTGTAACGTCGGACAGATATATGCAAACGACGCATTTCTTAGCACGTCTGATACGTGGGGTACAGCCGAGTATCTGAGAAAAGACATGCGAGAAAAAGGTCTTACCATCAAGCCGATTGGCACCAAGTTGAATATTCGTACTAATGCTGTGATACAGATGCTTTGGCCGGACGAAACGGTATCTCAGTTTACTGAACTCAGCGACAATGACAGTTCGCTGGTCTGCCTGATAGAATTCGCAGGCAGGAAAATCCTTTTATGCTCCGACATTGAAGATTTTGCCCAACGTGAACTTCTCCGCCTCAATCCAGATTTAAGAGCTGATATTGTTGTCCTTCCACATCATGGCTCAGGTAAAACGCTGGTGCCGCAATTTCTCAAGAATCTCGGTTCGGAAATCATGATATGTAGCTGTAGCCAAAGACAATATGAAAGACAACAAGCAAGCGAAACGCAATATAACGCCAAAACTTTCTATACTGCTGCGGAAGGAGCTATTAACGTTTGTATTGACAAAAACGGCACTCTTACAACTGAAGTTTTTGCAAAATAATCAACATTTGAACGACCAATTTTTGGAATAAAATCACACGGAAGTTTTTTCGACCTCCTCAAGAAAATATACGTCATCCATTTCTATAACACCACTTTGCTGATTCGCCTTTTGCAGTTCATCAGATTGCAAAAACTTTTTAGCATCGTCCATATTATCCCATTGGGAAAGATGAACAATCTTATTGGGATCATCCTCACTATGGAATATCTGGTATGACTTCATCTTGCCCGCCTTACGCAGTGCTACGCCATCCTCGATATCGTATGCAGATTTCCACTTGGTAAAATCCTCGACTTTAAGTATACCTAATACATATGGCATTCTATACGGCCTCCTTTCAAAACATAGCTACAACAGATAATGCCTATTTAGTAAGAACCGCACGCAAAACGAGGAGCTAAATATTTGACATACAGTTTCACCACGGGTTTTAACTCACAAAATCATGCTTGTCCACTTTGAATTAGAGACTACCAGCGCAGCGACAAAAACGATGAAGTGAACGTGCGTACATCACCGCATGTGTACAACGATTTCGACTCTGCGGTTCTTGGTCTTGCCCTGGGCTGTAGCGTTCGAGGCGACGGGTCTGGCAGGACCGCAACCAATTGCACGAATTTTCTCTTCAGGAATACCTCGCTTGATGAGATATCTAACCACCGAAAGTGCACGTTCAGCAGAAAGCTCCCAATTGTCCTTCCACGGTGATTTCTTGATGGGATCCGAATCGGTATGACCAACAACTTCAATTTCCTTACCGGCATACTTTTGCTGCAAGACCGACAAAATATGGTCCAGCTCAGCACTCGTTGCCTTCTTTAGTTCAGCCTTTCCGGATGCGAACAATATAGTGTTCGGAAGTGTTACCGTGATCGTCCCAGCAGCAGGATCAAATGCAACATCGTAGCCCTCTCCGAACCCGGTAACCTCGGCTGGGCTTCGGTTGAGCTCATTAATTTGCCTTTGGAGCTCCTCTATCGTCTGCTGGTCCTGCGAAATCCTTTCAGCAAGCTGTTCTCTTTCCGATTGTAAAAGCTCGAATCTACCTTTCAGATTTTCATGCTCGACATTGAGATATTCATACTTCTGTCTCCAGTTGGTACACCCAGGCAGAAGCATGCTTACTATGATAAACATTAACAGGGCAATTAGCTTTCGGCTGGTACCTCGCATTTGAAATCTCCTTATGTCAGTGGAATTGTGGCTATCTATCCTTAGTAACCTCGCAGTAAAGCCCAGTAGTTGTATATCCAATCGTGTAGAATCATAACAGCAAATATTCCTAATGACAAGAACGGACCATAAGGAATTTGTCGAGTTTTTCTAAAAAACATTTGAAAAGCCGCCCAGGCCAGCCCCAAAAAAGGTGCGACAAAAAATGCCACGACCACCGGGACCGGCCCGATGACGGCCCCAGCAGCTCCCATCAAGTGCACATCTCCAAGTCCCATCGCTTCTTTGCCGAAGGCAAGCGTACCTAAAACACGCGTAGCCCACACTATAGCACAACCGACAAAATAGCCCCAAACACTTCCTAACAGACCCGCCATCACAGGGCGCTGGATTAAGCGACCCCACAAGTTGCCGACTACCGTGTTTTCTCGGACGACCCACAAAATGACCAACGAGCAAGCAATAATCGGTAGTAAGAAGACGACTTCTTTTAGAATTTCCCGTCTATGATCGAAGGGAGTTTCCTGCATTTCGCCACCTGCTTTTGGTGCCTGACCAGGCTTTAGCTCTGTTTCAGAACCAAGATTATCAGCGCCCTGAGGAACGTCGGTCTCATAACTTCTCTTAAGTAAGCCGTATGCCAGAAAAAGCAACGATATCCCCAAGCCAGCGGCTGCACCTACTGCCAGCGCACCGGTACTGAGCGAAGCTACCGGCAGCAATGAATATGCCTGAATCAAAGAGGGCTCAATCATGCACGCACCAAGAGATGAGCCGACAAAACCAACTGCCGTGGCAAACCAGCAGATGGATAACGGAATCACCCAGAGCTGCAGGTCAATCGCAGATGCGGCAATCAAAGCCGACAACAGGGCTATGTGGAGAAGATAAACGAGCCAGCCGCCATGCCCAAAGCCGGCGATGCCCTCCCTCAAATCCGTCCGGAAATAAATAATGAAAAGAGCCGTGAAAACCAGGCCGGTCAACAACTCAACAAGGAAATACCGCACTGAGATCGGCGATTTGCAGTAGCGACATTTAGCACGCAAACACAGCCAAGAGACCAGCGGGATATTGTCATAAAAGCGAATGTGCTTGCCGCACTGCGGACAGAAGGATGCCGGTTTTATCAAGGATTTTTCACGCGGCAGGCGATAAATAACAACGTTCAGAAAGCTCCCGACACAACAGCCGAACGCAAAGATAAAAACAAGCCAAATCCAATCCGGCACAGCCACAGCAATCCTTTGCAATTTATTATATCTTTTTGCTCATTTCTTATGTTCTTAATCTCAATGCAATACGTGCTACCTTGCGAAAGAAACTTCAAAGACGTTTGGCTTCAACTGCAGATTTCTTATCAGCAGATTCGCCAGGATAACGGAACGCCACAGCAAAATCCGATAGGTAAGCAATATCCTCACGAAAAATTTCCCAATTAGGTTCAACCTTAAGAACTTTTTCCAACAATGCAACCAGGTCGTGAATCTTACCAAAAGGAATTTCAGCTTTACTTAGACGGGCTTTGAGATATTCTTCAGCACACTGCTGATAATGAAAACAGATGCCGTCATAATTAGGATTTTTCCTCACCCGACTTTCCCGTTGTGCAGTGGCAAAATCCGCCTCGGCCTTGGCAATCCATTCAGCGGTCATCGGCTTCATAAAGCACCTTTCCTTTTTCAAGGATTTCTCGCATAAAACAGTCACCCATTTTTATTCGCTGATGCACTTTTTCTGGGGTCCTGATGAGAATGTCTACAGGAAATTGCGGCCGCAATTTCATCCGGATTTCTACGGATTTGTCAACACTTCTGCCTTTGAACGGCCCGATGACTAATAAATCAACATCAGAATCAGCAGTAACTCTGCCCTGAGCATAAGAGCCGAACAGGATTACCCGTTCAGCGTTAAACTGCTCACCGATTTGCCTGCCGAACTTCTTTATTTGATTTATCGCTACCATAGTCTGCACTCTTGCCTATCGATTATTTCTTTTTCATTATGACCATTCATTTTAATTTTTACCTTTTTTACTTTTGCCTTTTCCTATTTACAGCCGCGACGACTCTCACTGGCAAGCCGAACAAACGTATGAATCCTGTCGCGTCCGTTGGCTCGTATTCAGCACCCATCTTGAAGCTTGCAAGATTGGTTCTATACAAGCTGTTCGGGCTCTTGGCACCGGCTAAAGTGCATCTGCCTTTGAAGAGTTTGACTTTGACTTCGCCGGTAACATTACGCTGAGTGACATCGATAAATGCATCAAGAGCCTCGCGTAGCTGAGTAAACCAAAGACCGTAATAAATAAGCTCAGCATATTTCAAGGCAATCTGTTGTTTATAGTGCATTGTCTCGCGGTCAAGCGTCAAACTCTCCAGAGCACTATGAGCGGTCACCAGAATAGTTCCGCCCGGCGTTTCATAAACACCCCGCGACTTCATGCCAACCAGCCGATTCTCAACTAAATCCACCTGACCGACACCGTGCTTACCGCCGAGCTCGTTCAGAATTTTAATCAACTGCACGCCACTTGTAAGCCCGCCGTTGAGCTTTACCGGCACACCCTCATGAAAGCCTATCGTTACATAGTTCGCCTTATCCGGCGTATTTGAAATAGGCTGTGAGATAACAAACAGATCGTCCTTCGGCTCATTGGCAGGGTCCTCAAGATCCGCTCCCTCGTGGCTTAGATGCCAGAGATTTCGATCTCGTGAGTATATCTTTTTCTTGGATTGCTCAATGGGAATCTTATGCTTTTTCGCATAATCCACCGCCGCTTCACGCGAAGTAAGCGTAAATTTCGGGTCCTTCCAAGGCGCAACAATTTTCAGTGACGGATCAAGCGCCATATATGTCAACTCAAACCGCACTTGGTCGTTACCTTTGCCCGTTGCTCCATGTGCAACCGCCGTCGCGCCTTCGGCGTGCGCAACCTCCACCTGATACTTAGCAATCAGCGGCCGCGCGATGCTCGTTCCCAACAGATACCCGCCTTCATAAACCGCGCCGGATTTTAGCAGTCGCCACAGATAATCCTCCACGAATTCCCGCCGAAGGTCTTTTACAATGCACTTGCTCGCACCGCTGGCAAGCGCCTTTTTCTTTATACCTGCAAGTTCATCACCCTGGCCCAACTCAGCAGAGAACGCTATAACCTCATAGCCGTAGGTCTCTTTCAACCACGGCAGAATCACACTCGTATCCAGCCCCCCACTATACGCCAAAACTACTTTTCCCTTCTTTGCCATTTTTTACCTCAGAAAAGACTTTATTGTCATCGCAGATTATACAAGAGATGCGGAGCAATGACAATCAAAGGCAGAATAAAGGGAAGGAATTTAGCCACGTATCAGTCCATGGCTTGCTGTAGTTCATCCGGTGGTACCAGAGGTTCGATGAGTTGAATCAACTCCGGTATGTCCTTTTCAACCACATCCCATACTCTTCGTGGAATAATGTGGAAGTATTCATGAACTAATCTATTCCGCATACCGATTATAGTTTGCCAGGGAATCTCCGCATGTTCCTTCTGGTAATCCAGTGAGACTTTACGAGCAGCTTCACCAATAATCTGAATTTGACGCATAACCGCATTCTGTGTCAGGTCGTCATCTTCAAAAGCTTTCCAAGTCATGCCACTGGTAAACTCCTTCACTTTACGAGCTGCCAACAGCATGTCCAGCAGATAAGCATCATCACGCCACATAAATCGCCTCCACTGACTTTAGCATATGACGCCGCCGAATATAGTTTTCACTTCTTTCAATAGCTTGGCGTTCGACTAAATCGACTTTTCGTCTCAAAATCTCAGACAGTTCGTCTTCTATCGTGACAAGTCCCATCAAGTCCGGCTCCTGGCCCTGCTCAAATTCCACCATTACATCCACATCGCTATTCGGTCCAAAGTCGTCCCGCAACACAGATCCAAAAAATGCGAGACTTTGAATATGATTTCGTTGGCAGAACTCAGTTATTTTATCTTTGGGCACCTCTATCTGATAGGGCATATTCTCACCTTTGACATTAGGTAGTTGTTTTTACCACTTTTAATATAACAATAATTATTCTCGCAGAGCAACGATTAAATTGTGCAACACTGATCCTAATACTCTGTCTTACACAAAATCAAAAACTGTCATCTCTGAAAGCGTGTTTTATGTCAAATATATTTTTAAGTCATTCATCTTTATGCTTTTATGGTTTTCACCCAAGTCATCTCTTCGCCGTCAAAAGCGACATGAATTTCTTCCGGCTGCCTG
>Ga0315543_1000732_pt1 | contig 38686 bp, 24 predicted proteins | sample SalMarSW160210MG_2_FD_203098 | JGI IMG/M metagenome (GOLD analysis project Ga0315543, IMG submission 203098) | Salt marsh sediment microbial communities from the Plum Island Ecosystem LTER, Massachusetts, United States - Salt Marsh Sediment SW1601-210 ...
CACAAAATACCGCTGTTCTTTCTTAACGATCCCTAATGTATTCAAACAGTGTATGATTTCGCTGCTGATCATTCATTACGCTATTTTAAAAGCTTTATAAGAAAAACACCCCGACTGCTGAATTATGTGTCTTTGTTCAATCATGATCAAATTATCACGAAAGGTTCTTATTTTCAATGCTTTATTACTATATACTCATGCTTTGTGTTTTTTTATCTTCTGAATCTATCATAAAAATTGTATAACTTGACTTTTTATATATTATCAAATAATTTTAATATTGATATTTTGCTTATACTAGTCATCTTTTCATTCCAACCCGGATATTTCACGAGTGCGAGGCGTTCATTACTAAGTAAAAGGCCTCTCGAAAATTTTCATGAAATATTCGGGCTAACCGTCATATAAGGAGGATCACATGGCAAAGAGAAAAGGCAAATCTGTAAGTTTTGATGCAATGGTAAAGTTCTTCCTCCAGTATTACAATATTCCGAGCCGGAAAGATATCGACAAACTCATGGCCAAAATGGATCGTCTGGAAATGCTCATCAAGTCCTCTGAAATGACCGGCAAAGGCGGCGCTATTTCCGGTGTAAAAGCCTCCAAAAGCAGGGCATTAACCGGCAGAACCGTAATGACTTCTACAGACAGGGCGCTGGAGGTAATTAAACGATTCAGAAAGGGTGTAGGGTTTGCCGATATTCAAGCAAGAACAGGTTTTGAAGATAAAAAACTTCGAAATATTATTTATCGTCTGCATAAAATGGGCAAAATTGTGCGCAAAAGTCGCGGCCTGTATATCGCTGCTTAGCCTCTTAGGGATTGCCCATTGTCGATTGAAGATTGAGAACTTGATGAATAATCAAGGGGTTGATGATTCCTTGACAGTTTGGTGGGGCTGAACTATTGGGGAAAAAACAACATATTTTAGGCATTTTTAATTAAGGGTTTAGTTATGAGTACACTTTTGGATCACAACAACTCCGACATCAAAGAAGGAGATCGTGTTTTCGGCTATTTTATACGGCAGATCGCAGAACTTAAAGAAATCGGAGCATTTCTTTATCTACTTGAACATACCCTAACCGGCGCCCGGCATACTCACATCAGCAACAAAGACAAAGAAAATACATTCAGCTTAGCCTTTAAGACAGTTCCTTCTGATTCAACCGGTGTTGCTCATATTCTTGAACATATCGTTTTATGCGGTTCTAATAAATTTCCCGTGAGAGATCCGTTCTTTTCCATGCTTAGAAGGAGTTTGAGTACTTTCATGAATGCCTTTACTTCATCGGACTGGACCATGTATCCTTTTTCCACTCAGAACCAAACAGATTTTTTTAACCTCATGGATGTTTATCTGGATGCTGCTTTTTACCCCAACCTTGAGGAACTTAGCTTCAAGCAGGAGGGACACCGCCTGGAAATAGAAGATGGCGCCAAAGATTCTGATTTGGTGAAACTGGTTTATAAAGGCGTTGTATACAACGAAATGAAAGGCGCCATGTCGTCGCCGAACCAGGTAATGGTTCGATCCATTTTAAATGCTCTTTATCCTGAAACAACATACAGCTACAACTCGGGCGGAGATCCTGCGGTCATTCCTGAATTGACATATGGTCAACTTAAGGCTTTTCATCGCCGGCATTATCATCCCAGCAACGCTTTTTTTTATACCTATGGAGACCTGCCTTTAAGAGACCATCTCAAATTTATCGACGAAAAAATTTTTAAGCATTTTGAAAGCATGGATCCAAAAACCGATGTTCCTTCCCAGCACCGCTGGAGCACGCCGAGAAAGAAGACATATTCTTATCCATTGGACAAAAATGAAGATCCATCAAAAAAATGTCAGGTTTGTGTGGCATGGCTCACCGCCGATATCAAAGATCCTTTTGAGGTTTTGATTTTAACCCTGCTCGGCCAAATTCTTCTTGGGAATTCCGCATCTCCCCTGCGCAAGGCACTGATAGATTCGAATCTCGGAACCGCCCTTTGTGACGGAACCGGCTTTGATGCCAACAACAGAGACACCATGTTTGTCTGCGGCTTGAAAGATGTTCAGGAATCTGCTGCTGATAAAATCGAAACCATAGTATTTGATGTTTTGGAGGATCTTTCGAAAAACGGCATCGATAAAAAAATGATTGAATCCGCCATTCATCAGCTAGAGTTCCATCGTAAAGAGGTAACAAACACACCTTATCCATACGGCATCAAGTTGCTGCTGACATTTGCCGGGAACTGGTTTCATGGAGGTGATCCCGTAAGAATTTTGCAGTTCGATGCCGATATTCAACGGCTTCGGAATGAGATTTCTAAAGGTCCATTCCTTGAGAACCGGATTAGAAAGTATTTCTTGGACAATACGCACCGGGTGCTTCTTTCTCTTGTTCCTGACCGGTTCATGGAACAGAAAGAAAGCCATCGAGTCACCTCAGAACTCGAACGGATCCGTGCTGAAATGACACCATCCGAATTTGAAAAAATAAAAGAGGATACCAAAGCTTTAAAACGAATCCAGGAAGATAAAGAGGATGTTTCCTGTCTTCCCACATTGGCTCTTGAAGAAATTACCCCCACGGTTCAAATTGTAAAAGCATCAACTTCTTATGACACAGTTCCGGCCACTTGTTATCAGCAATCAACCTCCGGTATTTTTTATTTTTTGGGAGTTGCCGGAAGCGGGTTACTGCAAAAAAAACTGGTCCCCCTAGTCCCTTTTTTCTGTTATGCCTTTTCCAGGATCGGTACCGTCATACATGACTATACAGAAATGGCACAGCGTATTGATGCCTATACGGGCGGTATCGGATTATCGTGTCATGCCCGTACCGGTTTTGACGATGCAGGAGGTTGTATACCCCTTGTTGCTTTTAACGGAAAGTGCCTCGTTCGCAACCAGGATCAACTATTTGACATCATTGAAGAACTTTTGTTTAAATTCGATTTTTCAGATTTGGTTCGTTTAAGAAGCCTTTTTTTGGAATACCGTGCAGGCCTGGAATCGGCGATTGTGGAAAACGGCCACAGGTTGGCTATGTCCACGGCATCAAGAAATTTTTCTCCAGCAAGTGCACTTAACGAAGCCTGGCACGGGATTCAACAGCTTCAGACCATAAAGACGATAACCGACGACCTTACAGACGAAAAACTGAAATCCGTCTCTGAAAAACTTTCCGTTATCAGTAAAATCCTTTTTACAAGTAACAACCTTAAAATGGCGCTGGTTGGTGAAGAACATTCGATTTCAACAGCTTTTTCAGCCACAGCATCAATACAAAATTTACTTGAACAAGGGCAGGAATCATTAAAGACGGGACATGGATTTGTAGCGCCGGAAATCGATTGTGATGATCAAATCCCCAGGGAAGGGTGGAGCACATCGTCATCAGTTTCATTTGTCGCCAAGACTTTTGAGACGGTTCGCCTGGGACATGAACATGCGCCGGCCTTATCCGTGATAAGCAAAATACTTAGATCCTTGTATCTACATCGCGAGATTCGGGAAAAAGGCGGGGCATATGGGGGATTTGCCGTGTACAATACTGAAAACGGACTGTTTTGCTTGGGTTCTTACAGGGATCCGCATATCGTTTCTACGCTGAGAACATACGATAATGCCCGGGTTTTTATAAGATCCGGAAACTACAGCGATGAAGACATCAAAGAGGCAATCCTCCAGGTGTGCTCTGATATTGACAAACCCGATCCACCGGGGACCGCAGCCAGAAAGGCTTTTTTAAGGAAGATCGTTTTCTTGTCGGACGACATCCGTGAACAATTCAAGCAAAAACTTCTTACTCTGACCCGTAATCAGATCATTAATATTGCCGAAAAATATTTCGATGACAACAACGAAAAACAGGCGGTAGCAGTGATATCGAATGAAGACAGATTGAATGCGGCAAACAAGGAGCTTGCGAACAACCCTCTAAAACTATTCAGGATCTAGGTTTAAGTTTTTGATTATGAAAGTAGATGGTAAGGATCTTCGGCCCATTTGGCTCGATTCGGATTTAAATGTTATAAAAATTATCGACCAGAGACGTCTTCCCCATGAATTTGTAATTGCGGATCTTAAAACCGTTGATGATGTTATCACGGCCATCACGGAGATGTATGTAAGAGGCGCGCCCTTAATAGGGGTGACGGCTGCATACGGAGTATATCTTGCCGCCTTGAATTCACCGGTTAAAACCGTTGGGAATAACTACCTGATAGAACAATGCAAAAGGTTAAAAGCGGCCAGACCCACGGCTGTTAATCTTGCCTGGGCTGTGGATAAAGTTTTATCTGAAGTGTTAACACTAAACAACGCCTCAAAAAAAATTAGTATGGCACGTAAGGAAGCCGAAAAGATTGCCGAGGCAGAAGCTGAAAACTGCCGAAAAATCGGTGAACACGGATTAAGCCTGATTCATGAAATCAGCCTCAAAAAACAAGGCGATACAGTTAATCTGCTTACCCATTGCAATGCCGGATGGCTGGCCTGTATCGAGTATGGCACGGCTACGGCGCCGATCTATGCTGCATTTAATAACGGAATAGATGTACATGTATGGGTTGACGAAACCAGACCCCTCAACCAGGGTGCAAGGCTGACGGCATGGGAACTTGGTAAACATGGTGTCAAACACACGGTCATAACAGACAATGCCGGCGGCCATCTCATGCAGCACGGTATGGTTGATATGGTTATCGTCGGTACCGACAGAACAACATTCACAGGAGATGTTGCCAATAAAATCGGAACGTATCTCAAGGCCCTTGCGGCAAAGGATAACAACATACCTTTCTATGTTGCCCTGCCATCGAGCACTTTCGATTGGAAGATAAAAGATGGAATAAAAGAGATACCCATAGAAGAGCGCAATCCGGATGAAATAAGGTATGTCCAGGGACTGGACCGGGGGACTATCAGAAGTGTTTTAATTCCTCCGAAAGAAAGTCCGGCTGCCAATTTTGCCTTTGATGTCACACCGGCAAAACTTGTTACCGGTTTTATAACTGAAAGGGGGGTCTGTAAGGCATCAGAAAAAGATATACTCGGTCTGTTTCCTGAAAAGAAAGTATCAATTTAGCTTTACCAAATAACAAGGCCAATTCTAACGCTTATTTTTTTTCTGCCATGGATAGGTAACCCGCGAGTGGGATGTGGCCTCTAGAGAATCAGTCAATGTCTCTACAATCTTTGCGATTTTACGGGTAGAGAGGTTACATTCGTCGAACTGACCATCAGCAATTCGTTTTACAATATTGAGGAGAATCATTTTCTCGATCTTCTCTCGTGTGGTCGACTCCATGGATCTGAAAGTGGCTTCTACCGAATCCACTATCATCAATATTGCGGCTTCAAGACTTTGGGGCTTTGGTCCCGAATACCGGAAATTCTCCCTGCGGGGTTTTGACTCGGGGTTTGCCTCCACGGCTTTGTTGTAAAAATACTCTACAATCAGCGTACCGTGATGCTGTCTGATAAAGTCCACAATAACTTCGGGCAGCCCCATTTTCCTCGCAATTTGTTCGCCATATTTTACATGATTGATTATGATTTGTGCACTCTCTTGCGGGTCCAAATTATCATGAGGATTCTCGCCACTGGATTGATTCTCCGAAAAAAACATGGGATCAGCCATTTTCCCTATATCATGATAATAAGCACCTATTCTCAGTAAGAGAGTGTTTGCACCCACTGCCTCTCCCACGGCTTGAGCCAGGAATGCCATTGTCATGCTATGTTGATAAGTTGCTGGGATTTTGGCGAAAAGGTCTTTCAAAAGGGGATGTTGAAGGTCGGAATACTTTGTAAGTTTGAAGTTGGAAGTGGCACGCCAACTCATCTCCAATATCGGCAATAGGATTAATGCCATAGGTCCTGCCAGAACGCCGCCCACAAAAGCCCAGCCCAGGCAATCGGACAAACGCTTGTCGAGGGCCATTGCCTGGAAAAAGGTCCAAATTTCGTGCCAGTTCCCCATAAGAGGAGCGATGTTTTCCCACTTTGTAGAATAAGCCAAAAGTATTCCCACATTGATAATTCCGACGACGAATGACGGAAGTAGAATATGAATTCGTTTTTGTATCTTGGAACAGAGCAAGATAGCGGTCAAACCACCTAAAGTGAAGAAAAGAAGTATCTCAAAGGTGCGGGTTGAAAATAGTGTTAGCAATATTGCTCCAATTATCGTAGACCAGGTAGCTGCGATTCTTCCATAGTTTAGAAGAACGACCAGGAACGGAAGCAAGGCAAAAGGAACAAAATAGAGGGGAAAAGGAGTGAACAAGAGGCACGATTTGAAAAGAAAAATGCTAATGATCAATAGAGAAAGGAGAGGCCGGTAAGGCAGTGTCTTCTGACGTTCTGTGTCAATGATTTTCAAAAAAAACCTGTCATGGAACACGACGATTAGCAGTATCACAATAAGTATCCAAGGGGTATTTCCATAAAGGTTCTTTTTAGCAAACTCACCATGAGAAACGATCAGCAATAAATCCTCTTCGCTTAGCACTTTTCGAAACGGGACAAGGACATCCCCTGGTTTGTAATGTATGACTTTGGAGGGATAACGCCTGACTATCTCTTGGATCCTCCTGTCATTTTCCTTTTGGTCGTACTTCAAAGTCGGCGGGAGAGTGGATAGTGATATCTTTATAACAGGGTCCAAGACTTCTTCATGGACTTGCCAAAACAGTTGAGTGACTTTATCTTGTAGCATGAAACGAGCCTGCTCAAGGGTAATGACTTCCTCAACGGGATGGGCCACAATCCCCTTGGGTTTAGAATAAAGTACCTCAATTATGTTTTTACCACGATATGGCTCTGGATCTTCTACAATGATATTTTGGAGAATGATTTCTTCGAAAGCCAGGATGCCATTCAAAAGGCTCGTCAGATTTCTGTAGCCAAGCAATTTGTCTGCCTCATCCAGGCTGATCTCCAGTCCGAACTCTTCGTACACATACGCTACCAGTTTCTGCCCCATAGGAAGTTTTTGTTTTTGAAGAAATAAAACCTCTTTTATTAGGTCATCCATTCTTGTTTTTACTTTCTCGGCAATACCTGGGAGATAGGTATACAAAGGAACATACCGGGAAAGGGCTATATGGCGCCTACCTCTTAGCGCCTTATCTTGATCAAAAGTAAAGGATCCTTGGGACCGAACGGTGAAAGGAACAACCTCGCCGAGTTTGGGTGGCACGGCAATAAAGTAGACATACTCAACGTAGGATGCAAATAAGACCGCAAGCACAAGGATGCTGTTGAGTATCAGTCTCATCTTGGTTTCATTTGACTATATAGTTTAAAGGCAATTTAAAAACATTATGAAAGCAGATAAAAAGAAAAAATCGAATTGTGCACTACTTTCAACCTAACCGCAAAACATGAAAACCGACGATAATCTGCCAAAGTTACGGTGCAGATATCAAAAACAAACCCGTGAGTCAACCCGCAAAAAATCGCTCAACTTAGGTCGTATAACGATACAAAATTTAAAAGAGGTTAGAGCGTTGCTTTATGTTAGGTATTTTTAATGGGTTTTTGTAAAGTTTGTAGCCCGATGTTGCTATTCCCCGGTCCCTTGGCTTTGACCGGAAAAACCTCTTAAAAAGCTGCATTCTGTAGATTCACAAAATTTCAATAGACCTGTTGATAGACTTTGATGGTCACGCTTTAAATGAAAGTTAAGCCAAGATGGGGTATTGTTAAGCTCCCACATCCTTGGCGGCACACATCCGACCATCATCTGTTCACTTTCTCCTGAAAATGCCAAACGCCTGTAAGCTCTGACCCAGACACATTGTCGTTCAGGGAAAATCTCACATCTACCGTCTCTGCTGCCGCCGCAGGCCCCATTTCTTGTATGCTTCGGACATTGAGATTCCGGACAAAGAAAGGCCACATGTTGAATTCCGCAATCTCCGCATTGCTGACACCCCAGTAGAAGCTTCTTTATGAAACTTTCAAACTGGTGGACCATTTGTTTGGCGCCCGGACGACCATCGAGCCAGCCACAAAACTTGCTGAAAAATGGAGCGGCTTTGGATTCAAAAGAAAAAAAACCCGCATGTAAGGATTTAAGCATTTGAAAATGTATTTTTTCGCAAACCCCCAATAGAGGCGGTTTTTTCCCGAACTCCGGTATCGGCAAATCACATATAGAATCCTTTGGAAAGACATAAAACCCTCTGAAAATTGGAAATTCGAACTCGGCCAGGAACTCCTTCCAGCGATGTTCAATTTCCTGCATACGATTCAGGATACGACCCGCCACGTTAAAATTATGATGGATACCGCCGATGTGCATCCCTCGATAGCCCAATCCTTTCAGTATGGCACCCAGCTTTGCAATCCGTTCAACAGCCTTTTTACGTCCCTGTTTCGAATCGCGCCATTCAACTTCAACCTGTTTCAGCAGCTTATCGGTAACTAATGCGCCCGGCACTGCTTTTTGATTCATAATCCTTGCCGCTCTGGGAGTCAAAACATAAGTGGAACCGAACACGGGAATATCTATTCCGGCCAATTTTAAAATGCTGATCAATTCGGCAAATTTATATGCGTCATATCCCAATTGAGTGATTACGAATTGTGCACCGGCGGCAATTTTTCGGCAAACCTTGGCATATTGGGCAAAGCATTCGGCTTCGGTGTATTTAAATGGTGAAACCGCGCATCCCGAAAAAAATTCGTCAGGATCACCGGATTCGTTAATTCTTTGACTGAGCTGCTTCAACATCATGAGCAAATTCACAGAATCCAGATCGAATACCGGTGCCCCTTGACCACCGAATCCCTTACCGGTGTAATCTCCTGTAAGCGCCAGCAGATTTTTCATGCCCATCATGGCAAGTTGTAACGCCCGGCTTTCCATACCGACCCTATTGAGGTCCCGGCAGGTAAAGTGCACAATAACGTCCATTCCTACTTTAAAAATCTCGTATCCGATAACATCCGGACTCAGTGAGGGGTTCCCTCCCGGATTATCTGTTATTGAAACTGCTGAAATTCGTCCGTCGGAAAACGAATCTTTAGCAATTCCCATAACCGTGTCAACGGATCTACCGATCGATTCTTTTCCGGGAACCAGCTCAAGGGTAATGATAAAATTATCTGTATCTAGAAGATCGGTTTGAAATACACGCAGCATAAAAACCTCCTTCTATTTTATCTTGGTTTTGGTGATCAGTTCTTGTGAACAAAAGCCGATCACCGTTTGATACCCTTTGACTTACCCCAATATCGCATTGAGATCCTCCTCCGGTGTCTTAATGGGCATGATATTAAATTTTTCCACCAGTACCTTGAGGACGTTGGGAGAAACAAAGGCAGGTAGGCTGGGTCCCAGGCGGATGTTTTTCACGCCGAGGTAAAGCAGCGTCAGTAAGATGGCGCATGCTTTTTGTTCATACCAAGATAAAATCATGGAAAGTGGCAAATCGTTGACACTGCAGTTGAACGCATTGGCGAGTGCGACCGCAATCTGAATCGCTGAATAAGCATCGTTGCACTGCCCTATATCCAGCAATCTTGGAATTCCACCGATGTCTCCCAAGTCTTTGTCGAAAAACCGGAATTTGCCACAGGCCAAGGTTAAAACAACACAGTCATCAGGCACCTGCTCAACAAACCGGGTATAGTAGTCTCGTCCGGGTTTGGCGCCATCACATCCACCCACCAGGAAAAAATGGCGAATCTCTTTGCTTTTCACCGCTTCGATAATTTTGTCGGCCACACCCATCACCGCATTATGGCCGAAACCAACCATCACCTTTTTACCGTTTTGATCTTCCGAAAAACCGGGAAGCTCCAGTGCTTTTTCAATGACCGGAGTAAAATTTTTGTCAGCAATATGCCGCACCCCGGGCCAGCCCACAAGACCGGTGGTGAAAATATGATCTTTATAAGAATCCCTTGGTTTTTGGATACAGTTTGTGGTCATAAGAATTGCGCCGGGAAATTTATCAAACTCTTTGGCCTGATTTTGCCAGGCAGTGCCGTAATGCCCGTAAAAATGCGGATACTTCTTAAGTTCCGGATAGCCGTGACAGGGCAGCATCTCCCCATGGGTATATACATATATTCCTTTGTCCTTACTTTGCTTGAGAATATCCTCAATATCCTTTAAATCATGACCGGAAACCAAAATCGCCTTTCCCTTTTTGGCGCCCAGCGGCACCGGAGTCGGTACTGGATGACCATATACACCGGTATTGGCTGTATCCAGCAGTTCCATGGCCTTGAAATTAATTTCACCACATTTCATGACAAATCCGATGTAATCCTCGACCGAAAGGCCTTTATCCAGCGTGGCTGCCATTACCTCATGCACGAAAGCATAAACCGCATCATCTTCCCGGCCCAAAATGGCAGCGTGGTCCGCATAAGCAGCCAGGCCTTTGAGCCCGTAGATAAGCAGCTCTCTTAGAGATAGGATATCTTGATCCATTGCAGGATCTGACTTGACACCCACCTGCTCGCCCTGATTTACCAGCGCTTCTTTAGTTGCCTCCGGGATAAAGGTTGCAGGGCCTTCTGTAAAATCGACCTTACCTCCGGCTGCTGTGACTTTTTCCTTAAGGTCGTCTCGCCGCCTCACCGTCTCATTGATCAGCCTGACAAAGCGATTGGAATCAAAATCAACATTTGTTAAGGTTGAAAAAATCGCTTCACAAGCAAAATGGTTGAGTTTGTTATCATTGATGCCAACCTTGCGGCCTTCCACCGCAACCTGAGACAGCCCTTTAACCGCATAGATCAACAGATCCTGCAACGCTGCCACATCCGGCTGTTTGCCGCATACACCAATTTTGGTACAGCCTTCTCCTTTTGATGTCTGTTCACACTGAAAACAAAACATAAGTTGCCTCCTTTCAACGGGTATCTGAGAGACCTTTGCAAAACGCCCCCTTTTGTCCAATCCCTGCGTCAGGCGAAAATTTTAACCCGCCACCGAACTTTGGTGGGTTAATCCTCAAAATACTATATGTATTCCTGTGGTTAAAATTTTTGCCTTTCTTGGCCTTGAACAAAATTGAACATTTTTCAAAGTTCTCTATCTGAAAATTTTAACGTTGGCTCAAAAATAACAGACTAAAAATGAAAATACCTTGATTTAAGTCAAAAATAACAAAAAAATATTGTTCTGAGTGAAATTCTGAATCAGCTTAGAAAGAGTTTTATACCTGCAGAGCTCCGCCTCAAATTATTTGAGGCGGAACTCTTGATATTAAACATCTCGGAAATTCTACAATTTATTGAAAATACAGGTATTTTTTAGACTTATATTTTTAATTCGGACATGGCACCAGTGAAATAGAAAAAAAGTTTCACCCCAGTACCATCTGCTGGCCTGTCCCGGTACTTCCACGGGGAGCTACGGGGCAGGCAGGGTAAAAATAATGGAATGATGGAATATTGGAATGATGATTTAAAAAAGATGACAGTACTCTATTTAATTCCCGTCAAGAGGAATTTTACAATAACCCAACTTTCCATTTTCCCAGAACCCAATATTCCAGTGTTCCAATATTCCAACATTCCAATTGAGACCTGCCCGCTCGTGCCTTGCAATGGCAGGCGGGGCAAAGCGAACTAACTTGAAAGTAGTTTATTGGCCTTTAAAGAACACTTCTTTTGGTTTGGAGGTATTTCCGGTGGCATTAGGATAGTCTGTTGCCTGATATGCTTTTTTATTATGCTTGATCAGATCCCGAGCCTCTTCCATATAATTATTATACCGTTTCTTGCATTCATAGAAACCGTGCCACCAGGCATAATCCGGAGCCATCATGGCCGTACCCATACGGGCTCTCCTTCCTTCATGATGCCAGAGTTCATAGTATTCGACTTCCAGTCTTTCATCGAAAAATTTGGTTTTGTCCAGTAAGCCTTTATCGTATAGCTGATTCAACATTTCTTTGGCCGGTTTAAAATAAACATCATTATATTCTGCTACGACTTTATCAAGCTTGACATAATGATCGTCTACCCAGGTTTTCCCGTGACACTGGGTGCAGACCACCTTCATCTTATCGCGCTCCGTCTGCCAGTTGGTCTTGGCCGGAAACGGCTTGAAATCAGAAGGACGGATGGTCAACGGTGCCTGGATCTCCCAGGATAAACGCTCCGTAACATCATGTGTGGTTAAGGTTGTTCCAGCTCCTGACATATGACAGGACGCACACGTAGGACCACGAAAATCCACACCTGGCGACCAGGTGCCGGGTGCGGCAGTCCAATTGTAATCGTCACCATGGGCGGTGTAGATATCGCCATGCTTTGACTCCATGTAAATTTCGATCTGCGGATGGTCCGGACCCAAGTGGCATTGACCGCACGCTTCGGGTTTCCTGGCTTCCATGACCGAAAACATATGACGGGTGTGGCAACTGGTACAGCTTCCCTTGCTGCCATCCAGATTGATTCTACCCACTCCGACGTTCGGCCACGTCTCAGGGTCAAGCGTGCCGTCCTTCATTTTCAGTACAGTACCATGACAATGGAAACAGCCTGTAGCCCGTTCAAAGTCGCTATTCATTCCCTTATTCAGCCAGGGGTCGATTTTCCATATAATTTCCGTTGTATTGGCATGTTTACTTAGACTGTATTGCTTGGCTTCATCAGGATGACACCGAGAACAATCTTTGGGCGTGACAACGGCAGCAATCGGAATCTTGTATTCAGCGGCTCCGTATGGCTGATCGGATCGTTGATACTGCTTGTAATGCTCCTGACTCACGTCCGGATCAAATGCTTCGGATTTATGACAATCATAGCAGGTGATGTTGGCGCTGGCATGCCGACTATGAGCCCAGTCGGCAAAAAGCCCGGGATGCTCTCGCTTGTGACACTCGATGCAGGCGATGGCCTCTTTGGGCATACTGCGCTCAATTCGAAATTCTTTCTCTTTTATAACATTCTGGGCGACTCCGGCAGCAGTCAATGCCCCGGTGATCATCAAAACCACCGGTAATGTCCAAAACCATCGTTTTTGAATCATTGGCCGTCTCCTTTCTTTTACTTTACCGTTTTTATAGTAATATCTCAAAAAGTTCTGGAGTATTAAATGATGATATTGACCCGGATCCACAATTTATTGAGATGTTACTTTTTATAAACCCAATCCTCTATAACTGTTTTCATATTGTTTATAGGCATAATACTCTCTGGCATTATGCACCAGATCCCTGTGGCAGTCGACGCATCTCTTTTCATAACCCGGTCTTGCAAAAACCACTGACCGGTGCGCCAGCATTGCTCCTCTTTTGTCGGGCATGTAGAGAATGTTACGATGACATTTTTGACACTGGTCGTTTTTAAAAGAAAAATACGCATTTTGGCGCTGCAACTCGTGGTTGTACTTGGTCATATCTTGTGTGAAATGAACAAAGATATCTTTTATTCCATGAGCCGTTTTCGCATAAAAGAATTCGAAGGTGTCGTGGGGAGCAGGTAGATGGCAGTCCATACAATCCGCTACAAATCCCTGTTCATTGTTAACATGAGTTGAAGTCTTCCAGGTATTGTAAGCGAACTCGATTTCGTGACAGGTTGCGCAGAATTGCGGTGTCGAGGTCCGTACCATTGTGTAATAACCAAGACTGAACAGAGGAAATGCGATGATAATTCCAACAATAATAAGTATTCCGCTATAAATATATTTCTTCATCACTTATCCGAGACCTTTGAAAAACGCCCCCTTTTGCCCAATTCCGGCGTCCCCGATAATCGGGATTTATCAATAGGCTTAAATTTTAACCCGCCACTGAACTTTGGTGGGTTAATCCTCAAAATACTCCATGTATTCCTGCCTGCCCCGCCTGCCCCGTAGCTCCGGGAGATGGTACTGGGGTAGGTCCGGCAGATCGTACCGGGGTGGTTAAAATTTTCGCGTTGACTCGGGGCGTCCATGCCCCTCGCCCTTACGGGCAGCTTAACAGCTGTCCAATTCTGCTATCCTGCAGAATTGCTCTTGGTCTTGAACAAAATTGAGCATTTTTCAAAGGTCTCTATCCTTTTTTTAAATTTTTGAGTTGATGGTGGAAAGAGTAAGATGAAAAGTCGAAGCGTAATCAGACTAAAAATAACTATTTCACAAAATTATAGTCGCGTCAATATAATGAATATTATTTATTTAATGAGGTATATTTATGATTGTGTATGGCTTGCTAAAATCTGCAAGCCGAGAAATATACGGCATGGTAACTAATCCAGAGAAAAATGATGATATTTTTTGTTTCTCTTGACATTTCAAATTACTACGATAAATCTTGAGTTACTACGATATGTTGTAATCCATTAGATTATTGAGATGACCGGATCATGCGTTAATATCATTCAACCGTGCAATGGAGGTTACCATGGACAAAATTCTAAGAATCAATATGGGGAATGAAGGTGGACCTCAAGCCAGTGAAGAACCGTTGGGTGATTATGCCGGTTTGGCCGGCCGCGGCATGACATCGGCAATTATTGCCAAAGAAGTGCCGCCACTTTGTCACCCGCTCGGAAAATACAATAAACTAATCATTGCCCCCGGGATGCTCAGCGGAAGCCATGCCGCTCAGTCCGGGCGAGTTTCGGTGGGGTGTAAAAGTCCGCTTACCGGTGGGATTAAGGAAGCCAATGCCGGCGGTCAGGGTGCTCAAGTCCTCGGCCGGTTGGGCTATGCCGCCATTGTACTTGAAGGCAAACCCAAAGAGGATACGCTCTATAAAGTGCTTATTAACAAGGACGGAGTAGAAATAATTTCCGATAACAGTCTTAAAATGCTGGGGAACTACGATTTGATTGATAAGATAAAGTCAGAATACGGTGACACGGTTGCCTGCATCTCCGTGGGTCCGGCCGGTGAAATGAAAATGGCCGCCGCTACGGTAGCATTTACCGACACAGAACAACGACCGACCCGTCATGCGGGTCGCGGCGGTGTGGGTGCGGTTATGGGTGCCAAAGGCGTCAAGGTCATCGTGCTGGATGATAACAGGATGCCAACGAGGTCTCCCAAGGATCCGGAAAAGTTTAAAGCGGCAAACAAGAAATTTGTCCAGGGCCTGAAAAAACATCCCATAACGGGCCAGGGGCTTCCTTCATTCGGAACCAACATATTGACCCATGTGATTAACGACGCCGGTGCATTACCCACTCACAATTTTCAAACTGGTCGCTTTGACGGCGCCGGCAATATCAGCGGCGAAACTCAGTCGGAGATCATGAAGTCCCGCGGAGGTACGGTTGCAAAAGGCTGCCACAAAGGCTGCGTCATCCGGTGCTCGGGCATCTACAATGATAAAAATGGCAACTACCTGACCAAACGTACGGAATATGAGACGGTTTGGGCTCACGGCTCCAACTGCGGCATTGAAGATATGGATGTCCTTGCCATGCTTGACCGCCTGGACGATGATTACGGTCTGGATACCATCGAAATGGGAGTCACTATCGGTGTGGCCATGGAGGCTGGACTGGCCAAGTTCGGTGATGGCGAAGCTGCCATTAACCTTTTAAAGGAAGTCGGCAAAGGCACGCCGCTGGGGCGTATTCTCGGAAACGGGGCCGCCGTAACCGGCAAGGTTTTTGGTGTTGAACGGGTTCCCGTGGTCAAGGGCCAGGCCCTGGCGGCCTACGATCCCCGCTCGGTCCAGGGTATTGGGGTCACCTACGCTACCAGCACCATGGGCGCCGACCACACGGCCGGCTATTCGGTTACCGCCAATGTCCTCGGTGTCGGCGGCACCGTGGATCCTCTGAAACCTGAAGGTCAGGTGGCGCTTTCCCGAAACCTCCAGATTGCCACGGCTGCTATCGATGCAACCGGATTGTGTTTGTTTATTGCGTTTGCGATTTTGGATCAGGAGGATACATTCAATGCCATGCTTGATATGCTCGGTGCATTTACCGGTCAAAATCTTACTGCTGACGACGTAGTCGCATTAGGGAAAAAGATACTTGACTATGAAAGAGATTTCAATACCCGGGCAGGCTTCACATCAAAGCAGGATCGGCTGCCCGACTTCTTTAAAAATGAACCCTTGCCGCCCCATAATGTAACTTTTGAGGTCAAAGACGAAGATCTTGATCGGGTATTTAACTGGTAAACAACCTATAGGCGTTCAAGGTTAAGAGGTTCACGGTTACGACAAACCGTTTTTGATTTTGAATTCAAGGGGAGTCCGGGTCGGCCCGGTCTACGTTTCGCCACGGTGGGGTTTATGCCCCGAGGCCCTTAACCCGCTCAACAAGATCAAGAGCAGATGCAAGGATTTTATCCTGAAACCGGTAGGCAAGGGCGGATTCAAGCATATCAAGACAAATTACCTTGTCGAGTTTGGCCAAAACGGACAGAGCAGCCAGAGCCCGGTCATTGGATTTAATTTTCTGTGCTTTAAAGTCCGAGTGTTGTACCTCGGCATTACAAGGCGGCAAATTGATCTCTTCCGCCTGGATGATCAGTGCGTTTTTATCAAGATGATCAAAAAGGTGTTTTCGACGGTCTACGCCTTCCTGGCTGAGAGCCAAAACAACGTCGGGTGTTGTTATACCCGTGTAGCCGATCTCTTCCGGAGAAAGAACCACTTCACTGATGGAAGCTCCTCTGAGTACGGTAATATCGTATTCATTTTTCTGTGTTACTTTGAGTCCTGCCGTGAGACCGGCCAGGCATAAAATTTCTCCGGCGGTTATGATCCGTTGACCGGCACTCCCTAAAATGACCACCTCTTTTCTGCCGGAATCAGGGGCGTGGAATTTTGTCTCAATTTTGGCTGGTGAAAGAACAGGCTTTTGTTCGGCAGCCAATTCCCTGTAATGACGGCCATATTCTTTTCTGATGTTTTCAGATATGGGATTTGTTCTCGATGGGAGCTTGGCAAGAGAATCTTCTATGATTTGAGGCGTCATTTTGTTGCGTTTGGTATACCGTCCCGGACATATTCCCCAGATGTCGATGATTGAAAACCCCTCAAAGCGAATGGCATTTTCTATTTCTTGGGCAAGGTCTTTTGCATAACTTGAGCAGCGCCTAGCATAAGCAGCTCCCGCGGAAGACACTACCCGGCACACGTCCAGCGGGCGTTCCAGTCTGTTCAGAAACCCTGACCCTACCTGAACTTCCGAAGGGGTTGTCGCTGAAAACTGGCCGCCGGTCATGCCAAAGTTGAAATTGTTTAAAATAAGCAAAGTGATATCGAGATTGCGGCGACAGGCTGAAAGAATATGGGTCCCGCCGATACCGAGACCGCCGTCTCCCATTGTAACGATAACCGTTAACTCTGGCCGGGCCATCTTCAGGCCGGCGGCATAGGTCAGGGCACGGCCGTGAAGCCCGTGCAACGCGTGGGTATGAAAATATGTATCAAAAAGACCGGAACACCCGATATCGGTAACAATAACGATCTGTTCCCCCCTCAAGCCCATATTCTGAAAGGCCTTGTCAAGGCCAAGTGTAATCCGTTCATGGGAGCAACCCGGGCAAAATACCGGCGGCCTGCTGGTATTCAATAAACTAGACATGGGCGATAACCTCCTGGATCCGTTGCGGGGTTATCAGCCTTCCATCCATTTGACCCAGAAAGTCGACCTTCTTATCCAGAAGGATGCGTTCTATCTCTCTTACATACTGGCCGAGGTTCATCTCCATTACAATGACACGTCTGGCATTCCCGGCTTTTTCCCTGATCAGGTCTTCGGGCACCGGCCAGAGCGTTTTGAGAATTAAGAGCGATACCGGCTTACCATATTTTTTTTGCTTTCTATATGCATCCCGTGCAGCCCGGGACGTAACCCCATAGGTCAAAAGCAGGGTGTCGGCGCCTTCCTCCGGGTATACTTCGTGAAAACTGAACCCGGTCACTGTTGAAAGAAGCTTGGCTTTAAGCCGTTCCTGGATTTCTGCAATTTTATCGGAGTCTGTCGTAATATATCCGTCAGGGCCGTGAGTCGAAGACGTCTGGCGTACCGGCACATTGCCGCCTATGGGCAGAAAATAAGGTGTCAACCGTCCTGAAGAGGTCTCAAAAGGGACAAACGGTTTCCCCGGAGGAGGGACTGAGCGCTCTATAATTTCGGGTTTCGCAATTGCATGGATGTCGATATTCTCCCGGGTCATGGCAATCTCTTTATTCGAAGCAATAAATACCGGGCACCTGAATTTTTCGGCAAGGTTAAAGGCCTGCATTGTCAAAAAATAGCAGTCGTTGACATCGACCGGAGCCAGTACAATTACCGGCAACCCCCCGCTGTTGCCCCAGCGTAAAAATTGAATATCTCCGTCCGCACCGCGGGTGGCTGAACCGGTGGATGGGCCGAGCCTTTGAACATCTACAATGACAATGGGGATTTCGCTTCCAATGGCAAAGGAAATATGTTCGCTATAAAGACTGATACCCGGCCCTGATGTTGCGGTCATAACCTTTAGGCCTGCCATTGATGCGCCCAGACAGTAGCCGATTGAAGCAATTTCATCCTCGCCCTGAATGCACATGCCGCCCAAAGGAGGCAGAAGCTTGAGCATGGTATTAAATATTGTAGTCGCCGGAGTAATCGGGTATCCGGCAAAAAAACGGCACTCTGAAGCAACAGCTCCCCAGGCAATTGCCTCATTACCCTCCATAAGACAAAAAGCCATTTTTACGCCTCCATACGGGCATTAAAAGTAACTTCTCAATAAGTTCTGGTATATTAAATGATCAAATTGACCCGGTTCCATAATTTATTGAGATGTTACCATTAAAAGCCCATGTCATCGCGGACATAACTCAATGAAAAATCAGCAAGGAGATATAAGGCCTGAAATTAGGAGAAGTCTATCACACAAGTTTTTGAAATGTAAATATTATTTACCTGCAAGTGTCAAATTTGCCGGGGATGCAAGGCAGTTCTGCCAGGGGTGATAGTCATTTGCCTGAGGGGTTGGGGAGTTTTTTCGATTGAATAGCTCCATGAATAATCAGCGACACCATCATACAAACTCATACAAAAGGGTTCGTAAAGAAAGAACAGAAAATATGGCTCTAAATAAATAGGGTATATGGCGACCCGCTTAAAGCATTTTAATTACGAACACAAAATACCGCTGTTCTTTCTTAACGATCCCTAATGTATTCAAACAGTGTATGATTTCGCTGCTGATCATTCATTACGCTATTTACAAAGCCTTATAAAAAAAACACGCTGACTGCTGATTTACCTGAACGCTTAATTAGGCATATGTCTTGCGATTTCTTCTTTTAATTGATCATACTGATCCGGAAATGCATCGTTATTTAAATAGATAACCCGTTGTTGATCTGATAATTTGTTGAATAGTTGCTGATGCTCGTGCTCATTAAAGAAATCATTTATAATAGTGATGAACTGATTCCGAAGCACGGAATAGGAATAGTGTTGCCAGGCAACTTCATAGTTATTATTTACCATTTTTTGCCGTCGCTCTCGGGATTCAAGAATTTCTTTTACCTTTTGAACGGTTTTTTTGGAAATAAATCCATCCATGACCGCCAGATCAAAGCCCCTGGGTTCTATATCCTTAATAAATATGGAATATCGATTTACCAATATCGGCTTTTTAAAGTAAATCGCTTCAAGAAAGGCATTGCCGAATCCTTCATAAAGGCTGGGGTATGTGATAAAATCTGCATGCGGATAAATATCCCATAGAGAATAATTTTTTTGACAATTTCCGTTATAAAAGGGATCTACAATCTTTGGTGTTATCATACGAAGATCTACCTGGTGTTCTAAAGCATATTCTTTAAGCCATTCGGCGTATTCAAAGCCTTCGTCACCGGCTTCATGTGAGATCACTAATTTATAACGAGGATCTTTCAGCTCCTTCACCAATTCAATGGCTTGCTCGATACCTTTTCGGCGAATAATTCGTGTGGGTTGTAAAATCATTTTATCGTCGGTCTTCAAACCTATGGACTTTCGGAAAGCCTGAGTCCTTTTTATATCCACTAAAGGTGGATTTTCAAAGTCCAGAACATTGGGTATGATGATGGATGAAATTCCGGTTCGCAGAGCCAACTGTTCTTGGGCTTCTGAATTAATAACCACATGCTTAATGTTGGGCAAACTGGGTGGAAAGGCCATTCGCAGGTAATCGTTTACCGCATTAGTTGAAAACCGATCTCTTTCCCAGTAGAAATCATGGTGGTGAGCTATCGTGGGAATCTCTGTTTCAGCAATTACTTCGGATAACGCCAACCCTAATGGGATGTGAATCGGTATCGTCAGTGCATTTTCGACAATCAAAAGATCAATTTTAAACTGGTCGATAAAACAATGGAGTTGAACTTTCAATAGTGATCTTAATGTATGAATTGCCTCAGTAACAGAAGGTTTTCGCCCTTTTCTGCCCAGGATCTGTTCATTGATCCGTTGATTTTGAACGTGCAAAAAATGAGCTTCGGAGACAAGGAAACTCTTTTCCGGATCCCGATCCAGCTCTCCCGCGAACCAGAAACAGCGGGAACCATTTTTTTCAAGAACCTGTGCCCACTTAATCGCTTCTAAGGAGACACCATCAGTACCTGCAAACCGTGTTGAAATAAAACCGATGTTTTTTCGATTCATTAGTTTATTGATCCATCCTTAAGCATATTTAAAAGTTAGGAATATCTTTCTTAAACCGTGTAATATAATTAGTTTCCTATGTTATTATGTGGTTTTACTGTCAAATCTTTGCAAAAGTCGGGCCAAATGTGGCAATATTAAATAATATAATATATATCAATTGGTTAGATTGATGAAGATAAAAACCGGCCTGCAATATCGAGTAGATGATTCTTGATAAACTGTGAAATTTATTTCATAATATGAAAAGTATTATACACTTTTGGAGCGTCAATACCATTAAAGAGGCTAAAAATGAGGCGTTAAAGGGACTCGATTTCTGTAACCCTAATTGAGCGTAAACAAAACGGGAAAAATATTTTATGTGTTTGATTTATTATGTATTTTAGTGGATTCAGATGCATTTTCATAACTCTTCTATAAATGAGATATAAATTTATTAAAAAATCCCATTTTGTTTACCCGTTGGGAAAGCCGATGACACCCCATCTTCTTCGTTATCAAGGGCTCGCAGTAGACGACTACGACTTCGCCCTTGATGCCTCAAATCTGGGGCATCCTCGACTTTCGCTCATTTAGGGTGTAATCTTACAGAACAGAAAGATAAACTGGGAAAAAGCTTCCCCATAGCCGGAAGAAAACGCCTTGAAATTGCGCGGGCACTTGCGACGAAACCGGAGCTTCTGCTTCTTGATGAAACCGCCGCCCGTTTAAATCCGGGTGCGCTTAATTAAAAATTGAGATGATTAAAAAGATCAACTAGGAAGGGGTTACTATTTTTCTGGTTGAGATGAAGGTCAACCGAACGTTGGCCATGTGCGATAGTGGATCGCTAATTAAAAAACGTAAATGTTATTTTTACCTGTTTGCTTTTCTAATTCCAAGCTGATCCAAAGCAATGATCCACTTGCAGATATTGGCGGATCCTTCCACCATGGTATATGTCGGTGCATCCCGATAAAACCGGGCCACCGGATACTCGGTGGAGTATCCGTATGCCCCCATAATTCTCATGGCATAGTTGGCGCACTTTGTGACGACTTCACCGGCAAAGTACTTTGCCTGTGCGACATCGAGGCCGTTGTTCAGGTTCCCCTGATCCTTGACCCAGGCCGCCTTGTAAACCAGCAGCCGAGCAGCCTCAATCTCAGCGGACATCTGGGCAATCATATCCTGATTCATCTGGAACTCGCCGATCAATTTCCCGAACTGTTTGCGCTCATTACAATATTTCAGCGATACGTCCAGACATCCCTGTGACACCCCCACGGCGCCGGCGGCTGCAGAAAGGCGGGTCTGATTGAGGGATCCGAAAAGAATCCGTGCGCCGTCTCCGGGTTTTCCGATAATATTTTCTTTGGGCACCTTCGTATTGTTTAAGAATATCTCACCGGTGGGAGAGGAGTGCGACCCCATTTTCTCCAGAACCGAAGTCTTAATACCGTTAAAGTGCTTTGGCTCTATCACAAAAGCTGAAAGTCCCTTTGATCCTTTTTTCCTATCCGTATAGGCATAATAAATAACCACATCGGCCACATCCGCGTTTGAGATCCAGGTCTTGGAGCCGTTTAACACCCAGTGATCTCCAGAGTCTTGGGCTGTTGATGACATTGCCATTACGTCTGAGCCGGCATCGGGTTCCGTAATGGCAAATGCGCCGATATAGTCGGCGTTGACCAGCTTGGGGATGTATTTTTTCATTAAGGCATCACTCCCATATTTGTAAAGGGTAAAAGCGGTACCCAGGCATTGCATGTTGACCTGAACTCTGAGAGAGCTTGAGGCCTTTGCAATTTCTTCAGCTACGATCATTGCCGCCAGCCATCCCATGTCTTCCCCTCCATACGCTTCAGGAATAACTGTTCCGAAAAAGCCGAGTTTTCCCATGGGTTTGACGGCCTCCTTATAAGGGAAATAATGAGTTGCATCCCATTCATCGGCAAAAGGTGCAATCTTTTTGGTTGCAAATTCACGAACCGCATTTCTTAACATCTGAAGTTCTTTAGACAAAGAAAAATCCATATTAACTCCTCCCAATTGCAACGAATTGAACATATAAGGGAAAAATCTGATGAAATATTGAAAAAATTTCTCAATCTTTAATCATGTTGTTATAGGGGATTCTCATCGTCTGAAAGTTCCAACAAACGAACATCTTCAAGATCAACATCTCTTCCTGCGGCTTTCTTCGAAGAAATTAGATCTTCCAGGGAAACAACATAAAATGACTGGCCTTGATACTCCATGATTTTTCGACGCCTCCACGCATCCTGGAAGCATAAGCCAGGTGGTGATATTTGAACGTCGATTCTTACACGATCTTTAAATATGGTTATTTCGTTTGAAAGAATTTCATCAACACTGGTAAAAGTTGCTGTGCCCATTCCAGCGTCCAACAGGGCATCGAGCAAACGGCGGGCATTTTCCGGGGTACTTTCAATGAAGATATCTAAATTAAATGTAGCTCTTGGGATTCCATAAAGAACAACAGCGATGCCTCCGATTACGAGATATTTAACTTCTTGTTTCTGAAAGGATTTGAACACGTCCTTTAGTCGGTTTAACATCTTTTTTTCCTGGCAGGTCAGGGTTTAACTCCAAAGCCAAATCTGTGAAATTACATAACATTTCCATTCTTTCAGAAAGCGGAAGTGACCGGAACCATCGAACTTTAGCTTCAATAGTTTCTTCGATGATATCATGAGAAATATTTTTCATATTAAATGGATACCAAATTTAGGGCTATTTTTCAACAAATAACCTTCTCAACTGATTCAATAATATCGCTTTAGGAAAACATCAATAATATGCTTTGTATTCCCCAGGGCAACCGCTCAACGACGGCGTGTATCTCTTTCCAACCGACTGAAACTTGTTCTTAAGCACCCGTAAGCCCGAGCCGCGCCAGAGTTATCAAAAACAATTGGTCGCTAAATTATCCCATTGATTTTTTAAGTCATCATTTCATTCGGCTCGGGCTAACGCGTGCTAAAGCCCTTCAAACAGTCAATCGGTTTCCAAGAGAAACACGCCGTCGCTACGCTGCACCGAAATCAAATTCGTTTACCCTGTCTTTTGTTTCAACCTTAAACGGGTAATTTTCTTAAATGCTTACCGTGTCGTGAGATGATTGACATTTTTTCAATATATTTGTACCCTTGAGCTTAAACAAAGACCCGCTTGAAAACCGAAACACCTGAATTTTTCTTCGAAAAAAGTAAATGCAGGATTTAGGCTGTAGAAAATCCAAGACATACGATTGCCATGAAACCGATTGTCGCCATAATAGGTCGTCCCAATGTAGGAAAATCGACCTTTTTTAACCGTGTAACCGGGACAAGGAAAGCCCTTGTGGACGATTTCCCCGGCGTTACAAGGGATCGCCATTATGGTGATGCTACCTGGGACGGCATTAGATTTACACTGGTCGATACCGGCGGATTCCCGGATCAAGATAAGGATGACTTTGCACATAAAATACGTTTTCAGATCATTCAGGCTATAGAAGACGCAGATGTTGTTATTCTTCTACTGGACGGAAAGCACGGAATTTCTCCTTTTGATGAAGATGTCGTCAAAATTCTTCGTGAATTAACAAAGCCTGTCTTTTATGCGGTCAATAAAATTGACGGGATTGAACAGGAGGTTAAACTTTACGATTTTTATAGCCTCGGTATAGAGAAATTATATCCCGTTTCAGCCGAACACCGTTACGGCATATCCGGTTTTCTTGATGACCTGACATCGGTTCTGCCGAAAACATTTTTAGATGAAACTGTGGATATGATCAAGCTTGCCGTGGTTGGCAAACCGAATGTCGGCAAGTCATTGCTTATTAACAGAATTTTGGGTCAAAATCGTTTGCTTGTCAGCGATACTCCGGGAACAACTCGAGATGCCATCGACTCGGTTTGTAGTATTAACGACACGTCGTATCTTCTCATCGATACAGCCGGTATTAGACGTAAGGCAAAGGTTTCAAAAAAGCTTGAAAAGTTTTCCATTATTAAAGCATTAAGAAGCCTGGATAGATGTGATGTAGCGCTTATTGTCATCGACGCCTACGAGGGGATTACCGAACAGGATATAACTATCGCAGGTTATGCATTTGAGCGGGGGTGTGGATGCATTTTTCTTTTGAATAAATGGGACCTTGTTGAAAAAGACAGCAAAACCGCTTTAAAATATTATGAACAGTTAAGAATGCAGGCAAAATTTTTAAGCTTTTCTCCGATTATAACAATTTCAGCATTAACCGGACAACGGGTTTTAAAAATATTCGGTCTTGTGGATGAGGTATTCAGCCAGTACTCGGAACGTATCAGGACAGGACCACTGAACAAGATATTTGAGCGGGCCATTGAAAGAACAGAGCCGTCCCTTTACAGAGGAAGGCGTATTAAATTTTATTATGCCACCCAGGTATCCACCGGCCCCCCCACTTTTGTCTGTTTTGTAAATTATCCTGATGCCGTCCATTTTTCCTATAAGCGCTACCTTATTAACCAGATCAGGGAGAGAGCGGGGCTTGACAAGACACCGATTCGAATAATCTTCCGTAAGCGCACAGGGCGCAAAACAAAAACCTAAAAAGGATGAACAGTGGATTTGTTTGAATATCACGCGCAAAAATCAGCCGGGGGCTTACAACCCCTTGCCGACAGAATGCGTCCAAAGAACCTGGATGAATTTGTAGGGCAAGCGCATGCCGTGGGAAAAGGGACATTGATTTGTCATGCCATTGAACAAGACCGGATTTTTTCAATGATTCTCTGGGGTCCTCCGGGATGCGGAAAAACAACGCTTGCAAGAATTTTTGCGGGTGAAACCCGTTGTCATTTTGTCCAATTTTCTGCTGTACTGTCAGGTATCAAGGATATCCGAGCGGTTATAGAGGACGCAAAAAACCAGCAAAAGCTTTTTCGAAAAAGAACCGTTCTATTTGTAGATGAGATACACAGATTCAACAAAGCCCAGCAGGATGCATTTCTTCACCATGTGGAAAGCGGGCTGATTACTCTGATTGGCGCTACCACTGAAAACCCCTCATTTGAGGTTATATCTCCGCTGATGTCCCGGTGCCGTTTAATAACCTTAAAAGCCCTTTCATCAGATGATATTGCCGTGATCATAGAAAATGCCCTAAAAGACAAGGAAAGGGGCTTAGGAAATTTAAATCTGATTATCGAAAAAGATGCCCTTTCTCATCTTATTCGCATTGCGGACGGAGATGCCCGTGCTGCCCTGAACAGCCTTGAAAGCGTGGCATATCTGGTAATATCTGAAATCGATGCTTCAAAAACACGAAGCCCGGTGCGAATAACGCTCCAGGTTTTAGAAAATGCTTTGGAAAAAAAGGCCTTTTTATACGACAAGTCCGGTGAAGAACACTTTAATCTTATATCCGCCTTTCATAAGAGCTTAAGGGGGAGTGATCCTGATGCGGCTGTCTACTGGCTGGGACGAATGCTCACAGCCGGCGAAGATCCGTTTTATATCGCGCGTAGAATGGTCAGGTTTGCAAGCGAAGACATTGGAAATGCAGATCCCAATGCACTCGGAGTTGCATTGAACGCTATGGAGGCGTTTAAGTTCCTCGGGCATCCGGAAGGTGAACTTGCAATGGCCCAGGCTGCTATATATCTTGCTACGGCTCCGAAGAGTAATAGCATATACCAGGCGTACGGAAAGATTAAAGAAGCTGTTGACAGTTATGGTTCTTTGCCGGTCCCTTTTCATATTCGGAATGCTCCCACAGGACTGATGAGAGAACTCGGGTATGGAAAAGATTACAAGTATGCCCATGATTATAAAGATGCATATATTCCTCAGGACTATTTGCCGGAAAAACTACAGGGCAGGCTTTTTTATGCGCCCACAGACCGGGGGTATGAAAAGACAATTAAACAGCGGCTCGACGGATGGAGAAACTTGAAAAAAAACCTAAAACATAAATAGAAGTCTCCAGATATCTTTATCTGTTTTTCGTGCTTAAAAGAAAATCGTTGCTTAAGTATAAGTGCCATATGCCAATGAGCGAACCCTCTATGCGGGATAACCAGTTTTGGCCATTGGAATTTGGAATTTACTTGAACCCTCGATACCTTTCGTCCCCTTCTATCAACACAATATTTTCAGGAAAACAAAAAAACCCTTTCTTTTTTAAAATAAATATTTTAATATAACCTTGTAAAATTAAACTGCAACCTTAAATATTATGGAAAACTATAATGAAACGATTTATAGACCATGATCTGGAACAATGGAAAAACAGCCGTCGCCGCAAACCGCTGATTTTGAGAGGTGCAAGGCAGGTAGGAAAAACATATTCGGCAAGACGTTTCGGAGAAACCCAGTTTGATAACTTTCTGCTGGTTGATCTTGAGCGAAATCCCGGGTGGCATAAAGTTTTTGAAGGAAATCTGCAGGCAAGACAGATCTGTTCCGATTTGGAGATTTTATTAAATCAGAAAATTATTCCCGGGAAAACACTTCTTTTTTTTGATGAGATACAGGCATGTCCCAGGGCAATATCTGCGCTTCGCTACTTTTATGAAAATATGCCGGAGCTTCATGTCATTGCTGCCGGCTCTCTGCTTGAATTTGCCATGAAAGATATCTCTTTCCCAGTGGGGAGAGTTAAGTTTTTATCACTCCATCCGCTGTGTTTTGCTGAATACCTGATGGCAAAAGGCCAGGAAGAAGCCAAGGATATTATTCTTTGTGTTCCCAAAAAAGTATCGAAATCCACCCATGAGTTGCTTTGTGAGGAACTTCGACGATACTTTTTTGTCGGAGGCATGCCTGAAAGCGTTAAAGCCTATGTTGAAACCGGATCAATGCAAGAGTCTTTTGAAGTTCAGTCAGAAATTTGTGATACGTACCGACTCGATTTTTCAAAATATCGGCCCCAGGCAGATAAACATTGCCTTAATACAGTATTAACCTCTGTAGCGCAGACTGTTGGACAGCAGATAAAATATTCAAGGCTCGGAGAGGGATACTCGAATCCCACTATAAAAAAAGCGTTTGATCTGTTAAGTCTTGCAAGGGTAATAACAAGAATTCCATCGGTTGACCCTTCCGGACTGCCTCTTGGTGCTACTGCTTCTGCAAAAATATTCAAAGCATTAATGGTGGATATCGGACTCATGCGTTATCTTACCGGCATGCCAATGGATGTTGAATACCATAAACCGAATCTGCTTAACATTTATAGAGGCACCATGGCAGAACAGTATGTTGGACAGGAAATGGTTGTATCGCAAAATAAAGATATTTACTACTGGTCAAGGCGTGCAAAGAGCAGTTCGGCCGAGGTGGATTATCTTGCGGTAATTAGAGGCAAAATATTTCCGATAGAAGTAAAAAGCGGATCTTCGGGCAGGCTGAAAAGTATGCATCTTTGTTTGCATAATTACCCAAACTGCCGGAAAGGTCTTGTGTTTTCCACTCGTTCGTATGCTGATTTCCCTGAACAAAATATTACTTTTATACCGCTATATTTTGCTTTTTCTGCTACTTACGCAGGCCAGGGTTTAAACAATTATTCCAAAACCTGACTTGCTCTCTTGGAATTTTTCTATATGAATAGAAATAATCGGGGTTACGATTGCGGTTAGAAATCATCAATAAAATTTAAATGATACCGATTGAATGTTCGGAACGAAATCCTCAATGAAATTGGTGTCATGCTGATGCAAGGTTGAGGCACGGTATGTTGAACGAAAAATCGGAATAAGGAGGAAGGGAAAACCACAATATATAGGATCGGGGGATCATCGGGGTTAGCCAATGATTTTTAATAAGGCCCATCGACATCTAAATAGTATCACAAGCTATTGACATTACATAATATTTTATGTATGGCAAGAAATCTGTAATCAACCACACCCCCATTTTCTATCGATTTGCCCCATCAATTAATGCCACAATGTGTTATTTTTTTGTAATATCCTTGACATGTTAGGTTAAATATATGTAAAAATATTGTATTCCAAAATAGTTGCTTTAACGCTAAACAATAGCATACGTTATGATACAGGAACCCCATTTCTCATGGAGGTGGGATTTTGTTTTTTCATTAAATTAACGAGGAAAATAAATGGAAAAAGTTTATGTAGGCCATACCAATCGGGTAAAGATAATCTGCCCCAAATGCAAATTAGAAAAAAATATAAATGTATTTAAATTTAAGGATACTCATAAGAGGCTAAAGGCTAAATGTAAATGTGGCGAAGAATTTCGGCTCACCTTGGATTTTCGAAAGCATTACCGTAAGAATGTCCAGTTTACTGGTGAATACTATGTCCAAGGGAAATATGAAAAGGAAGAAATACTCATCGAAGAGATTTCAAAGGCCGGAATCAGATTTGCAACTCTTAAGCCACATAATTTTTCCAAAGGTGATTTAGTCGAATTGAAATTGAATTTAGACAATCCAATGAGAACGGAAGTTCGCACACGCATCAAAATATTATGGATAAACGATCGCACTGTCGGTGCACAGTTCAATGATCCAAATTTACTTGAAAAGGATTTGGGGCTTTATCTGCTAAAATAATTTGTCCTTGAGTAGAGACCTTCTATATTTTCTTTTTTATCTTTCAGGTTAAACTTGCTAAAAATATATCTAATGGGCAATTACCTCAGAAATTTGCCATTTCTGCCTTATACGTATTGCAGAGCACCCTCTAATTTTAGCGATTCTGATTTGGAATCTTAAATCCAAGACCTGTGATTTCTGCAATGAAAATGTAAATATCAGAGCTTAAATATTTTTGTGATATCGTTTTTTCAAAAAGGGCAAATCCTTTTTCGGGGATTTGCTCTTTTCGTTTTTATGATATATGTAATCAGAAAGGACTGGCTTCAGGTTGGCCTTTTGGCAAGATATCTTATAACAGATCCTTTCGTTCTCTCCATCAATCTGCCCACGCTGATAATACCACAACATAATATGTGTCTATTGGGAGTATTTCATGAATAATATAAATGGTAATATACTTTTTATGTATTTTTCCCCACAATTACATAGTTTTTTTCCATCTGGCAAATCCATTAATTACGACTCCGTTCGGAATCATATCATTCACCCCTGTTTTCCAATACTTGTTTAATTCATGTTCAAATATAGATAGCAATTATTCAAAAATTAAACAGTCCTACTGTTTAGCTTTTTAACAGTTTAACAGTTGGATGACAAAAAAAATTTAAATTTGAGCTTCAATTCCACACTGTTTTATTCAACAACTGGCAATAGGTGACGAGCAGGCATCATTCAATCTTACTTGGCATAATTATTGCTTAATAATTATTAAACCGACAGGACTCAAACGGATAGGAGGGTTACCATGATCAAGCAATTCTCTTAACAGATCGTCCTAAAGAATGTGACACCTAAATATCAGCTTTAAGATACTGATTCCCAAATCTAATATCCATATTCAGCCCAAGCGTACAGCAGAATTCAACGTGCGGCCTTCCCTTTGTAACAACAGTCCATACCCGATACGACTGGTATCCGAACAGCATTGATTCCTTAAACCTTTTGTGTAGGCGGAATTATATAAATCGTGCAAGGAAATAGGTCTTCACCTTCGGTCTTGCCTTAAATGAAAGGAGGTGAGTTAGAAATGAAAAATTAGTCTATGTCTTTATATTCGTAGGTGTGATGGAGAAGTAATATTTATTTAACAAACTCAAAGAAGGACAATTTGTCGGGAGGCAACAAGATGGAAATAATAAAAAAATATAAGTTTCTGGTGATTATTTTAATTGCTCTGATTATCTCCGGTTTAACTCCAGCGGAAAAGGTTTACGGCAAGCTCCAAATTGTACCCGAAGGCAAGGACCAGATGACCATTCAAAAATTAATCGACAACTTCAATGATTACAACATTTATTGTTCAGACTGTTATGCCGGATACAGCACAAATTCACCTCGGGGAATCCTGTTCGATCCGAAAAATAATGATACAGTAATAGTGGGGAATCGGTGGAAAAAGGTCAAAAATCAAAAAGACCTGATAGAGATGACACATTGGATTTATCCGACTACTTGTAATGAACCCTTCCTCAACAAAATTTTTGGGCCGGATGGCCAGTTCTATGGATATCTTTATTATTCATGTGGATGTGTAAACTGTAAAATGGTTGGGGATAACAAAATGTATTTATTTAGCGTGGAGAGAGCGTCTAATGAGGGAGGCGACCAATGAATAATTGCTTCAAAATTTAATAAAAAGATATTTCAAACGAGCAGGGTCATCAATGGTCCTGCTTTTTATTTGTGCTGATGGCAGATAACTGCAATGTATCTTTCTGCTTTGAAATGGCTTCAGTGGTTGTGATATCGATTTTTTATCGTGTCAGATTGTCGCCGATTATGTTTCAATAACCCTTAATATGACCAAAAAATCGCGCAAAATCACTGAAACATATTCGTTTACAAAATCCCCATATTTCCCCATTATCCATAATCATTCCATAACCTTCCGACCCACAAACCCACAGCCCTCTGATGTCGCCGTTTCTCCTCCCCCCCCTTTCCTTTAAAAATCAAATTCATTCCCGTTCTTTGGGAACGTTGTTGGCGATGTTGACTCAATCCCTTTTTGTTTGTTTGGAATGCAGGGTGGCCAGTTCACCGGCCCAGTCGATGGACGTTTGAAGGGCCGCCTTGATCTTATTGCCGTCGAGGTTTAACTGATGAATCATTTTTTCGGCTTCTGCCCATTTGGCTTCTTCGAAATATTGCGCCAGATGAAGCAGGGGCAAATACTCATTGTTCGGCTCCCGGCACAACGCCGCCTTGAGCCGGTTTTCCAGGGGCAAATACCCCACGATCTCGGTCATGGGAATACCGAGCAGGGCGTCCAGCAGAGAAAATATTCCCAGTAAATTCAAGCTGTCCGGATCGAATCCCCAAAAATCATGGTCCCGGGCGATGAGCTCTAAAAATTTTCCCCGCTGTGCGGAGAGCAACACCAGCTCAGGGGCATCTTTGCTGTGGCTCATGTCCGTCAACAGAACCACCCGAAGCCAGTTCTTCATTTTTTGCCACCCCAAAAGCAAAATGGCCTGGTGGATGGACTTTATCTTTTGGCGTAGACCAAAGGCCGTTGAATTGAGATATGCCAGGAGGCGAAAGCTGATGGAGACATCCCCCTGGATGGTTGCCGCGAGGTGATCAAGGTCAGGCTCGTCTGATTCAATGAGTTGTAGGAGGTTGAACCGCGACACCTCGATGGAGGACAGTTTCCGGACGGTGATCTTGTCCGGCGATTTGAAAAACGGGCCGTGAAACAGTGTAAACCCCAATTCCTTGCACATCTTGAAACGGGCCGGATCCTCCACCTGGCCGGCCAGAAGCAAGGCCGTGTAGGATCGGGCGATGTCGAGTAAGGCCCCAAGCGCGTCCTTTTGTCTGGTGGAGACGTCCGTGCCGATGATATCGGCCAAACCATACAGCGGCCCGAAAGCAGGATTTCCAGTAAATCCCCCGACGGCAATCAGATACCCGTCGGATTTTAATCGTTTCAACACGTCCGGAACATGGGGCTGTGTGTATATGTCCTCGGCCACCTTAACAGCGGCGAGAATCGGCGGAAACGCATAGGGGAGATCGTCCAGCATACTTTTTTCATTAAAATTGACAATTATTTTTTTTCCTCTGTCCAGAATCTGCTGCAAGCCGATGTAGGCGCTGGATGCCACGTTCAAAGCGACGTTCTCGTGTTCCGGGAAACCGGAACGGGTGGTTTCATCGCTTCCCACACAGAAAAGTTCATAGCCCCAGAGCTGGCCCTTTTCATCGAACACGGGCTGTCGGGCAATGGATACGGAAACCGGATGTTCATTTTGGGTCTTTTTTTCGGTCACAGGCTTTATCTCCTCTTGTCCTTAAATGCTTGGGGCATCAAACGGATCATTCAACCGGCTGTAAGTTCCAGATGTCTCTTGCATAATCCAATATGGACCGGTCGCTGGAAAACTTGCCCATGTGGGCGGTGTTGAGAATGGATCGGCGCGTCCATTGGTCCGGATCCAAAAATACCCGGCTCACTTCTTCCTGGGCGGTCACATAGGGCCGGTAATCGGCCAGCAACATGTAGTAATCGCCCTGGTCGAGAAGCGCCCTGACAATGGGTGCAAACAGCACCGGTTCCGTGGGAGAAAAAAATCCGGAACCGATCATTTCCAGTACCTTTTGAAGCTCCGGATCATTTCCGTAATAGTGCCCGGGATCGTAGCCGCCGGCGCGCAAGGCCATGACGTCTTCGGCGTTCAAGCCGAAAATAAAGATGTTTTTCGGGCCCACCTCGCTCATGATTTCCACATTGGCGCCGTCTAAGGTTCCGATGGTCAAGGCGCCGTTGAGTGCCATTTTCATGTTCCCTGTTCCGGACGCTTCCATGCCTGCCGTAGAGATTTGCTCGGACAGGTCCGCGGCCGGAATGATTTTTTCGGCCTGGGACACACAGTAATTGGGCAAAAAAAGCACCCGGAGCCTTCCCTGGACGTCCGGGTCGTTGTTGACAACATCCGCCACGGCATTGATCAGCTTGATGATGATTTTGGCCTGGTGGTAAGCAGGGGCGGCCTTTCCGGCAAAAAGGACGGTCCGAGGAACAACGGTTGCTTCGGGATTTTCCTTGATGCGGTTGTACAGGGTAACCACGTGCAACACATTGAGGAGCTGGCGCTTGTATTCGTGCAACCGCTTGACATGGACATCGAACAGGGTGTTCGGGTTTACCCCCAACCCGATTTTGCGCAAAATATATCGGGCAAGCCGTTTTTTGTTTTCCTGTTTCGTTTCTATCCAGGCCGCGCGAAATTCCGGATCATCGGCATAGGGAACCAATTTTTTAAGCCGGCCGAGGTCAACGATCCAGTCCGGACCGATGACCGACGTAATGAGCCGTGAAAGCGAAGGATTCGCCTGATACAGCCAGCGACGCGGGGTGATGCCGTTGGTGACGTTTTTGATTCGGCCCGGGAAAATTTCATCGAAATCCCTGAACAGGCCGCTTTTTAAAATGCGGGTGTGAAGGTCGGCAACCCCATTGACCGAATGACTCCCCACGATAGCCAGATGAGCCATACGCACCTGTCGAACGTCGCCTTCCTGAATGATGGAAAGTTTTGCCGGCAGTTCCGGATGGTCCGGATATCGTTTTCTTAAATCCTCTAAAAAACGGTGATTGATTTCAAAAATAATTTCCATATGTCTGGGCAAAAGCCGCGCGATCAGGTCCTGTGGCCAGGTTTCAAGGGCTTCGGGCATCACCGTATGGTTGGTGTATGCAAACGTTTTTTCACAAATGGCCCAGGCGTCGTCCCACTCCAGCCCTTCATCATCCATTAAAAGGCGCATGAGTTCGGGAATGGCAATGGACGGATGGGTGTCGTTCAATTGAATGGCAACAAAGTTCGAAAACTCTTCAAAGGACCGGTTCTGCTTTTTATATCGCCGGATGATGTCGAGCAGTGTGGCGGCAACAAAGAAGTACTGCTGTTTGAGTCTGAGTTCCTTGCCCGGCTCGGCCTCGTCGCTGGGATAGAGCACTTTTGAAATGTTTTCGGTCAAAACCTTGGACTCCACAGCACCGATATAATCTCCCCGGTTGAAGTGTGTAAGGTTGAATTCCCGGCCGGATTTGGCGGCCCACAGCCGCATGTTGGTGACATAATCATCGCCATACCCGGGAATGAGAATGTCGCAGGCCATGGCCATCACCACCTCTGTGTCCATCCAGCGGTATCGGCGCCGTCCCTGGCCGTCCACGTACGACTCCGATCGACCGTAGAACCGGATCGGCATCAGATGGTCCCGGCGCTGGATTTCCCAGGGATTTCCCCGCCTTCGCCAGTTGTCGCACTGCTCACGCTGGTAACCGTTGTCCAGGGTCTGAAAAAAAATTCCATAGTCATACCGGATGCCGTATCCGTATCCGGGCAGATTCCGGCAGGCCATAGAATCCATATAGCACGACGCCAGTCTCCCAAGACCGCCGTTCCCCAGACCGGCATCCCATTCTTCTTCTTCGAGTTCGTCGAGATCGAATCCCATTTCCTGAACGGTGTTGCGGGCTTCTTCGACCATATTTAGGCTGACGATGTAGTTCTTCAAAAATCGACCCGGCAAGAATTCAAGGGAAAGAAAATAGACCCGCTTGGCCAAGGTGTCGTAAAGCGAACGCTGGGTTTTAATCCACCGTTCGATGAGCCGATCCCGCACGCTGTAGGCGAGCCCCATAAAACAGGCATACTTGTCCGGCCTGTAGGTATCTTTGCCCAGGGTGAAGCGGATGTGGCGGAGGATATCGTTTTTCAAAGCGGCCGTTTCCCGGGAAGCGGAGTCAGGGGTGTCTCCAGGGAGTTGTTGGTTTTTATCCATGAGAGCATCCTCCATAGGGTTCAGTGTTCTTGGATACGTTGATGCTGAACGTGTTTTAAACCCTCATCAATAATCCGGGACGTATTCCGGAATGATTATGTAATTATGCGTTTTTCTGTCTCGAATATTCTGAAAACAATTAATCCACAATCCGAAAATACTCAATAAATATTACCCTAAATGAGCGAAAGTCGAGGATGCCCCAGATTCGAGGCATCAAGGGTGAAGCCCCGCTGATAAACCGGGATAAACCTCCGTCGTCTACTGCGAGCCCTTGATAACGAAGAAGATGGGGTATCATCGGCTTTCCCAACGGGTAAACAAAATGGGATTTTTGAATTAATTTATATCTCATTTATAGAAGAGTTATGAAAATGCATCTGAATCCACAAAAATACATAATAAATCAAACAGATCTAATATGTTAACCGTTTTGTTTACGCTCAATTAGGGTATTATATTCCCGTGATAGTAGGTTTGATTGTAAGTGTTTGACCGTCCGTGGACATGGATACGGCGCCGTTACCGGCGGTGCCCAGTATGCGGCATCCCTTCTCCTTATACCTTTTTAAAACCAATGGGTGTGGAAATCCAAATCTGCTTTTCCATCCGGATGAAATAATGATGACTTCAGGATTGACCTTTTCTATGAACATCTCCGTACTCGATGTTTTGCTGCCGTGGTGCGGTGCTAAAAGGACGGTGCTTTTTAGTTTGTCACCGGCAATTGCCGCCAATTCATATTCCGCCCGAGTCTGGATATCCCCGGGGAACAGGAAGGATTTCGCTCCGAAAGACGCTTTCAGAACCAGGGAATTATTGTTTAAATTACGCCATGTTTCCTTTTTTCTTTTCTCAATGAAATCCGGCGGCGGATAAAATATGTTTAAACATACGCCGTTAATGAGGTGGATGCCGGCGATTTCTTTGTATTCGGGCATATGAATTTTGTTTTTTTTAATGGCTTCCATGAATTTTTTATATCCCAAAGTGCTTGCTGCTTCATTATTTGTCCATACATTTTTTACATTAAAGTGTTCGGCTATATATATGAGCCCGTTTAAGTGATCACTATTGGGATGGGAAAGCACAAGGGTGTCGACGGTTTTGATTTTTTTTTGCCATAAAAACGGGGCAATAATCCTGGCACCTGTATCAAAAATACTGTTATCGGAAAACCCGCCGCCATCTATGAGAATGTTGTATCCTTCCGGAAGTTCCATAAGTGCCGCATTGCCATGCCCGACGTCTATCATTGTCACCCGGAGATCATCATGCCAGAAGCGGTTATAGAGCCAGTAGCAGCCATCGACGCTCAAAGCCGCAATAACCAGCAGTACAGCGATTGCTTCCGGTTTTTGTATAAAATTTTTGCCCGGCGCGTTGTTTTCCCCGCCCGGGACGTTATCTTTTTCTGCCGCCGTTTTTGATGAAACATATCTTAAATTTAAAATAGCCCAAAACAGGATATAAAAACAGCAAATCTCAAAATAACTGGGGGTTACGGTTTTTAAAGCCGCAAAAGGCAGGTCAGCAAAAAAATTAACCAAACCCATGGCCTGTGCCAGAACAAAAGCACCTGCCTTGAGGCACCCTAAAGCCACTGAACCGGTCAGCGGATATAAAAACACGGCCAGCAAACCCAGAGGAACCACCACAAAACCAATCACGGGGACAAAAATAAAGTTTGCAAGAAGTCCGACCAGGGAAATCTGGTTAAAGTAAAACATAACAATGGGCATGGTGCCGAGGATAGCAAAAAAAGAAGTCATGAAAAAGTAAAACAGATTTGTTTTAACGGTAAATCTTTTTGACTTTTTAATCCCGATTGAATCAGACCGCCATGGAATTTGCACTTGAGACAATCCGTACAGTATTGCAAGAACAGCGGTAAACGAAAGCTGGAATGAAATTGAAAAAAGCGACGGCGGATGAATAATAAGGATCAGCAGTGCCGCCACGGCAAGGGTGTTCATGGGGTCATGTTCTCTTTCAAATAAAAATGCCGCCAAAAACACGGTAACCATGATAACCGCTCTCTGGGTGGAAGGCGACATCCCTGAAAGCAGGCCGTATATAAATACGGGAATAACAGATAAGATTACCGCCCCCTTTTTCGTCCATGCATGCCACAACAAAAATTTAATATGAGAAAGGAGATACTTGAAAAATAAAAATGCACCGGTGGCCACAATACCGATATGAAGTCCTGAAATGGCCAGAAGATGACCGATCCCTGCGCGGTTAAATGCTTGTTTTAAATCGTTTGAAATTGAATTTCTGTCCCCGACGATCAATGCTTTTAATACATCCTGCTCCGTTCCCTGCCCTGTTTTGTCGATGAGATCAGAAATTTTCCTGCGGGTGTCTGCGATAATCATGCCGATCCCTGTCTCTGAATTTCTTTTGATCAGGGTAAGCTTTTTTGCTGAGACGTAGGCAGTTCCATATACTTTTCTAAAAGCCATATATCTCTTATAATCAAACCCTCCGGGGTTATTGAAATTTCTGATGGATTTTATCCTGCCGAAAAAAACAATCCGGTCTCCAATTAAGAGTTTAGGGCCGTTCCCTGAAACGGTCAAGCGAATCCTTCCGCACACAGGAAAAGGCTTATTATTCCCATCAAGAGTCTCGGTACGCAGAATGAATTTTTGTCGATGGGAATATGTTGCAACAGGAGTGTCAATAACACCGGAAATTTTCCATGAATGAACATCCTTAAAGTGGATAATGTGATGGGAAGGAAATTTTGGAGCCATCCAGGATTGTATGGAGAGGTATCCCAGGGCAAAAAAAAGGACGATGGGGATAAAAATAACGTTCCTGTTTTTGTATAGGCAATAAAGGATCAAGCATAAAGATACAAAAGCGACAAGACAAGCGCAAACACCATGACCCGAAAATTGGGAACCTGCAGCAATGCCTGATATCATCGAAAACAGCAGGGGAACAACGGGGCGAAAGTAAATTTTATCTGTCATGTAACATTTTAGAGTAGGGTTTCAGCGAATGTCATCATCGCCTATGATCAGGTTCTGAGCGGTCATTTCCACGGGCATATCCAGCCCCAGCAAAGACAGAACTGTCGGCGCGATATCCGAAAGCTTGCCACGATCGAGAAGCTGCTTGCCCGGTGAATCGCCGGCCACGTATATCAACTCGACAGGATTGAGGGTATGGCTGGTCTTGGTTATGCTGGTCTGATAATCGATCATTTCCTCGGAGTTGCCGTGGTCGGCGGTGATAAGGATATGCGCATCAAGCTCGAGCAGATAATCGACAATCTTACCCACGCATTGGTCCACGATTTCGATTGCTTTAATCGCCGCATTCATGTCCCCGGTATGGCCAACCATGTCACCGTTAGCGTAATTTACAACAATAAACCGGTAAGGATTGTTCCGGAGACGACTCAGGAGTTCTTCTGTCACATTGTACGCCTCCATCTCCGGGTGACTGGCAAAGGTGGCCGGGTCAAAGCGGCTCGGAACTTCAACCTGGTCCTCGTTCCGGTATGGCGTTGTTGCTTTACCGTTAAAAAAGCTGGTTACGTGCCGGAACTTCTGCGTCTCGGCAATGCGCAGTTGACGCATGCCGGCATTTGAGATAACCTCGCCAAGCAGGTTCTCCATACCACCGCCTTCGTCCATGGCCCCCAGCATATAATCTGTAAATTCGTCCCAATAACGGGTCAGCCCCAC
>Ga0315543_1000740_pt1 | contig 38336 bp, 24 predicted proteins | sample SalMarSW160210MG_2_FD_203098 | JGI IMG/M metagenome (GOLD analysis project Ga0315543, IMG submission 203098) | Salt marsh sediment microbial communities from the Plum Island Ecosystem LTER, Massachusetts, United States - Salt Marsh Sediment SW1601-210 ...
AACCCTTTTTCGCAACCCCCAGTAAATTGCATAAGGGGTAATAAGCAGGATGATGCATTTGTTCCACTCCGGTAAGAAATGGGAAAGTTTCCAACCATGATCTTAAACATAGGGGTTGCGGGAAAATTGTTTTATCTTCAACCGGGTAAATGATCTACAAACTTTTAAATAAAGATGATATGGCAATTCACAGAAGAAATTTCCTGAAAGCCGGCGGGCTCTCCATCGGCCTGTTTGGCTTTATTCCTTCCCTCTATTCCTGTAAAGGAGAGGAGACGTTATTCGAGGGTCTGGAAAACATGACGAAGGATGTTAAACCGCTTACTCCTGAAGATTATGAGAGCCGGCTGGAAAAAGCAAAGGAGCTGATGATGGCAAATCAGGTTGATGGATTATTGATTACCGGGGGGACCAATATGAGCTATTTCCTGGATGCATCCTGGTGGCGAAGCGAACGTTTTTTCGGAGCCATTGTCAATACCAAAGGTGATCCAATCTGGATTTGTCCGGCTTTTGAAGTGGAGAGGGCAAAAGAGATCATCAAATTCGGAACGGATATCCGGGCATGGGAAGAGCATGAATCTCCCTACGACCTGCTTGCCGGTGTATTGAAAGACCTTGGTTCAGCAAATGGCAAGCTTGCCATTGGTCCAACCACCCGGAATTTTATTGTCGAGGGTATCCGCAAGGCAACTTCAGGATCGAAACTGCAGCTTATCGATGGTTCGACCATTACGGATGGATGCAGGGGTATAAAATCGGAGAAAGAGCTTGCCTATATGGATCTCGCGAACAGAATCACAAAAATTGCTTACCGTGAGGCTTTCAAAAGATTGGAGGAGGGGATGAGTCCCTCACAGCTCAGGGGCTATATCCAGGAAGCACATACACAAATGGGAACCTCAGGATCCGGTGGACCGATGTTTGGCCCCATTTCGGCATTCCCTCATGGATCCCGTGAAGTGAGGGATCTGAAGGATGGAGATATCATTTTAGTGGACGGAGGTTGCAGCGTTGAAGGGTACCGCTCCGATGTTACCCGAACGATTGTTTTTGGAAAACCGACCGACAGACAGAGGCAGGTTTTTGATGTCGTTTTGAAGGCACAAACGGCAGCGCATGAGGCAATCCGACCCGGGGTAGCCTGTGAAACACTCGACATAATAGCACGGAAAGTGATTGAAGATGCCGGATTTGGACCGGAATACCGTTATTTTGCACATCGACTGGGACATGGAATAGGAATGGATGGACATGAGTATCCTTACCTGGTCAGAGGAAACAGCTTACTCCTGCAACCGGGTATGACCTTCAGCAACGAACCGGGAATATACATCTATGATGAATTTGGTGTTCGTATTGAGGATTGTTTTGTCGTTACTGAAGATGGGGCGACATTCCTTGGAGGAATGACTACCAAAGGTATTGAACACCCGTTTGGATAACCGACTTAAAATAAAAAGATATGAGTAAAATGACCAATCGTTTTCTGGCAGTAGTGATACCTGTCCTGATGGGCGTAAGCCTGTTTGGACAGGATACCGTTCGTTTTGAAAAAGCCCTGTTGATACAGCCTGGAATCGATTACAACCGCACATCGATACAGTATGATCCGGTAGCCTATGCCATCCTGAACCAAACCATTGAAACACCGGTTGAAGGAGTGAGGTTCGACATTGAAGGAGAGAATGACCCGGTATGGGAAAGCATTGCGGTGGGTGAGAATGGCTATTTCAACAGCCGAAAGCTCAGGGGAGGGTATCTGTACATTCAATATGACTCTCCGGAAGAAAAAGTCATGATACTGGAAGCTACGGGCCATACCATGGCATTCATTAATGGCATTCCCAGGGAGGGCGATCATTATAACCTCAGTTACTCCCAGATTCCCATACAGATCGAAAAAGGATTAAATTATTTCTACTTTACGGGTGGACGGTTCCCCATGATCATGGCCATGCTGACCAAACCCCCTTCGGAAGCCATGTTTTCCCCCAAAGATCTGACATTGCCTGACCTGATTGTCGGTGAAGGAGATCAAAAGTGGGCTGCAGTCCGGATCATCAATGCTTCCGGGGAGGAATTGGCAAACCTGGCGATCGAATGCCGGGTGGCAGGGGGGGATGCAGTGTATACCAACGTCCCCGTGATCTCCCTTATGAACATCCGGAAGGTGGGCTTCCGAATCCAGGATGTGGATACCCTGTCATCAGAGAAAGTCAAGGTTCAACTGGCACTGGTGAATAGAATGACAAGGCAGCGGGTTGACCAGCTTGAATTTGAAATAGAGAATAAGACGGCTGACCGGATGTATGCCAGGACATTTATCAGCAAAATGGATGGCAGCGTTCAATATTTTGCCGTCAGGCCAGGGAACATTCCCGAGGGGCAGAAACCGGCTCTGTTTTTTTCCGTTCACGGTGCAGGTGTGGAAGCCCGTAACCAGGCAAGAGCCTATCAACCCAAGGATTGGGGGATCGTTATCGCACCAACCAACCGAAGACCCTTTGGTTTTGCATGGGAAGACTGGGGCAGGCTTGATGCCCTGGAGGTTTTGGAGGTTGGAAAAACGATCTATTCCACCGATCCCGAACGAACCTACCTGACCGGCCACTCGATGGGCGGACACGGGACATGGTACCTGGGAGCCACCTATCCCGATCGCTTTGCTGCAATTGCGCCCTGCGCAGGGTATGCTGACCTGCTGGGCTACGCAGTCCGGGAAACACCGGCAGGAGAATCCTCTGTGATGGAACAGGTGATTATCCGGGCAGCGAATCCGCTCCGGACGCGGGAGATGGCAAGAAATTACCTGCACCATGGCATTTATGTTCTTCACGGGGATGCAGATGAGACCGTCCCCGTCTCCCAGGCACGGGCTATGAGGGAACTGCTGGGAACATTTCATAACGATTTTACCTATTACGAATACCCTGGCGGATCACACTGGTACGGGGATATCAGCATGGACTGGCCACCCATTTTCGATTACTTCAAGCTGCATACCCTGAAACCATTGAAGGATATTCAACACATTGAATTTCATACAGCAAGCCCCGGTGTCTCATCCCGGTCAGGCTGGGTTACCATACAGAATCAGGAATCTCCCTTTGAATTCAGCCAGGTCAATATGAGCTGGGATCCGGAAGGAAAGACATTTAACGGGACGACTAAAAATGTCTCCGGCCTGGGGCTGAACGTTTCAGCCCTGGAAACCGAATCACCGGTTCAGGTTGTTCTGGATAACCAATCCCTGAAAGACCTGGAACCACGGAATGGATTCATATGGCTCAGAGAAAAGGAAGGGAAATGGACAAATACCGATGCCCCGGATGTGAAGGACAAAAGCCCTCACCGATATGGGAATTTTAAAGATGCCTACCGCAACAACATACTGTTTGTTTATGGAACAGCAGGCAATCCTGAGGAAAACGAGTGGATGTACTATAAAGCCCGTTTTGATGCGGAAACTTTCGGTTACAGGGGGAATGGATCGATTGAGATCATTCCGGATACCCGGTTTGAACCGGAGGATTATACAGACCGGAATATCGTCCTGTTTGGCAATGCTTCCACAAACAGGGCATGGAATATCCTCCTGTCCGGTTGCCCGGTTCAGGTTACCAATGGTAAAGTCCGGATTGGGAAAAAAGAGTGGAAAGGTGATGATCTCGGGATCTATTTCATATACCCCCGTTTTGACAGCGATTTTGCCTCGGTGGGTATTGTGGCGGGCACCGGTTTGCCCGGAATGAAAGCCACCTATGCGAACCAGTATTTTCTTGCCGGACCGGGATTCCCCGACCTGGCCCTCTTCCGGCTATCCATGCTCACAGATGGGTACGATGCGGTGGAGGGTGCCGGGTTCTTCGGCAACGACTGGAGCGTGGAAAATGGGGATTTTGTGTGGAAGAAATGAGCGGGGGAGACTGTAAGACGAAGTGACTGAGAGACGGAGAGATGTGGACAGAGTACAGAGTTCATCCACCTTCTCCGCCTGCGGATACGGCGGACAGGGGAGTTCAGGGTACAGGGTTTTGTGATGTCGGATTTCCTGCCTGCCAGGCAGGTGAATTTCGGATTTGAAAGAAGGAAGTGAGGCTTTGAGAAGGTGAGGAGTGAGTGGGAAGGGAGTTGTCCCGAAAAAAAAGAAATCAAAACGGGCTGGATAGAATGTTATCAGTTAACAGTTAATAAGTTAATAGGTTAGGGTTACATTCAAAGCTGCGGTTCTTTACGATAGTATGTTAAGCTCCATCGGAGCGTCATATAGAGGCCCAGGGTAACCCTGGGAAATAACCTGGACCGAATGACACTAACCGTTAAAATAGCATAAAACCCAAATCCAACAATGCATCGGGAATGCATCCAATGTAGAGACGCCATGCTGGCGTCTCTACTATATCCCCTTCTTGAGGGGAAAGCCCGAAGGGCAGGGGGAGGAATTTTACGATTTGAATTTACTGATCACCCCGGCATAAATCAATATTTTTCCCAAATGTTGCAACGAATTTATTACTTTTAAAAACCGTTACTAAATCACAAAAATACAAATTATGGAGTTAATGAAAAAAACATTATTACTGTCGATCAGTTTGCTGCTGATTGGTTCGTTTAATCAATGTACTCAGAAAATGCCGATAGAAGATCAAACCCTGAATCTTGTGCCGTTACCGGAGCAGGTTGAACAGTATGCCGGTAATTTTACCGTTGGTCCGGAAACGAAAATCCTTTATTCAACCGGTAACGAGGAGCTGAAATCCCTTGCACTCTACCTGTCGGAGTTGATTGGGCCTGCTACGGGCTATGACCTGGACGTGGCTGAAACGGATAAGGGGAAAAGAAGCAACTATTCCATTACCCTTCTCCTGGATCCGGAAACCATAGAGAACGATGAAGGTTATTCCCTTTCCGTTGAATCCAAGTCGGTACTGATTACCGGAAGAGCACCGGCTGGAGTTTTTTATGGGATCCAGACGCTGCGGCAACTGCTTCCCGTACAAATTGAAATGGAAAGCAGTGTGGAGGGAGTGGAATGGACAGTACCCTGTGTCGAGATCCTGGACAAGCCAAGGTTCCCCTACCGGGGATTACACCTCGATGTAGGTCGTCATTTTTTCCCGGCATCGTACATTAAACGATACATCGACCTGATGGCTCTTCACAAGATGAATTATTTTCACTGGCATCTTACAGAAGACCAGGGATGGAGAATCGAGATAAAAAAATATCCGAAACTTACGGAGGTAGCTGCTTTCCGCAATGAAACCCTGGTTGGACATGCACGTCAGCGACCGCATGAATATGATGGGGAGCGCTACGGTGGATACTATACCCAGGAAGAGATTAAAGAGGTCGTAGAATATGCGGCTCAGCATTACATCACGGTTATTCCTGAGATTGAAATGCCGGGTCATTCCCAGGCTGCACTGGCAGCTTACCCTGAACTCGGGTGCACCGGTGGTCCTTATGAAGTGGCGACACGATGGGGAGTATACGGGGAGGTCTTTTGTGCAGGAAATGAACAGACCTTTGAATTCCTCGAAAATGTTCTGCTTGAAGTTATCGACCTGTTCCCGGGTGAATACATCCATGTCGGCGGTGATGAATGTCCCAAGCAACGATGGGAAGAGTGTGAAAAATGCCAGGCAAGGATCGAAGAGGAAGGATTGGCAGATGAACATGAACTCCAGAGCTATTTTATCAGACGGATCGAAGAGTTCCTGGTTGCTCACGACCGGAAACTGATCGGATGGGACGAGATCCTTGAGGGAGGCCTGGCACCGGAAGCCACGGTCATGTCCTGGAGAGGAACCGAGGGGGGAATTGCTGCAGCCAAGGAGCATCATGATGTCATCATGACCCCGACATCGCATTGCTACCTCGATTATTACCAGGGAGACAGGGAGACTGAACCCCTTGCCATCGGAAATTACCTGCCGCTGGACACGGTCTACTCCTATGAACCGGTACCGGAAGAACTGACTGAAGAAGAGGGAAAATATATTCTCGGAACACAGGGCAATGTATGGACGGAGTATATAAAAACTCCCAAACATCTTGAATACATGGTCTATCCAAGGGCCTGTGCACTGGCCGAAACAGGCTGGACACCCAAAGAGTTGAAGGATTATAATGGTTTTATACAGCGAATGCTTGGCCATCAGAAACGACTCGAAGTGCTGAATGTGAATGCACGAAAAATAGAAGAGAAATAAATTCCACCCCCAGCTTTGGATATAGGAAACGGAAGACTTTTAAGGAGCAGAAATTCCTACTCACGGGGTGACTCCGAATCACCCTGTGAGTAATTTGCGAAAGGCAGTCAGGGGGAGGAAAAGGAATGTAGAATTTAGAATGATAAATGATGAATGATGAATGATGAAGCGGGTAAGGAAGAAGAAAAAGAAATGGTACTTGTTTAAAAACAACCTTTGGGAATCGAAATGATTATCAGATGCATATAATAAAGAAAAATAGCAAACCTTTCAAGTTTATATTTCTTTTCTGCCTGATCCTTTCGTGTAAAGATGAACCAACTGATTTTCCAGTACTTGCCTCAGATATTGATCCCACAACCTGTTTATGGTATCTCCATCCTGCTGCCAAATGGGATGAAGCACTTCCGGTTGGGAATGGCAGGCTCGGAGCAATGGTTTTCGGGAAAACAGATGAAGAGCGGATCCAGTTCAATGAAGATACTTACTGGTCTGGGGGCCCTTATTCACAGACAAGGCCCGGCGGAAATAAACACCTCCAGGAAATTCAGGACCTGATTTTTAAGGGCGAATATATAAAAGCGCACAACCTTTTTGGCAGATACCTGATGGGTTACCCGGTGGAGCAGATGAAATATCAATCCATGGGGGATATTATATTGAAATTTCATTCTGAAGGTGAGGTTGAAGAATATATTCAGTCGCTAGACCTTGATAAAGCAATAGCCAGGGTTGAATATACACAAAACGGAGTCCGGTTTACCAGGGAGGTTTTCTCTTCACCCGTGGACCAGGCTTTAATTATTCGTCTGGAAGCCGATAAGAATAGTAGTCTTTCTTTTACAGTCAACCTGAGAGGTGTCCGTAACCAGGCACATTCAAATTATGCCACAGATTACTTTAAAATGGACTCTTTTGGTGAGGATGGATTAATACTGACAGGCAAATCGGCTGACTACCTGGGAGTTGAAGGAAAACTAAGGTATGTCGCAAGACTTAAGGCAGTTCCTGAAGGAGGTACAATTAAGGTCGGTGAGCGGGACCTGGTCATTAAAAATGCAGATGCAGTAACCATTTTGCTTGCAGCTGCCACTAATTTTGAGAACTATAAGGATGTTCGTGGCAATCCTTTTGAAAGAGTAGATACAGTATTCAGTAAGTTGGATGAGAAATCATATCAGAAAATAAGAAATGACCATATCAGGGAACATCAGCAACTTTTCCGCAGAGTTTCTCTTGATTTAGGATCCCTGGATAATTCTTTTCTTCCGACCGATGATCGGCTAAAAAGCTTTAATGGTCAGAATGATCCGAACCTGTCAGCCTTGTGTTTTCAGGTTGGAAGGTACCTGCTCATATCTTCTTCACGCCCCGGCACACAACCCGCAAACCTGCAAGGGATCTGGAATGAAGATATGAATCCCTCCTGGGATTCAAAATATACGACAAATATTAACACCGAGATGAATTACTGGCCTGCTGAGGTCGGAAACCTTAGTGAATGTGCATTGCCACTCTTTAAAATGATTGGTGAACTAACGGACCAGGGAAAAGGGGTGGCAAGGGAACATTATGGTGCAAGGGGATGGGTATTTCATCAGAATACAGATATATGGCGTGTGGCTGCACCAATGGATGGACCTGACTGGGGTACTTTCACTACGGGTGGGGCATGGCTTTGTACACATTTATGGGAACATTATCTGTATACCGGGGATATAAATTTTTTAAGGAAAGTATTCCCGGTTATGAAAAGCAATGTCCGCTTCTTTCTTGATTTTCTTGTTATGCATCCGAAATACGGTTGGCTGGTAACCAGCCCTTCCACTTCCCCTGAGAATTTTCCTGGCCGACCCGGTAACGACCGGTTTTTCGATGAGGTAACGGGGTGGATGAGTCCCGGCACAACAATTTGTGCAGGATCAACCATTGATATGCAAATATTGTATGACTTGTTTGGCTATGTTGCCAGGGCTGCTGAGATTTTGGAAATTAATCCTGCCTTTCGGGATACGTTGCTGGTTACCCGGGAAAAGCTTGCCCCAATGCAGATTGGAGCAGAAGGCAATCTGCAGGAGTGGCTGGAAGATTGGGATCAGAAAGAGAAGAGCCACAGGCACATCTCAAACCTTTATGGATTATACCCGGGGAATACGGTTTCTTTATTGGCAACTCCAGAGTTGGCAGAAGCATCGAAAGTTGTGCTGGATCAAAGAGGATTGGAAGGCAATGGCTGGGCTTCTGCCTGGAAAATGGCTTGTTGGGCAAGGCTGATGGAACCGGAGAAAGCAATGGACAACTTTTCTTATTATATTGGACATTACTGCTTACCCAATCTGTTCAGCACATGCTCCCGCGCTCTCCAGGTTGACGGATCATTAGGAATGAGTGCTGCTATTGCTGAAATGATTGTACAATCACACGAGCAAAGATTACATTTGCTGCCAGCGATACCACAAAACTGGAAAAATGGAAAGGTAAGGGGACTGCGTACCCGGGGTGGATTTGAAATTGATTTGGCGTGGGAAAATGGAAAACTGAAAAATGCTACTATCCATTCATTCCTTGGGAATAAGTGTGTAGTGCAAGGAGACGGTAAATTTGCAGTTAATTTAGGAGAAGAACCAGTCAGAATGCGAATAGCCGAGGATGGTTTATTTGAGTTTGAAACTGAACCGGGTAAGACCTATTTCATCACAAGGATTGACTGAAACCGAAGTAGATTGATCATTGGCCAGGTGCCGCTAAAATATTATTAACCATTTTTTATACCTGTACCCTTCTCAAGTCAGAGCGCAGGCCAAACGTTATTCTCATCATGGCGGACGATATGGGCTACGAATGCCTTTCGTCAAACGGCAGCCTCTCATACCAAACACCGGTTCTGGATGAGCTTGCAAAGGAAGGTATCCGTTTTACCCGCTGTTTTTCCCAGCCCTTGTGCACCCCATCCCGCGTTAAAATCATGACGGGAAAATACAACTACCGGAATGGAGGTAGATGGTTGATGATTCGGCGAGTTAATGATATTTAGATTGGAAAGATTGCTTAGTTAGGTTATTTTAGATCATACCACCCCGTCCCGACTCAATCCTGCTTGTCAGCAGGTTGTGTCGAGACACCCCTCCTAGCTTAGGAGGGGAATTTTATCCTGCCTGCAGCAGGCAGGGATTAAACCATGAATAACCACGGGTGGAACCGGTGGTTTGAATGTGCGAGGAGGTTGCAACCCTAAAGGGGTTGAATAGAAATCATCAACACGTAAATTTTCACTCTTCTTGGCCTGTATGCACTACCCCGGAAGCGGTTTTATCCAGTTCATGATGAATCCGAAAAGCAATCCGACAATACAAAAACCGATCGCATAAACGACAAGCGTGGTTGAGATACCAAAAATGATGGATGGTACGATCACCCCAACCAGGCAGAAAAAGATCGAAAAATTGACACTGTGCCTGTTGATCTTCGGATAGATCCAGATGGCCAGAACCAGGAACCCGAGAGACATGGTCATGGAGACGAAGAAGAACGTGGCATCAACAATATCCCGGATGACAATTGCCATGATAATACCCAGTGCCATAAGAATTGCCATGGTAACCCGCATGATAACAAACAGGTTCTCCTTTTTCAGCAGCCCCGTTTTTTCCAGGAAATCCTGGGTTACCGAAGCAGCCGTAGTAAACATGTAGGTATCTGCTGAAGAGGATACAGCGGAATAAATGATCACTACAGAAAGTCCGGCTAAACCAACGGGTAGTAACCGGCTGAAACCTACAATCAGCGAGGTGTCAGGTTCAATATTGGGTATATCTATACGAATGACCAGCCCGATCATTAACAAAATAAAACCGATGATGAAATAGAAGAGTGAGGAGAGAAACAGGCTTCGCTTAAAATGTTTGTTATCCTTGATGGCATACACTCTCTGCCACAATTCAGGGGAAGCCATTGGAATGAAGAAACCGGCAAGGAAGAAGCTGATGATCTCCTGAACGGGGATTCTGAAGAGGTCCATGAACAGCATTTTTGGCTTCGTTTCCGTTCTAATCAGAAGATATACCATTAAAATGAAAAGAAGAAAGATCCCAATGGTTTGAATAACATCCGTCTTTACTACCGCCCTGAACCCGCCAATCATTAAATAAACCAAAATGATAACCCCGACGATGATGACAGAAAACTCAAAACTGATGGGCGTATATTCTTCAACCAGTTTGGCACCGGCGGTGAAATTCAGGACCACCCATCCGAACATGATGATGATGGTAATGATGGTTGCCAGGTAGCCTGCAAACCTTCCTTTCAGAAAGAAAAAGAAATCGGGGAGGGTGTAAAACTTCTGTTCATCTGCCAGCTTTTTTACCTTCAACCCGAAGAAATAGAAGACGAAAAGCCCAAATATAGAACCGATAAAATACCACAGGGCACCCAGTCCGTAAAGATACACCAGTGCAGTGTAAGTTAATAAAATGGCTGCACCGATCCTGCTGGAAAAAATAGTGGTGGTAGCCTGAAAGGATTTCAGCTTTCGTCCGGCTATCAGGAAGTCTTCTTTTTCCTGGTTCCGACCGCTCCAGAAGCCGACAATCAGAATGACCAGGAAATAAAGTGCAATAAAGATGTAATCAAGGGTTCCTAACATATAAATAGTATTGAGGGGGAAATAAACATTGAGGGTTAAATATATTTTTACTTCTCGCGTAAATACGACCGTGCCAGCTCTTCCGAATCGCCATACTGATCCTGGAGCTTCTGTAATACCTCTTTCAGCTCATTAACCAATGCGGCATTCTCCGGATCATTGATGATGTTGTTCATCTCATCCGGATCATTCTGAAGGTCATACAACTCCCATTCATCGATATCGTAGTAGAAATGGATCAGTTTGTACCGGTCAGTACGCACTCCATAGTGTCTTTTTACACTATGGACTGCGGGGTATTCATAGTAATGGTAATAGACAGCCTCTCTCCAGTCTTCAGGCGTTTCTCCTTCCATCACCTTCCGGAATGATTTTCCCTGGATATCTTCCGGTACGGACACACCGGCATAATCCAGAAATGTGGGGGCAAAGTCGAGGTTCATCACCATTTCGTCAAGCACCTGGCCCTTTTCAATTCCGGCAGGATACCGCACAACCAGGGGCATTCGGAACGATTGTTCATACATAAACCGTTTATCAAACCAGCCATGTTCTCCGAGGTAAAATCCCTGGTCGGAAGTATAGACCACAATGGTATTTTCTGCCAGGCCGGCTTCATCGAGGTAATCAAGCACCCTTCCAATGTTATCATCCACCGAGGAGATGGTTCTGAGGTAATCCTTACTATAGCGCTGGAATTTCCATTCAGCAAGTTCCCTGCCTTCCAGCGGAGCATCGATCAGTGCCTGGTTTTTTGGTTCATAGGCAGCATCCCACGCAGCCCGTTGCTCCGGTGTCAGGCGATCAAGCTGTCTCCAGTAGAATTGTTCCGTGCTGTCCCCGTTCAGGTCAAACCGGAATTTCAAATCGTGTCCCCACATCATGGTTTCTGCGATCATCATGTCCTGCTCTTTAGCAGCCCTGCCCATGTTGGCATAATCATCATGAAAATTTGAAGGGATGTCAAATGTTTTGTCATCATAGAGGGTTAGCTTTGATGTATCGGGCATCCAGTTTCGGTGTGGCGCTTTATGGTGCAGCAGAAGGCAGAATGGTTTTGTGTCATCGCGCTGGTTTTGTAACCAGTCCAGCGCAAGATCGGTGATGATATTCGTGGTATACCCTTCGTATTTTTCCCTTTCGCCATTCTCCCTGAAGTCCGGGTTATAATAGGCTCCCTGCCCAGGCAGCACATTCCAGTAATCAAATCCTGTCGGGTCGCTTTTCAGGTGCCACTTCCCGATCATTGCCGTCTGGTAGCCTGCTTCCTGCAAAAGTTTTGGGAATGTCTGCTGGCTTCCGTCAAATGTAGCTCTGTTATCGCGAAGACCATTCACGTGGCTGTATTTTCCGGTAAGCAGTACGGCACGACAGGGGGCACAGATGGAGTTTGTGACAAAACTCTGGTTGAACATAACCCCTTCACTGGCTATCCGGTCAATATTGGGTGTTTCATTCAGATCGTGTCCGTAGCAGCTCACGGCCTGATAAGCATGATCATCCGCCATAATAAAAAGGATATTTGGCGGAGTTGTTTCAGTTCTGTTTGCCACCTTGCAGGAATGAATCAGCACCATGGTTACGACCAGCAAGGTACTGGTTAAGATTATGGATGTACGGCGTTTCATGATAATCTATGGATTTTAGTTTAATCAGCTTTTCTGAATTGCTTTGAGCACTCGTTCCGGTGTCATGGGGAGCTGGCACAATCTGACTCCGATGGCATCATAAATAGCATTTGCAACCACTGCTCCCATGGAGATGATGGGTGGTTCTCCGCCGCCCTGCGGGTCTTCATGCTGTGCATCAATAATCACGGTATCAATCCTGGGTGTCCAGGAGAAACGCGGCAATTCATAGGTATCGAAATTTTTATTATGAATTGCCCCTCCGTCGAACTGGATCTCTTCGGTTAAAGCATATCCCAGCCCCATGGTGATGCAACCTTCGATTTGGATCGTGGCTCCTTGGGGATTAATCACACGACCCATATTCTGGGCACAGGCAACCCTGACCACCTGGACATGACCTGTTTTTTCATTCACTTTTACTTCAGCGATATGTGCTACATAGGTTCCGGCATCGATACCGCATCCGATACCATACCCCCTGCCGCTGGGTGATTTTGCAGAAGTATAACCAAATTTTTCTGCTGCTGCTTTCAGGACACCGATCATTTTTTCATCCTTCAGGTTTTTAAGCCGGAATTCCAGCGGATCGATGCCTGCTTCTGAAGCCATGATATCAATCTGCGATTCCCGGGCATGGGTGTTGGTATTGTTCGAAGGTGCACGCCATGCTCCTGTTGCAAAGGGGTGTGTTCCGGGAGGTGCAGTCCAGCTCCTGTTAAAAATCCTGGTTTTGAAGTGAGGAATATCGTAGTTGTGTTCCGACCCTCTTGATCCGGCAAAATACACCGAATAGTCCCAGAGTGCGATCGACCCTGATTTTGTAACTCCCGATTTGATTTTTACCACCGCAGCGGGTCGGAATGTGTCGTTGAAAAATTCCTCCTGTCTGGTCCAGGCAACCATCACTGGTTTACCGGTCAAAACTGCTAATCGTGCCGCTTCAATTGCCTGCCCATTGCTGGTTTTTCCTCCAAATCCGCCACCCACGAAAGGAGGTGAAACATGAACCTTGTTGGGGGAAATATCAAGTACGCGTGCAATCTGGTCTTTCAGGGGGAAGGGTGTTTGGGTCGAAGCCCAGACCCTGATGCGGTCACCCTCCTTCACAGCCAGTGCAGTGTGCGGTTCGATGGGAGCATGGGCTACATAACTGTTATGGTATTCCCTTTCAAAAACAAGGTGAGAAAGTTCCTCCCCCTTTTCAAGATCACCCCCTTCTTCTGAAACCGAGGGTTCGGGAGCAACGGCAAGGAGGTGATCGAAAATGGTTTTATCATTCACATCCAATTCATCGTATGTGTAGGTAGCTTTTATTTTTGAGAGTGCCAGTTCCGCCATCTGGGGAGATTCGTGCAGCACCGCAACAAGATCCCCTTCATGGATTAGCTCCACTCCTTCCATACCCTCAATTGCTGAAGTATCGACAGAAGAGAGAGTTGCGCCATGCGAAGGCGGGCGTAAAATTTTTGCATACACCATTCCGGGCAACCGGATGTCAGCGGAAAATTTTGCATCACCGGTTACCTTAGCCCTGGAATCCCTTCGCAACATCGGTTCCCCTACCACGGTAAATTTTGTGTATTCCTCAAGGGGAGGCGTTTCCGTTATCTCTTTTTCGATTTTCTTACCCCTGGTCAACTGGCTGTAAGCGACCCGGTGTTCCGGATTGTGCTGATCCATAACAACCCCATCCTTTATCGTTAATTGACTGGGAGGCAGGTTAAGGTGTTCAGATGCCAGATCGGTTAACACGTTTCTTGCTTTGGCAGCGGCAGCACGTAACGGTGGTCCGAAAAACCGGGTGGTCATGGATCCGAAAGTCCCCATATCCCAGGGACAAAGATCGGTATCTCCCATAACCATTTCAACCTGATCATAGGGTACCTCGAGTTCGTCAGCAAGCATTTGTGCCAGGGAAGTTATGACTCCCTGTCCCATCTCAATCTTTCCGGTAAAACAGGATACCATCCCCTCTTCGTCGATTCTCAGGAAAGCGTTAAAATCCTCGGGTAACTCCCGGCGCTGTGCCAGGAGTTTGAATGGATCACCTACATAGAATAATACAAATACTCCTCCGCCCATCAGCTTGATAAAGCTGCGTCGCTTCATGCCCGATGTTTTTTCCGGCACCTTTTGGTCCGTAGTTTTACTATTCTTTTTCATAATGCAACCCCTCCTTTCATTTCTTTAGCTGCAGTTTGGATGGCATCGATGATCCGTGTATAGGCACCGCACCGGCACAAATTCTCTTCCATTCCTTCAATGATCTCCTTCCTGGAGGGTTCAGGATTCTTCATCAGCAAGCCATACGCGTTAAGGATCATACCCGGTGTGCAAAAACCACACTGTAACGCATCATGTTTCATAAATGCTTTTTGTAACGGATGCAATTCGCCATTTTTTGCCAGACCTTCTATGGTCAGTACCTTTTTTCCCTGAACCTCACTTACGGGCAGTATACAGGATCGTACCGGTTCATTATCCAGCAACACGGTGCAGGCACCGCACAACCCCAATTCACATCCCACTTTTACACCGGTCATTCCGAAGTTTATCCGTAGAGCCCAGGCAAGGATCAGGTCATTGTCCAGTTCCAATTCCCTTGGTTCATGGTTCAGTTCGAAACGAATTATTTCTTTCATCATTAAATAGTTAATAGAATACTGTATGTTATTTTGCATTGATTCCCATAATGATGATTGTTTTATGGGGTTTTGATCTTATTTAGTTCATATTGGTAATCGTCTCTGGTGTCAATATCTCTTACGATTGCTTCTTCGTCAATTTTCACCTCAGCAATATCATCCGGGAATTTCCAGATCAGGTCACGTAATCCGACTTCCGGATCGAGAGAGTCAACATCGTTCCTGTATTTTCTGTCAATTAAAACCGGGTGCCCCCTTCTTTTTTCAAATACCGGGACCACAATACCTTTTTGTGTACGGCTGTATGCATCAATGATTGCATTAATGATTTCCGGAGTGATCATCGGCTGATCACCAAGAACAACCAGACAGCCATCACTGCTTGCTGGCATGGATTTTACCCCTTCCTGGATAGAGGAGAGCATGCCTTTCTTATAATTTTTGTTGGCGCAGTAAGTAACGGAAGAGCCGGTCAGGGCTTCCTCAATTTTTTCATGGTTGGCTCCAAGGACTACCACGGTTTCATGAACTTTTGACCGGGCAATTGTATCAACGACATTACGGATCATGGGTTTTTCCCTGTAGGATAGCAGCAGTTTTGGCTCCTTCATCCGGTTTGATTCTCCGGCAGCCAGGACAATGGCTGTTATATGCGGAATATTCAGGTTGTGATGACGGGTCTGGATCAGTTGTGCAGCAATACTTATGGCGATTTCCTGAATGGTAGTGGAGGAGATATCAATTCCAACGGGCGCATGAATTCTGTCAAACTGTTCAGGAGAAGCCCATCCCTTCTCGATGAATTCCTTCCTCATCTGTATGACCTTTCTTTTGCTTCCGATCATTCCAAGGTACCCTGCATCGGCCCCAATGCAGGCTTTCAGGGCATCGGCGTCGTGTTTGTGGCCACGGGTTACAAGAACAATGTATGTATCCGGGGTAATGGAATGTTCGCTTAAAGCCTGACCGATATCCATCACCAGGATGTGATCGCTGTCAGGGAAACGTTCAGGGTTGGCAAACTCCTGCCGGTCATCGATAACAGTGGTTTCAAAATCAAGGAGACTCGCGAGATGTGCCAGTGCCTGCCCGATATGTCCTGCGCCGGCGATGATCAGTTGTGGCATTGGGGTAATGGGCTCGAAGCAGATGGTGCGCTCAGGAACTGCACGAGAGGCTGGATCACCGGGGAGGGTAACCACCCTCGTTCTCCTGTCTTCAAGCGACTTTGTTATTTCGGGGAATATTGCAGTTTCCCCGGATAGAGCCGGGGGAAATTCGGACCCTTCCGGAGACCAGAATCGCTCGATATCAACCCGGTCATCCTTTTTCTGAATAACCGTTACCAGGACTCCCGGTATTTTTTCTTCAATGGACCGGCTTATTTCCAAAAAAACGGTTTTGTGCTTCTCCGGTTGCGCATCAATGAGCACGGTGGCTTTCCCTCCGCAGAGGGCACCTTCGGCAGCAGCGACATCTGAATCGAGATTGTATTCAAACAAAAGGGATCTGCCACTTTTCATGGCTTCCTCTCCTCTTTTCTGGGCTTCTGCTTCGAGAACGCCACCCCCCAGTGTCCCTTTCCAGACAGATCCTCTGACAATCAATGCCGAGGTGCCCGGAATCTGTGGTGTTGAACCTCTGGTCTCAATAATGGTAGCTAAAACCAGCTGCGATTCCCTGCTTAAGGCATCGGTAATATGAGGATAAATATTTTTCACTTTTTCCAGATACAAGGTAAGGAATTGCTTCCTGAAATCAAATAATTACCGGTTGTTCGACGGTTACTTTCCGGAATTTTTTCACGCTGCCAGATACTGTTTTTGGTTACCTGCCCGAAAGCACCTCTCTTTCATATTTCTGGATTTCCGGGATGTAATTTTCAGCCACCGGGACATCATTCATCAGGCAATGGTAGTCCCATACCGCACCCGACGGTTTGGACTTAGCTTCTTCCATTAAGGCTAACCGCTCAAAATACAATCCATTTTCCTCATATTCCCTTAACTGTTCTATTGGATCCAGAAGGGCAAGTAAAATGGCTTTTTGAACGGCTCTGATGCCAATAACATAGGCTCCGATCCGGTTTATGCTTGCATCAAAAAAGTCCAGTCCAATGTTCACGTTTTCCAGTTTGTCAGCCCATACAATTTCTTCAAACAGTGACCGCACATCATCGTTCAATATGACAACATGGTCGCTGTCCCAGCGAATGGGCCGTGTGACATGGAGCAACAATTCCGGAACGAACTGGAAAAGTGCTGAGATTTTATCCGATACCTGTTCGGTAGGATGGAAATGACCAATATCGAGGCATGGCATGATGTTATTCTGAATGGCATATCCAAGGTAGAATTCGTGCGATCCCACAGTAAAGGCTTCCAGGCCTATTCCGAAAAGCTTTGATTCAACAGCATCGGACATGAAAGAGGGGTCATAAGCCTTAGCAAAGACCGCATCCAGGGATTCCTTGAGATAACCCCGGTGCTTATACCGGTTAACGGTCAGATCTTTGGAGCCATCCGGTATCCAGATATTATGAATGCAGCGGTTTTTCAGTTCTTTGCCAATGAAGTCAGAAATTTCACGGCAGCGGTTTACATGCTCTATCCAGAATGTGCGAATAGCCGGATCATTATCGGAGAGTGTATAACCGGAATCAGCTTTCGGATGAGAGAAGAGGGTGGAATTGAAATCCAACCCTATGCGGAGGGCTTTTGCCCAATCCACCCAGCTCTGAAAATGCTCCGGTCCAACCCGGTTTCGATCGGCTTTCTTTCCATTGAAGTCCCCATATATCGCATGCAGGCTTAGCCGGTGTTTCCCTGGCACAAGGGAAAAAACCTTCTCCAGATCAGCCCTGACCTCGCCGATGTTTCGTGCCTTACCCGGATAATTCCCCGTTGCCTGAATGCCGCCGGTGACAGGTGCCCCGGGATCTTCAAAACCACCAACATCGTCACTCTGCCAGCAATGCAAACTGATGGGAACTTCTCCTAGCCTCTGCAATGCAGAATCGGTATCCACACCCAGTACTGCATATTGTCCTTTTGCTGCATGATACGCACTTTTTAATGAATCAGGAGTTGTCATAACAGGGTCAAAATGATTGTTGCATACAAGGTAATAATCTTTGATCAGAATCGTAAAGCAACGGCAGTTTTTGTTCATAAGAAAAAACCATGAAAGGATATATCTGTTATATTTGGTTATATTTTATCTGTTGAACGTTATAGATTTGATTGAGTGACAGATCAGGATCATTCAGAAAGTAAATCTTCCCTCTCGGAATTTGAACGGCAAAAAATTCCTGACAGGGCGCTCCTTGGATTCAGGCATTTTATCGGGATGTATGCGGGGGAGCACTGTGCAGGTACGGAACTGATGATCGGCCCTCTCTTTGTCGCCGCAGGTGTTGGTGCGTTTGACCTTATTGTCGGGTTGTTATTTGGTAATGCTTTGGCGGTTCTCAGCTGGATGTTTCTGACAGCCCCCATTGGAACCAGGTTGCGACTAACCCTTTATTATCAACTTGAGAAAATCTGCGGCAGAAACCTTGTAATCCTGTACAATCTGGCTAACGGAGTCATGTTTTGTTTTTTAGCCGGTGCAATGATCACTGTCTCGGCAACTGCACTTGGTGTCTGGTTTGATTTTAAGATGCCGGGGCTCAATGACATTTTCCCGAACAGTATTGGATGGGTGATTGCCGTAATCGTTGTGGGGGCAGTCATTTCAGTAGTAGCCGCTTATGGTTATAAGACCGTTGCCAGGATTGCCAATATAGCAGCTCCCTGGATGGTTCTGATCTTCCTTGCATTCGGACTCATTGGACTGAAACAGTTCATTGATGCCGATGATAACCAGATTCAGAACGCTGGTGATTTGTGGACACTGGCCCGGACACAGATCTGGAAAGGCGGGGATCCACTGCCGGGGCAGGTGAAATTTACGTTCTGGCATGTCATGTTTTTTTCCTGGTTTTGCAACATGGCCATGCACATCGGGATGTCCGACCTGTCCGTCTTCCGGTATGCAAAGAGATCCTGGTATGCCATTGCATCTGCAGCCGGTATGTATGTCGGGCATTTCATGGCCTGGATATCAGCCTCCATATTGTATGCTTACCAGCTTCATCTGAATCCTGCGGATACAGATGTTTTACCGGGTCCCCTGGCGTTCAGGGCAGCAGGGTATGTGGGATTATTGTGCGTGATTATTGCGGGATGGACGACAGCCAATCCGACAATTTACAGAGCAGGGCTTGCGTTTCAGGCAATCAGACCGCGTTCATCACTCTTTAAAATTACCCTGATCACAGGGGGTATTGCCACCTTTGCCGGTCTGTTTCCGGCAATTGCCATGAAACTGCTCGATTTTGTTGCCCTATACGGGATGCTCCTTATGCCAATGGGGGCAGTGATCTTTGTTGATTACTGGCTGATGAAGAAGTTTAATCTGTATCCTTTCTTTGCGGAGAAGAGCCGGATAAATTTTAACTGGGCAGCCGGACTGACCTGGTTCCTTACACTTGCGACCTGCCTGCTACTTGTTAAATTTGCAGGCATCCAGATTTTCTTTGTAAGCCTTCCGGGCTGGTTTGTAGCAGCAGCTCTTTACCTTATCCTGAGCTGGGGATATCAGAAGAGAAGAGCCTTTTTAATGATGTGAACCGATGAAAAATGTTTTGCGTAAAATATCAGGAATTATTGGACTGGCGTCCCTGGTAATCCTGCTGCTGCCTTCGGTCCTGTTCCTTTTTGGCGATTTATCACTTGAACGGGTTAAATGGATGATGCTGGTTGCTACCTTTTTCTGGTTTGTATTTGCACCGCTTGGAATGAGAGAACGTTAAAAAGGTAATGTTTATTGATAAAATTTGAAATGTTTACGCTGTTTGGTTTATTACCTTCATTTTTATTTGCTACTTTTAATGCTTAAATCGTTGTAATTCAATATATCATGAAGAAAACTATCGGTTTACTCACCGCAGGTGGTGATTGCCCTGGATTAAACGCAGCCATAAGGGGAATTGGCAAAACAGCCGTCTCACAGGGGATGACTGTCATCGGATTCAAAGATGGTTTCCGCGGATTAATGGAAAACCGACACATCCGGCTGGATAACGGGCAACTTTCCGGGATACTCGCCCAGGGTGGTACCATTCTGGGAACAAGTCGTGACAAACCCCACAAAATGTTGCTTGGAGGGAAAGTGGTGGATATGACTGATGTAATCATTGAGAACTACCATAAACACCACCTGGATGTGCTGGTTTGCCTCGGTGGAGGAGGAACTGCAAAAAATGCCTTTAAATTGCACGAAAAAGGATTGAATGTAATTACACTTCCAAAAACCATTGACAATGATATCTATGGCACAGATGTCACCTTCGGATTTGATACTTCATTGCACATTGCTGTTGAAGCAATTGATCGCCTCCACAGCACAGCACATAGCCACCACCGGATAATTGTGGTTGAAATTATGGGGCACCGTGCAGGATGGCTGGCCCTCGGTGCCGGTGTTGCCGGTGGCGCTGATGCAATCCTGATTCCCGAAATACCCTATGATGTGAATAAAGTGGCAGAATCAATCCTTGCCAGGAGTCGGCGTGGCAAAAATTTCAGCATTGTGGCAATTGCTGAGGGAGCCGTTGCAGGAGAATTTGCTGAGAGTCGTGATAAAATTGAGAAGACTTTGGATAGTGAGAAGGATAAGGAAAAACGAAATGAGTTAAAGTCGAAACTGAAAGAACTTGAATCCCGACATACCGGTAATACACTCCTGGTATCTGAAGAGCTCGAAAAACTTACCGGTCTTGAATCCAGATTAACAATCCTTGGACACCTTCAGCGTGGAGGTGCTCCTACGGCATCCGACAGGCTGCTGGCTTCACAACTGGGGACAACCTGTGTCGATTCCATCAAGAAGGGTGAGTATGGTGTGATGATCGCCGCACGCGGAGATCACACTGAACCGGTTCCCCTTGAACAGGTTGTCAATAAGATAAGATTCGTCCCACCAAACCATCCCTGGGTGATCAGCGCACGAAACCTCGGAACATCTTTAGGGGATTGAGGGTGCCTGTATGATACGTTAGTCACACTGTGTTTTTTTAAATCGGTAGCTGTCCCTAATTATTTTGGTATTTTAGACAAAATATGTATATTTGTACGAAATACGTATAAAAAAAATTATTCGTATGAAACAGAATGATATTGAACCGCCTGAGGATGAGAAACTGATGCAGATTATCGAGACAGGAAAAGAGCTGTTTTTCAGATACGGGATAAAAAGGGTAACCGTGGAAGAGATCTGCAGGGAAGCCCGTGTAAGCAAGATGACCTTTTATAAACATTTCAACAACAAATTCGAGCTGGTGAAGAAGATCATCGATCTGCTGATAGCCGAGAATCTAATCAGGTATAGAGAAGTGATGAAACGTACAGATATTGCATTTGAGGAGAAAGTGAGGCTGACCATTCAGATGAAAATGGAAGGGATCAATGAGTTTGGTGATGCGTTTTATGATGATTACCTTGTGCAAAACGAACCGGAACTGGCTTCCTATATTCAGGCAAAATCAAGCAGTGTACTCAACGAGATTCTGAAAGATTATGTGGAAGCCCAGCAGCGTGGGGATATCAGGAACGACATTAACCCGGAATTCATCCTCTATTTTCTAAACCATATATTTGATCTTGCCAAGGATAAAGAATTGTTGAAGCTGTATGACCATCCGCAGGAGGTCATCATGGAGCTTGTCAACTTTTTCTTTTATGGCATAATGGACCGAAAATGAAAACACCTGGCACAGGTCGCCGGACCTGCATCGTGATTATTATCGTTATACAAACGGTTAACGGATATTGTCAGTCGTCCAATATTGAGGGAATGCTGTCCGGGTGGAGTACCATAAGCTACAGCGAATCCCTGAATGGCCAGCTTGGTGGACGGTATATCCCTGCTCTGACCCTGGATCACCCGGTGGGTGAACGTTTCAGGGTTGATGCTGAGTTTTCGGCAAACCTTTGGGGAACAAGCACCTTCTGGTCTGGTGACAGCACGACCACCGATAGTAAGAGCAAGGCATACAGAATGTGGATCAGGTTTTCCGGTGATCAGTTTGAGATCAGGGCCGGACTACAGAAGATCAATTTCGGATCGGCAATCCTGCTAAGACCGCTCATGTGGTTCGACCGGATTGATCCGCGGGATCCTCTGCAACTGACGGATGGAACCTATGGTTTGTTGATGAGGTATTATTTTCTCAACAATACCAACATCTGGGTCTGGGGTCTGATTGGCAACAAAGAACCCAAAGGGTGGGAAGCATTTGGCTCCGAAAAGAACCGGCCTGAATTTGGTAGCCGCATTCAGGTACCGGTGCCGGTTGGAGAAATTGGACTGAGTTACCACAACCGGTCGGTAGATATCAGGAACGACACTCTGGTTATCCCTATTGACAGGCATGACTTTGCCCAGGAAAACAGGATTGCCCTGGATGGTAAGATCGATATCGGGATCGGATTATGGTTTGAAAGTTCAATCATACATACCGATTCGAAGTACCTGACCAGGGATCTTAGCCGGTTCCTAACGGTTGGGCTGGACTATACTTTCGGATTGGGAAATGGACTGAACGTGATGACTGAAGTTTTTACGTACAGCCTTTCAGATCAGTTGTTTGGCAAAGGTGATGGGGTAACATTTTCAGCGTTATCTGCCAATTATCCCCTCTCCATCATCACGAACCTGAGCACCATTTTTTTTTATGACTGGAAGAATAATGACCTGTATAATTTCATAAACTGTTCATGGACATTTGACAGATGGATTTTCTACCTGATGGGATTCTGGAATCCTGACCGGTTCCAGGTTTATCCGGGGATGGAGGAAGTGAATCTGTATGCAGGAAAAGGAGTACAATTGATGGTTGTATTTAATCATTGATAATTGATCTGAGGAAATCGGAAAGAAATTTTCCTTCAGATAAACAGATATATATACCATATAAATCTATTTTTATATAGAATTAATTATGTTATTATGGAGAACGCACACATTGTTAACGTTGAATCCCTGGTAAAGCACTACCCTGTTGGGAAGGGGCACTTTACGGCACTGAGTGATATTAACCTTTCTTTTAGTACCGGGGAATTTGCCGGGGTTGTCGGGCCGAGCGGTTCGGGTAAAACGACCCTTTTGAACATCATCGGATCGCTGGACGGACCCACCGAGGGCACAGCGACTGTGCTGGGCAAATCGGTTGGCCAGCTTTCCCATAAACAGGCGGCAAAATTGCGCAAAACCCACATGGGATTCATCTTTCAGACCTATAACCTTCTTCCGGTATATACGGTTTATGAGAACGTTGAGTTCCCGTTGATCCTGCTCAAACAGGCTCCCTCCGAACGGAGAAAGGCAGTGCTGGATGCACTGGAATGGGTCGGACTGATGGATAAAATCAAATCAAAACCAGCTCAGCTTTCTGGTGGAGAATGCCAACGAGTTGCCATTGCAAGAGCCATGGTTAAACGGCCGGAACTTGTCTTGGCGGATGAACCAACTGCTAACCTGGATGCTGCCAATTCCCACCACATCCTGAAAACCATGGTGAAGCTCAATCAGGAGCTTAAAACAACCTTCATTTTTGCCACACACGATGACAAGGTGATAAAGTACCTGAAAAGGAAGATTACGCTTGAAGATGGTAAGGTCGTTAACGATGAGACAACCTAAACAGGTTAACAAAACAAGTCATGACAGCAATAAAATTAGCCTTACGGAATCTGATTGGTGCAGGTCTCAGGACCTGGCTGAATGTTTTTGTGCTTGCGCTGATCCTGATCCTGATCATCTGGCATTACGGGATAATTGATGGTTGGAACAGGATGGCCATCCGGGATATGATTAATTGGGAAATAGGAGGGGGGCAGATATGGACAGCGGATTATGACCCCTACGATCCCTTTACACTGGATGACAGTCACAGGGTTTTGTCTCCCTCTCTCAATGATGAAATTGAACAGGGCAATATGGCACCCATACTGGTAACCCAGGCTTCCATTTACCCGCAGGGAAGGATAATGAGTATCCTGCTCAAAGGGATTGATCCTGATCAGCAAGTCTCTGAACTACCTACAGATAAACTGCTCGGAGGAGACGAGGATATCCCGGCAATCATAGGGACGGGCATGGCTCGTGATTCAAAGTTGAACACCGGCGATAACATTACAGTCCGATGGCGCGATGTGAATGGCACCTTCGATGCCGCAGAAGTGACAATTGTCGATGTGTTCAAATGCGATGTTCCTGCCGTCGATAACGGTCAGATATGGATCCCGATTGAAAAGTTGCAGGAGATGACCCAGATGCCCGGGGAAGCCACCCTGCTGATCCTTGACCAGGACTATACCTGGACAGGAGATGAAAACGGATGGGTGCTGAGAGACCATGATTACCTCCTTCAGGAAATGCGGGAAATGATCAAGGTGAAGAAAGTGGGTGGATCGGTTTTTTATATTGTGCTGATGCTTCTTGCCATGCTGGCGGTATTTGACACACAGGTGCTTTCAATTTTTCGCCGGCAGAAGGAAATCGGGACCTATATGGCCATGGGCATGACACGTGGCCAGGTGGTCAGGCTGTTTACCGTGGAAGGCGCCATGCATTCCACACTGGCTGCAATCCTCGGTGCCATACCCGGCATTCCTTTCCTCATTTGGATGGGAAAGGTGGGGTTTGCCATGCCCGCCGGTTCGGATAGTCTGGGAATGGCAATTAGTGAAACAATCTATCCGGTATACAGTATCGGTTTAATCATTTCAGTCATGCTTATTGTTATTGTCACCACAACCATAGTTAGCTACCTGCCTTCCAGGAAGATATCTAAAATGAATCCAACCGAAGCCATTAAAGGAAAATTACAATGATTCGATTTCTGCTTAAAGGATTAATACGCGACCGGCAAAAAAGCCTGTTACCCGCCATTGTGGTAGCAGCAGGCGTCTCACTTACCGTCCTGATGGTTTGCTATGTCACAGGCGTACTGGGCGATTTTGCCGATTTTAATGCTAAATTTTCTACCGGTCATGTCAAGATCATGACCCGTGCTTATGCTGATAATATGAACCAGATGCCCATAGACCTTTCACTCGTAAATGTGGGTGAATTGATCGATGACATCAAAAGAGAATATCCTGATATGGAATGGGTGACCCGGACTCAGTTCGGCGGATTGCTGGATGCACCCGATGAAAATGGCGAGACCCGTTCCCAGGGTCCCGTATTAGGTATTGCCATTGACCTCCTGACGCCCGGGAGCAAAGAACCTGAACGGCTGACTCTGGAGAAGATACTGGTAAGGGGAACTCTTCCGGACAGCCCGGGAGAGATCCTGATCAGTGATGAATTTGCCAACAGGCTGGAAGTTGCACCAGGAGATAACGTCACCCTGATGGGTTCCACCATGTACGGCAGCATGGCATTCTATAATTTCACGATAGCCGGGACCATACGCTTTGGTGTGGGGGTTATGGACAGGGGAGCCATAATCGTTGATATATCAGATGCCCGGGCGGCCCTTGACATGCAGGATGCATCCGGTGAGATACTGGGTTATCTCCCGGGTGGTTATTACGACGCGGAGCAGGCAGAGGCGTTAACTGTCAGTTTCAACAATAAATATTCGGATCCTGAGGATGAATTTTCACCCGTTATGCTGAAACTAACGGATCAGAGTGAGATGTTGAGATGGTACCTGGAAATTATGGATTCCGTTTCTTTCCTGATCGTATTTATTTTCGTATTTGCAATGTCCATAGTGTTGTGGAATACAGGACTGATCGGCGGATTACGCCGGTACGGAGAGGTTGGGGTCCGCCTGGCCATCGGTGAAACAAAAGGGCACATATACAAAAGCATGATCTATGAATCTGTATTGATCGGGATTATCGGTTCTGCATTTGGCACCATTATTGGATTATTGTTTTCATACTGGTTGCAGGAAAAAGGCATAGATATAAGCGGATTGATGAAAGGAGCCACCATGATGATGCCCGGAAGTTTTCACGCCAAGATAGTCCCGGAAGCGTATTATATCGGTTTTATACCGGGACTCTTCTCCTCAACATTGGGGACCATGCTGTCGGGAATAGGAATCTATAAACGACAGACTGCATCACTGTTTAAAGAACTTGAAACATAATAAAGCATGGAGCGTGGAGCAGGGAGCATGGAACAGAAAAATCAGATTCCACGGACCATGATCCATTCAAAAAAAAGAAAATGAGAACAATAGAAATAGTTTTAATCTTTGTCAGTACGAGTCTGTTCGCTCAATACCCTTCCGGAGAGGAAATTCTGAACAGGATTGATGATAACCTCTCTTCAGAAAACCGTGTGGTCACTTCAAAAATGATCATCCATGGTGCCCGGAGCGATCGAACAATTGAGTCGAAATCGTGGAGTGAAGGGGATACCAAAGCCTTTACCGAATACCTGTCTCCTGCGCGCGAAGCCGGCACCAAAATGCTGAAGCTGGAAGACCAGCTATGGATCTATTCTCCTTCCACCGACCGTACCATACAGATATCGGGACATATGCTACGCCAATCAGTCATGGGATCAGATCTCTCTTATGAGGACATGATGGAAGACACCAAACTAATTGATAATTATGACGCCACAGTTATCGGTGAGGAAGTAATCGATGAGCGGAATTGCTGGATCCTGGAATTGAATGCAAAAAATGCAGATGTATCTTACCAGATCCGCAAGATATGGGTTGACCTAGAGAGATATATCCCGCTAAAAGAAGAATTGTATGCCAAAAGCGGGAAACTATTGAAAAGGATGGAGCTTTCTGACATCCGGCACATGAGCGGGCGCTGGTTCCCCGGTAAAATGGTATTTAAGGATATGCTGAAGAAAGGTGAAGGCACCGAGTTTATTGTCGAAGAGATCCAGTTTGATGTGGATATCGAGGAGCATGTTTTTACAAAAGCATCATTACGATAGAACGTAGCATATAAAAACTACTGCTTTGGCAGTAAAATTTGATTCATTTATTGCTTCATATACCTTAAATAATCAATAATTCCTCTATATATTTTCTCCGCGATTTGTTGGCGAAATTTGGGATCAGCCAGTTTTTCCTCATCTTCGGCATGTGACATAAAAGCCTGTTCCACCAGGATGGAGGGTATCTGTGATAACCGTATCACGGTGTAGTTAAAAGAGCCGATCACGCCAAACTCAGCTAATTTCAATTCCAACAGACGGTCATAGACGCTTTCTGCCAGGGGAGCCCAGAAGGAATTATTATAGTACGTGCTGGTTCCGGATGCACCCAGATAACCTCTCTCTATGTCTCCTGCATTAGCGTGGATGCTGATCAGCATATCCGCATCGGACAACCGCGCTGTGTCGCGTTTTTCAATCAGGGACATATCCCTGTCTGATTTCCGGACCTGCACGATTTCAGCACCCATTGATTTACAGAGTTCTTCCAGTTTCAGTGAAAGATCCAGGTTGATATCTTTTTCCAGCAAACCGGACAAACCGATTGCTCCGGTATTGCTTCCTCCATGCCCGGCTTCTATTGCAACTTTCAATCCGGTTAATGGTTTTTTATTGTTCAGGTCATATTTCGGCGGGTATTTTATGGACAGGACAAGCAATTTTCCGACCGGACGGATATCGTATCCCCATATTTTTGATGTTTTAATATTCACATATACCTGGTACGTTTCTGGGGTTGTTTGCTTCCAGGTTACTTTATCAATAATTTTCCGACCCCTGTGATGCGTAACCCAGGTACTGCTTGTTTTTGCACCAAAAAGGGTGATCGTGATCCTGTTCTGATCCGGATCGGGGTATACCTCGTAAGGAATGGGTTCCAGGTAGGGTATGGCCAGGACATCAACATCTTTCGCGGGATAACACGACATGTTTGTTATGAAATAGGACGATTGTACGGTTTCATCCGGCAGTTCCACAACACTGTTTTGATGGATCATGCCAGTTTCTGCCCTGCTGAGCCGGATTCTGTAATGTTCCCCAATTTTCCCGTTTGTTTTCAATATGATCCCCTTCCCCAGTTCCGATCGGATTGGGGCACCCAGTCGCGAGGGCCCAAGCGTGTATGTTAATCTTGCATGTTCTTCACTGATCTTCACCAGGGGAAAATCATCGGCTTCCCTGACCAGGATCGAATTTTGCAGTTGGAATGAATAGTTTGTAATACCTGAAGTATCTTCCGAAGAAGCTAATTTCAGGGTTACCTGGTATGAATTCCCCGCGGCAAGTTTTTGCAACGGCAATTCAGCCTGGTACAGTGTATAATCTTCGTGGTTCTCACGCGAACAGGTAAGGCGTAACCCCCCGGGATTTACTTCAACGAATCCATCCTGCCCCAGGGAACCCTCGAAACTGATCAGGACGATATCTTTCGGCAGGAGCTCAAGATCGAAAAAAGGTTCTATTGACTGTTCATCAATCCACAATGGAAAGGGTGGTCGTGTTTTATCAACCTCTTCATAAATGAATTCACGTTCATAAAACACGGATAGTGAGTCTTGTGTCAGGACACTTGCCCGCACACGGTTCGATCCCTCATTCAGGATGATTTTATTAAAAAAAACTCCTGTTTTGTAGATTTTTACAGCATCGTCATTAATCCAGGATTCAGGAAGCATAACATGTCCGCGCAATTCAGCCGTGGGACCGCTGACCGTATCTTCTACCTGCTGAACTGTTGGTACTGTTTGTACTCTTTGTGTTGTTTTGCATCCTGGCAAGAAGGTTACCGGGAAAAGTAAAAAGGGTAAAAACCGGATAATTTTCATCTGTTTCATCGATACAATAGATATTTACTCCGTATTTCGAGAAATTCACTCACTTCATCCTGACAGGCTTCTATCACCTGCTCAACAGTCATTCCCGGCTCTTCCAGGCGTTTTATTGTTGGTGGAGGCGCCCAGACCAGTGAATCGGGACTGGTTTTACGATATGCATCAATGATATGTACCGCTGCTTCCACTGATCGGTAGGCTTCATAATCTGTAAGCATTATTTCCACGCCCCCGCAGATTTCATTCCATGGTTTTTCTCTTGGATTCGCATCCGTACCGGAAGATGTTGGAATGAAATAAACGGGTCTGAACAGAGCTCCTTTAATTCCTCTGTCGTTCAGGTCTTTTGCTGCTTTTTCGGCATCAATCCACGGGGCACCGGTTAATAAGAATGGTTTGGTTGTTCCCCGGCCCTCCGAAATATTCATCCTTTCGAAAAGGCATTGACCGGGATAAACAATTGCTGTTTCCAGTGTACCCATATTGGGTGAAGGCATCACCCACAACAGGCCTGTTTCATTCCACATCATGTTTCGGCGCCAGCCTTTCAATTTGATAACGATAAGCTCGGCACCGAAACCTTCCGTCTCATTCCACATGGTAGCCAGTTCTCCATAGGTCATGCCGTGTCGCAGTGGGAGGGGGTGCCGGAAAATTCCACCCAGAGCAAGACAGGGACCTTCAACGATCAGGCCACCCAGCGGATTTGGCCTGTCGAGGACGATGAAAGGAATTCCCGCCTCCGCGCAGGCTTCCATGGCAAATGACATGGAATATTTAAAGGTATACCAGGCTGATCCGACCCCCTGGATATCAAAAATGAGTGCATCCAGGTTTTCTAACCATTCTTTTTTCGGGGCGAATCCATCACCATACAGGCTATAAACCGGAACTCCCGTCCGGGGATCCAATTCTCCTTCCCGGATGATTTTTCCCTGTTTTGCACCCCTTACCCCGTGCTCAACACCAAACAGGGCTACAAGATTTACTCCTGGTGTGCCGGCAAGGATATCAATGCTGCTTCTCAGATCAGCGCCTACAGCAGAAGGATTGGTTATAAGGCCAACTCGCTTCCCTTTGATCAGATCCAGATGATCATCGACAAGAACATCTATGCCCGGTTTGACATAAGGAGTTTTATAAACCGGTTCTTTTTCCTCAGCCGCATATTGGTTAAGAACGTCTGCCAGGGAGGGAGCATTCCCGAAAGAAAGGCCGGTAATTATCCGTTTTGTTTTGGGACTTTCATTTCCATACCGGTCAACAGCCGAAACGGCAACAGTGTCTAACGGAATAAGCACTTCTTCTATGTTTTGAATGGATTGTGGATCGGTTTGGGCCAGATAACTCCGGTTGATTTCGAATCCTGGGATACAATCTGATGTTATACTATTACCATAAATGGTATGATCCCATTTAGATCCGTATTTGCAGTAAACAACCCAGCGTGCAATATCATCCGGGTTTTCATGGAGCCAGGAAATTCGCAATGAATCTTTTTCCAGAACAATATTTACTTCCGGAGCAGCCGGTGCCTTTTTGTCTAACCAGGGAGATGGAGGAACCAGTGCCTGTCTTTTATAAGGTCCTTCTGAGATCGCTTCTGCCAGGTCGGGAGAATACATCAGTGATCCGATGCTCCAGTGGACGACACCAGGGCTTTCAGGCAACATTCCACGGGCAACCATGATCTGATTGATTGTTTCATCAATTGCCTTATCTCCCGGTTCGCTGCCAAGGCTTATACCCGGCCAGATGTGCCGGCCTTTTGCATTTTCTGCATCCCACCACCCAAGCAGCACCGGATAACTTTGTGGCAGCTGGTTAATGGGCCAGTAGAGCTGTGGGGACCAGTAATCGATCCATCCTTCGTTAAGCCATAACCGGGCATCGGCATACAGTTCATTATGCTGATCGAATCCTGCTATAGCCGGTGGATTGTATGGCCGCCAGATACCGAATGGGCTCAACCCGAATTTAACATGCGGCTTCTCCGCTTTGATGCCCTTATAAACCCGTTGTATAAAGGTATTGACGCTTTCCCTTCGCCAATCACCACGGGACAATTTACCACCGCTCTCTATATACGTTTGCCAGCTTTCATCATCTGGAAAGTCTTTGTTGTTATTATAGGATGGATAGGGATAGAAATAGTCATCGAAATGAATACCATCCAGATCGTATCGCTGCACCAGGTCCATCACCACGTTGAATGAATGATCCTGCGTTCCCTGCAGGGTGGGAACGAGCCACCAGTACCCCGATTCGAGTTGAACAACAAGCTCCGGTCGTTTTTTTACGATAGAGGCATCCGTTACTTCACCTCCGACAACATGGTGGGCGCGGTATGGATTCAGCCAGGCGTGCAGTTCAAGCCCCCGCTTGTGCGCTTCTTCAATCCAGAATTCCAGGGGATCATACCAGGGATCCGGAGCTTTTCCCTGTTCTCCTGTCAGGTAATAAGACCAGGGTTCGAGATCACTTCTGTATAAAGCATCACATTGCGGTCTTACCTGAAATATTACTGCATTGAAATTGTTTTTATACAGGAGGTCCAGGAGTGCTATGGCTTCTTTTTTCTGCTCCTCAACAGGAATACCCGGTTTGCCGGGCCAGTTGATATTTGCAACAGTAGCTACCCAGGCTGCCCGGAATTCCCGTTCTGCATTGGGTGTCAGACCGGAAGGATCTCCAGTGACAACCGGTTTGGTACTAACACATTTGATGAACGTAAACGCTATAACAACTGAAAAAATAATCAGGAAAGCTTTTTTTATCATGGTATTTTCCCTTTGGATATGGATACTACAAAGATAAATGCGATAATATGTATTTATAAACGAGTTAGCAATAATTCATCCAACAAAATAAACCAATCCTTTCGGATTTTTTTTCTTTTGTAGAGATGAAAGACGTGTATATCATCCGGGGTAAAGCATATTACGTCTGGAACTTCAAGATCATTTTCTGAGTTATGCTGTATTTTTTGACTACGTTTTTTGAGAAGGTTACTCGTTAAACAAACCACTGAAAAAATGTAGCAAGAGGATTGTAACATGTTATGATTCGAATAAAGGGGTATTCTAATGAATACCTCTTTTTATTAGTCTCATTTGAAATTGGCAACTAATTGATTTATCTTTATATATCCAAACCAAACCTATGCCTGAACAATCCAACAATCCATTCCGATTCTGGCAGGAGCTGAAACGGAGGAAGGTAATTCGTGTTATTCCTGTTTATGCGGCGGCGGCATTTGTTCTTCTTGAACTGGTTGATATCATTACAGAGCCCTTTGGTTTGCCGGACTGGACATTGAAACTTGTAGTAGTTCTCTTATTTATAGGATTTGTAATTGCTGTTATTCTATCCTGGGTATATGATATAACGCCGGAGGGGGTTCAAAAAACCAAATCTGTTAGTGAAGTGGTTTCGGACAAGGTACCCGAAAAACCATCTAAGATAATTGGTTGGAGAATTACCACCTATGTTAGTGTTGTAGTAATTATTGGTTTGTTGATGGTTAATATCTTTGGTGTAAGGAAACATGCTGAAGTTGATACAGAACTGGAAAAATCCATTGCCGTATTACCATTCTATAATTTCAGTGAAGATACGGAACAGAATTTTATGTGTTTGGGATTAACCGATGAGATCATCAACCATTTGTATAAAATAGCATCCTTTGATAAAGTAGTATCTTTAACCTCTGTATTAAACTATCGGGATCCGGAAAGAAATATTTCTGAAATCGCTAATGAGTTAGGAGTTAATTACATCCTTGAGGGGACCTACAAGAAGATCGGAGAAGATGTAAGGGTCCACGCTCAGCTTATTGAACCAGGAAGTGACCGGCACATATGGATTCATGAATATGACCGGCCATATGAAGAGATTATTGCAATACAATCAGATATTGCATTGCAGATTGCAGATCATGTCAAGGCATTTTTAACTGTTTCGGAAAAGCAAAATATTCTGAAGATTCCTACCACTAATCAGGAGGCTTATGAACTTATGCAAAAAGCCTCACTTCTCATAACAGATGAGTTAAATACACTTGATCAAGGACTTGATTTATGTTTACAAGCCATTGAATTAGACCCGGATTATGCAGATGCGTATGCCACGGCAGGTACATGTATTATTTTAAAAGGTTGCTATGGGGGTGGGAGTGAAATGCAATCTGTCGTATGGGATGCTACACGCTATCTCGAAAAAGCCCTGGAATTAGATCAAAGTAACGGTTATGCCCATTTCGGGTTGGCATGGTTTTATGATTGGATCAGATGGGATTATATCAAGGCTGAAGCAGAATATCTAAAAGCCATTGAACTCGAACCTAATAACCTGCACCATAGTGTTTTTTATGATGAATTCCTTATTAAGAGGAATCGACTGGATGATGCGTTGTCCTATTTAGATACAACGAGATCTACGATGCCAATTAAGTTTCTAGAACTCCTAACACGTATACAAGTATTATCAGGCAATGAAAAACAGGCTTATGTTTTTCTAAATACATACCTGAAGTCATATGGAGACCTTAAACCACCACAGTTAGGAGAATCCTATATATGGCTGGAAGAATATGATTCTGCGAAAATATACCTGGAATCTGCTATGCAATCTGAGGTCACAAATTCATATATACTAATTCCAAGATTTCAGGCTTGTTTGGCATTAGCTTATGAAAAAACAAATAATCATCAGGAGGCCCGAAAAATCATCAATCAATTGATTGCTAAAAGCGATGAAACATCAGCCGGTAGTCCGGCTTATTTTACGGGCTGGTATTACAGCGGGATTGGAAAAGTGGATTCCGCTTTATACTGGCTTGAAAAAGCGTACCAAAATCGCAGTCCGGAAATGCCGTGGCTGAAAGTTGATCCCGGATTTAAAAACCTTAAAAACGACGACCGCTACTGGGACCTGTATGAACGAACCGGACACAAAGCGTATGATGAGTATATGATTAATATAGAGAACTAGAGATCCTATTTTAAAGTCGAACAAGCACTTGCCAAACAGAAAAGTGAAGAGTGATCTGTGAACCGTGAACAGATCCCTGTCACAAGTTTGTCTCCAACCCTAATCCCAAACCCAACCAACTCCCTCCAAGCCTTTCAGATTCCCATCCCATGTCCTATTCTTCCCGCAAATGGGACATATAAAAAGAAGGTGGTTTTTAGCTGATTGATTTCTGTTGATTAGTAATTATTCTATTTAATACGCAGGTACAAAGGTGTTCGGGTTACTGCCATTAAGTCAAAAGTTGCTCAATAAAAAGATTGTGGAGATAATATGGTTTTTCAGTCCGCTGCATCAAAGACCAATAAAATTCATATACCGACAAATTGCAAATAACAATGTAATTCAATAGTAGGTGATGTTTTTTTGAGTTATTTGGGGTTTACTGATCCATCCATTAAAATAGATTGGAAAATAAAGAGAGTGTCTATAATGGATGCTCTCTTTTTTATATTAACTTGATTTACTAACTTATCAAAAGTTTTTAGAAACTGATCAAGGGAGAGAAAATGACAGAGATTCAGAAAAGAAATTCATTAGTTAAGATTATTCTTTTAAGAGTAATAATTATCGTAATTCTTATTAATTGTATTCTTACGGTAATCAATATCCGTGAAACAACTAAAATTCAGCGAGAAAAAGAAGATATTAGACGTGAAAATATCAAAAAAGAAATTGAAAATATTCTTGATTCATGGAATTCCTCCATAAAACCTCTTGAAGAATTATTCTTTAAACTTCAGGAAAATGCGGTACAAAAAATTTCTGAGTTGAATAAAATCTATGATTTAAAAACTGCAAATTTATCGAAAGAACAAGAGTTACTCGGATTAGATCCCCAATATTTTGATTTCTATATTATTGAGAATGGAATAGTTGTCAACACTACTTTCCAAAAGGATTTAGGATTAGATTTTTATGCTATTAAAAAAGAGTTTAAAGACTACCTTTTAAAAATACTTGAGGATGGTAATTTTGTTGCAGAAAGATTTGCATTGGAATCATCCACCAGGCGGTTAAAGCTTTATTCCTATCTACCTACAGATGATAAAAAGTATATTATTTCGATTGGATGTTATTCTGAAACAGCTGATGAACTAATGCAAATTTTTATGAATCGCATTAGAAAAATTGTTGAAACAAATGAGGACATTCTTTCTGTAAACTTCTGGTTAGGGACTACTCAATTCAGATATAGCTTTGTAAAAGATACATTTATGTACGATTTACAAGATAGTATTGTCCATTCTATAAGTGAAGAAAAACCTATTCTAACTACCAATTTTCAAGATGAGGATAGAAGTTTTAATGGTGACTTTTCTCTTGTAAAATTGAATAGTAAATCTGATTATTTTGATGATGTTGTGTTATCAATAATCACCGATATTACGGATAAGGGAAAGCCAATTTCCAAAATCATTATTAAGCAAACTATTATTACTCTAATTTCTCTGGCAATACTAATTGTTATACTCATTTTAGCAACAAAAAATATAAAACGTGTCATCGAAGATTTGCTAAGGAAAACTACAATTATCGCAAAGGGAGCATTAAATGAAAGAGTAAACATATCAGGCAATAATGAAATGACTACTCTTGCTGAACAGTTTAATTCTATGGTTGAGAAATTAGAAAATTCTCAAAAACAATTACAGGATAAAAACATTGAGATTGAAGAAAAGAATAAGGATTTAACTGATCGAAATGAAGAAATAATTGCACAAAATGATGAGATCCTTGCTCAGCGAGACCTTTTGGAGAATCAAATGGAACAGATTAGCGAACAAAATAAATCCATCACCGATAGTATCAAATACGCAAGCCGAATTCAACAAGCCATGCTGCCTTCTGAAGAATTGATAAAATTCTTCTTTCCTAAATATTTTATTCTATTCAAACCTCGTGATATTGTAAGCGGTGATTTCTATTGGATTGGGCATATTAAAAACCATACGATTATTGTTGTGGCAGATTGTACAGGCCATGGAGTTCCAGGTTCAATTATGAGTATGCTGGGTACATCATTGTTGAATGAGATCACAAGTAAAATTGAAAAATTACTTGCAAACGAAATTTTAAATGAAGTGCGTGATCAGCTTATTACATCTTTGCGACAAACAGGTCAAACTGAAGAGGCAAAGGATGGGATGGATATAGCATTATGCATAATCAGTGCAAATAAGAAGAAGCTTCAATTTGCAGGTGCAAATAATCCACTTTATATTGTTAGAGATTCTGAGCTTATTGAAATCAAGGGAGATAAGATGCCTGTCGGGATAGATATCAAAGCCGGTAAATCTTTTACAAATCATGAATTCTCACTCAGTAAAGGGGATTCACTATATATGTTTACAGATGGATATCCAGATCAATTTGGTGGACCTGAATCAAAAAAGTTTGGTTACAGACAATTTAAAGAACTGATTTTAAATAATCAGGATAGAATTATGTTTGACCAGCAACAAGTACTGGATAAAACGTTTGAGGAATGGAAAAAAGATGAAGATCAGATTGATGATGTTCTTGTAATGGGAATTAAAATTTAATCTTTGATACTAAATAAGACTATGAAAAGGACAGCATTTATTATTCTACTTTATTCCCTATCCTTTCTTGTGTATCCTCAGGAAAAACGGCTTGCTCTAGTTATTGGAAATGGTGAGTATGAATATGGAGGAGAACTTACTAATCCTGTCAATGATGCTAACTCAATGGAACAAGTATTACAAGCTGTTGGATTTGATGTAATCAAGTATGAAAATCTTGACCAGAAGATGATGCGTCAGGCTATTGATAACTTCGGTAGCCTATTGAAGAATTATGATGTTGGTTTGTTTTTCTATGCAGGTCATGGTGTTCAAGCTAAAAGTTTTAATTACCTAATACCAGTCGATGCAACATTGGTTTCTGAGGAGGATGTAGAGTATAATTGTGTACGTGCTGATAGAGTATTAGGAAAAATGGAAGCTGTCGCTAACAAGACTAACATTGTTATTCTGGATGCATGCAGGAATAATCCGTTTGAGAGGAGCTGGACAAGAAGTCCGACAGGAAAAGGTTTGGCTTTTATGAATGCCCCTACTGGTTCTTTGATAGCGTATGCAACCTCCCCGGGAAACACAGCTTCGGATGGTTCAGGGAGCAACGGTCTATATACCTCTGCATTACTAACCTATATCATTGAACCCAATATCACAGTAATTGAAATGTTCCAGAGGGTTAGAACACTTGTAAGGTTAAATTCAGATGGAGACCAAATACCTTGGGAATCTACTTCGTTAGAAGGGAATTTTTATTTTACGAATAAAGTCGTGGCAGTTAATGCATCAAATGAGATTAAAGCTGTTGAAGATAGTATCAGTTTCCCTGAACCTAACTGGAAGCTCACAAGAGGAGGGTTTATTGATCAGCGTGATCATAACTATTATAAATGGGTAAGGTATGATGATCAAATTTGGATGGCTCAAAACCTCAATTATAAAACAGATTCGGGTTCTTTCTGTCTGTATGATGAACCTGAAAATTGTAGTAGCTTTGGTAGACTTTATACTTGGGAAATAGCGAAAACAGTTTGCCACGAAGGATGGCACTTACCATCTGAGGAAGAAGCAGAAATTCTTGTAAAATACCTCCGGTCACGTTTTAAAAATAGGCATGATAGTTATATGGATGGTGGAAATTCTGGTTTCAATGTTATTGTTGAAGGTGGATGGAAACAATACAATGGAGAATATCGTATTGGACACACAGAAAGAGTGACTAATTCACTTACCCGTTTTTGGACAGCAACTAGTAAAGGTAAGAATAAAGATAAAATCTGTATTATCTTATACGTTACAAATGACGATGATAATTTTTTTTATAATTACAAAACCGCAGGTATAGGAAAATTTTTCTTCAAAACATCAGGATTATGTTCTTACTATGTCCGTTGCATCAAAGACCAATAACATCCATCTAAAGGAAAAGTAGATTAGTCTTCTGCTTGAAAGATTTGAGGGGCTTCAGACAAGTATCCCTCAAATAGCCACTTTACCCCCTGTCTGGTATCTTACCCCTCGGAAGAGGAGATCGTTCGTAAAACAGGGGTACCTGTCAGGGACCTCTGTACTGATTTAGCATGTCGTATCCCTATTCTTATCCTTATTAGGGAAAATCTATGCGGTGTGCATTAAAGTCCAACAATATCCATCTATCCAAATCCTAAGTAGGGTTTGCTGATTTTTCAGGAAAATACACGTATATTGTTGATAAACAGGCTAATAAGTTAATAAATATATTCCAAAATGCAAGGGAAAGTGCATGAG
>Ga0315543_1000742_pt1 | contig 38305 bp, 29 predicted proteins | sample SalMarSW160210MG_2_FD_203098 | JGI IMG/M metagenome (GOLD analysis project Ga0315543, IMG submission 203098) | Salt marsh sediment microbial communities from the Plum Island Ecosystem LTER, Massachusetts, United States - Salt Marsh Sediment SW1601-210 ...
TGTCACTCGTAGTAGGGTGGGCACCGCCCACCGAGATCTTACCTTAATCCTCTCAATGTATTCCATCCACGACCGGCTCGAAGCCGAGCGCTTCGATCATCTCATAATCCGCGCTGGGCGGCTGTCCCTCGGTCGTCAGGTAGTCGCCCACGAAAATCGAATTGGCCACGTACAGTCCCAGCGGCTGCAGGCCGCGGAGGTTGTGTTCGCGTCCGCCGGCGATTCGCAGTTCGCATCTCGGATGGGCCATGCGAAACAAGACGAGCACCTTCAGGCAGTAGCGCGGCGTAAGATAGTCGGCCGTTTCGAGCGGGGTGCCCGGGATGGGTATGAGAAAATTGACCGGCACCGCCTCGACGGCCAGGCGCGCCAGCCGCAGGGCCAGCTCGACGACGTCTTCGGCGCTCTCGCCCATCCCGACGATTCCGCCCGAGCAGATCTCCAGCCCGGCACGGCGGACCGCCCGGAGCGTGTCGAGCCGCTGCCCGTACGAATGGGTCGTGCAGATTCTCGGATAGAACCGCTCGCTCGTGTTGAGATTGTGATTGATTCGATCCACGCCGCAATGCTTCAGTCGCTTGGCTTGCTCGGCGCTAAGCAAGCCGGGCGAGACACAGACCTTCAGCCGATGGGCCTGCTTGATCTGGGGAACCACTTGCTCGATGGTGGCCAGGTCCGACTCCGACGGCGCTCGGCCCGAGGTGACGATGCAGTAGGTTCTGGCCTTGCGCCGAACCGCTGCTTCGGCGCCGCGGAGCAATTCATCGACCGAGAGGAGCTCATAGTGGGAGATCCGGGCCGAAGAGACGCGCGACTGGCTGCAGTAGCCGCAGTCTTCGCCACACAGTCCGCTCTTGGCGTTGATCAGGAAGTTCAGATGCATCCGGTTGCCGAACCAGTGGTAGCGCACGCGATAGGCGGCCGCAAGCAAATCGAGCAGCTCGGCATCGTCGGACGCGAGAATGGCCAGGGCGTCCGATTCGTCCAAGGCATGGCCTTCCAGTACGCGGTCGGCCAGTTCGTGCCATCGGACGACGGCCGGCGGAAATGTCTCGATCGCTTGATTCTGACTCATGGTACCCACCATTGTCGGGATACGTTTGGGTTTGGCAAGCCGTCGCCGACTACGGCCGAAGGTGGGCCGGGCGGATCCCGGCCAACCAGTAGCCCAGCGGCACGAACGCCAGCGGCATGGCGGCGCGAATGGCCAGTCCCCAGGGGCCCAGCTCGGGTACCCAGGCGTCGGCGGCCAGGATCAGGCCGGCCGAGGTGGCCAGACATCCAAGCGGCACGGTCCAGCGGTAGGGAATCGGATGGTGGAGCTGGCCGGCGGCGAAGAGAAACGCGGTGCTCAGGGCATAGGCCAGCAGGGTGGCCCAGGCGGCGCCATCCCGTCCCCAGAGGGGAATCAGTACAAGATTGAGCCCGACGTTGATCGCCGCCCCGAGCCCGATCGCGCCGGCCAAGGGCATCGAACGCTTGGCAATTCCGCTGCCCAGGCCGGCGATGAACTGCGCGCCGGCGAAGAAATAGGCGAACACCAGGGCCGGCAGGCAACTGACCGCCGGATAGAACGGTTCGGTGGTCATGACGCGAAACAGCAGCGGGCCTAGCAGGGCCACGGCCGTCCCCAAGGCGCAACCCACCAGGCAGTAGACGTCCAACACCTTTGCATAGACCCGCTGGACCCCTTTCTTGTGCATAATCGAGTAGGCAAACGGTCCCCAGGCCTGCTGAAAGGCCACGGTCCCCAGCGCGATCACGCCGGAGAGCTTGGCCGCCATGTCGTAGAGGCCCACCTCGGCCTGGTCGCAGAGGATTCTCAAGAGGAATCGGTCGGCCGAGGTCATAACCCAGACTCCAAGCGCCGCCGGTGCCAGCGGCAGCCCGAATCGAAGCATCTCCTTGAGCCGCCCGAGGCGGAACCGGTCGGGACGGAGCCAGGGCCACAAGAGGATCATTCCGACCACGGCCAGCGCGGTCACGTTGACGAGTCTGCCCAGATAGACGCCCACCAGGGCGTAGCGAAGCGCGAGTACGAACCAGAGGATCAACCCGACGCGGCCAACGCCGCGAACCGCCGTCAGGACCAGGATCGACCACGCTCGGCGTTGGTAGCGGAGCCACATGCCCCAGGTCCGCAGGACGACCAGCGGCGGCAATCCCATCGCCGAGAGCCACACGAGCGGCGCCCACCCGGCGGTGCCGGTGAGCCACTCGGCCAACCAGGGCGAACCGGCGACCAACGCCACGGCCACGAGAACGCTCGCGGCCAATTGACACCAGAACGAGGAGGCCACCGTTGTGCGGCGATCGGCCTGGTCTTGCGAATCGTAGAACCATCGGGCCGAGGCGTTATCCAGTCCCAACAGGGCGATAGTGGCCGCCAGCGTGACGGTCACGTCGATCAGTGAGAGGATGCCCACCTCCGCCCGGGTAAATACCCGGGTGTAAACCGGAATCAGCAAAACGGCCACGAGCTTGTCGACCGCGCCCGACAGGCCGTAAACGGCCGAGTCGCCGGCAAGTTGCTTGATGAGCTTCGTGGTTTGCATGGTCGATGATTGAAAGGTCCCGGCGCGCCGGGATACAGAGGGTAGCACCGATGATTCCGCGCGATAGGGTTTGCTCTTGAAGGATGATTGGAACGCGGAATCGCCGGTGCCGCGTAGCGGCAAGAGGTCGGGGACCATCCCACAACCTGGCCTCTTGTGCCTTCGCCAAGGCTACGGCACACCGACGATTTTCCGAAAGCGCGAAAGGTGCCGGCAACGTCTTTGGCGGAAAATCATCGGTGCCACCCCGGGTTGGGTGGCATGCTCTTCCCGGCGCGCCGGGACGTGAGCATGTTTCTTGCCGGAGGTGCGCAAGGATAACGCAAAAGGCCGTCCCGGTGCAACACGAACGGGAAGAGAAGGCGGTGCGGTCCGATGGCATGCTCACGAAGCGCGTGAGGCCGTCCGGAAATTCAGTGTGCCACTGCTTCGAAGAAGCAGTGCAGAATGACCACGGGACGAGCACTGCTTGCCCGAGGGGCAAGCAGTGGCACACATTTTGCCTCGAAAAACCTCGATTTCAATTCCCGGACACCCTCACGAAGCGCGTGAGCATGCTCCTTGCCGCGATGAACACCGTGCGGCAGGGCGAGGCTCAAATCTTGAATCGAGAGACGACCGTTCGAAGCCGGTCGGCGTTGGCGCCCAGTTGTTCGCTGCTGGCGGCCATTTCTTCACTGCCGGCGGTGACTTGTTCGGTGATGTTGGCGATGCCTTCCACGGCGGCCGCCGTTTCTTGGGCAATGGTCGCTTGTTCGACCGTCAGCGCCGCGATTTGGCTGATGCCGTGGGCCGTGGACTCCACGCCTGCGATGATCCGCTTGAGCGATTTCCCGGTCGAGTCGCTCAGCTCGGCGCCTTCCTCGACGCGCCGGGTCGACTCGTGGATGAGCTTGGCGATTTCGTCGGCCGCCTGGTTGGACCGTTCAGCCAGTTTTCGGACCTCGTCGGCCACCACGGCGAAGCCGAGGCCGTGTTGGCCCGCCCGAGCCGCCTCGATGGCCGCGTTCAGCGCCAACAAGTTGGTCTGGCTGGCGATCTCGGAGATGACCTGAATGATTTCGCCGATCTGCTTGGCGCTCTGTCGCATCAATTCCATCGCCTCGGCCGACTTCTGCACCGCCTGGCCCCCTTCCTCGGCCAGCAGGGTGGTTTCCCGGGCGACCGCATCCGCGGTGGAAGAATTCTGCTTGACGGCTTCGATCGACCGCATCAACTCTTCGATCGAAGCGTTCATTTGTGTGAGGCTCGAGCCTTGGGTCTGGGCGCCTACGGCCAAATTCTGCGTGCTCTGGGCGATGATGAACGATCCTTCGGTGAACTGCTCCGTGCTTTGAGTCACCTCCGCGATGATCGAGGACAACTCGTGGAACATTCTCTGTATAGCGCTGGCCAGTTCGTCGATGGGCTCATTCCCTTCGGCCAGAATCTCTCTGGTCAAGTCCCCCTCGGCCGCCGCGGCAACCACCTCCAGCAGATGGTCCACTTTGCCTCGGAGGATTTGGCCTTGCTGCTGCTGGTGGGCAGCGCGGCGGCGCTCGGCTTCGGCCGCCTGCTGCTCGCGACGGTGCTCCTCTTCCAGGAGTTGCTGCCCGCGCCGGGCATCTTCGGCCTGATGACGTTGTTCGGCTTCGGCCTGGCGACGTTTCTCTTCGGCCTGGGCGGCTTGGGTGGCCTTCTCGCGCTCGGCCGCGTCCTTGATGTCGTGCATCATCTTGCGGAGATTCCCGGCCATTTGATTCAACGCGCCCGCCAACCGGCCCGCCTCGTCCTTCCGATCGACGTCCAAGGTATCGTCGAGGTTGCCCCCGGCGATGGTTTGGGCAAATGCCGTGCATTTCTGGAGCGGCCCGATAATAGTCTGCGGAAGCACAAAGGCCAAGCCGAGGGCCACCAGTCCGCTGAGCACGCCCGCCAGCATGGCGACTTTCGTCAAGAACAAGGCCCGGGCCTTTGCGGCCTCGGTCTTTTCGAACGTCAGCCTTTGGGCCTGATCGGCCAACTTCCAAATGATGGGTTCCAGCTTGTGGATGGTTTCCCGCATTTCCCGTGCGCCGACCCTGATGACCTGATCTTCAGCCACCAGCGCATCGAAGGCCGTTTTGTATTCCCGTATCCCCAGCCGGGCTTTCTGGAGGCATTTTGGATCGGCCTTCGATTGTTCAAACGTCTCGGCGAGCTTGTCGATCGCTTCGTGTGTTTTTCTGACGTATCTCTGCTTGCCGTGCAGCAGATAGTCCTTCTCGGAAGACCGAATGGCCAGCAGGAGCTTTCCGGCTTGCGGTATGCCCGCGCGGGTGATTTCTCGCTCCGCCTCGCCGATCACCTGGTCGATCTGTTTGCGGAGTCTCGCGAGCACCGCGGTCTTGGCTGCGGTGTTCTCCGATTTGGCTTCGCCGTGCTCCGCGCCGGTGTTTGCTTCGAAATACTCCTGTTGGAGTTTCTCGTACCGCGTGAGACTCTGAGTCAGTCGTTGCCGGGTCTCGGCGTCGCAGGAACTGGCGCCCAGAAGTTCGTGGAAGGTCTCGGTGGCCGCTTGCCAGGACTGACCGTTCTGGATGGACGGGACACGGAAATAGCTCCTCTCACTCCGACACAACTGCACCAATGCCCGGCAGAGCTCGTCAAGGTCGTGCTGGGCGATCTCACCGGCCACGCGGTCACTGACGCTGCGAAAGTGCCCTTGCATGCCGGCATTGTACTGCAGCCCACGACTCCGCCACGCGGCGACGACTCCTGCAAAAGCTTGCCCGTAGTCGTTGGCGCAGCCGGTGCCGGAGGCGGCTTCTTCGGCCATCTCCGAATAGCCGGCCTTCCTGGCCAGATTGAAGATGCTCTTGCACTGCCCGACCAGTTGAAGAAGCGTTTGGTTGAACCGGGTAACGTACTTGAGATCGTGGGTCAGCAGAAAGTCTTTTTCGGCGCGGCGACACTGCAGCATGTAGGATTCGGCGCGGCTGACTTGGCGATCGAGTGCCACCTCCGTGTGCAAGAGCTTCTTGAAAGCACTGCCCGTCATCGTGGTCGCATATTGGTAACATCCCAGGCTGATGACGAGAAAAGCAACAATCCCCCCGACGCCCAACCAAAGCTTTCCGGTCAATGAAAGGTCGGGCCGACGCATGCTTGCATGATCTCCCACTGATTCCGCCGAGAGACGCCTATCGAGCCCGGTACGCTCGACAATCGCGCCCCACGGGGTTGCACTCTCAGACGGTCCGACCTCTGGACGGCTCGCGCCGCTTGTTGGCGAGGTGGATGTTAACAAACGTCAACCGGCGCAGTCGATGACTCTTGTTGCGCTTGGGTATCTTTCCGGGGTGTCTTTTTTGCCTGCCTATTCTCACGGCGAGACGAGACAGACCCTACTAATCATAGGATGTACGTCCCAACTTCGTGGAACGTCCAAGAGGCTTTTTTGCGACACTCGCGGCCTGAGATCGCGGATTGTGCGGCCGACGTCACTTGTCCAGATGACGCCGGTTGTTCCGATGCTAGTGCTCTGTCACATCAGCTTTTCTAGGTGGGGTGCCACTGGCGTCTCGCCAGTGCCGTAACGATTGCACGGGCAAGATGCCCGTGGCACCCTGAATTATTACTGTGACAGACCACTAGGCGGTGGCCAGGATGCCTTCTTCGACTGCCTCACAGATCCGGTCCAGTTCTGCAATCGAGACGGCCAGCGGCGGCATGATCACCAAGACGTTGCCCAACGGTCGAATCCAGACTCCCTGCTGGATGGCGTGCTCGCAGACGCGCGTTGCCCGCTTCTCTTCCCAGGCCGGCGGCTCCTTGGTCGCCTTGTCGCGGACCAGTTCGACCGCGCCGATCATGCCGCACCGCCGTGCGTCGCCCACCTCGGGCAACTCGGCAATTCGGGCCAGGTGCTCACCCAGCCGGGCCATCTTCGGCACCAGCGATTCGAGCGTTCGTTCCTCTTCGAACACATCGAGCGTGGCCAGTGCCACGGCCGCACCCAACGGGTTGCCGCCGTAGGTATGGCCGTGGAAGAACGTCTTGCCCTCGGCGTAGTCGCCCAAGAAAGCCCGGTGGATTTCCTCGGTCGCCAGCGTGGCCGCCAGGGGCAGGTAACCGCCGGAGAGACCCTTGGCCAGGCAGAGAAGATCAGGCACGACCTGTTCGTGCTCGCAGGCAAACATCTTGCCCGTCCGACCCATCCCGACGGCTACCTCGTCGGCCACCAGCAGCACGTTGTACTTCCGCGTCAACTCGCGCACGCCCCGCAGGTAGCCCAGCGGATGCATGATCATGCCCGCGGCGCCCTGGACCAACGGCTCGACGACCACCGCCGCGATCCTGTCGTGCTTTTCGGCGAGCAGTTGTTCCATCTTCCCCAGGCAATGCTTCAAAAGGTCCTCGGCACCAACGCCCGACGGCGGTCGGTAAGGATTGGGTGAGGGCAATCGAAATACCTCGAACAACAGCGGCCGGAACATGGCGTGGAACCGCTCGACCCCGCCCACGCTCACGCCGCCGAGCGTGTCGCCGTGATAGGCGTCGCCCAGGGCCACGTAGGCGGTCTTCTCGGGCCGGGGCTGCTCGCACTGCCGCCAATACTGAAACGCCATCTTGATGGCCACCTCGACGGCCGTGGCCCCGTCGTCCGAAAAGAAAACGTGCGTAAGCCGTTTGGCAGATCTTGTCCTGCGGGTGCCACGGGCATCTTGCCCGTGCTCCTGTTCGCCGTCCACTGGCGAGACGCCAGTGGCACCCGGCGCGATTTCGACCAGCCGCCTGGCCAACTCGATCGTCGTCGGGTTCGATTGACCCAGCGACGTGACGTGGGCCACCTTATCCAACTGGGCACGAATCGCCGCGTCAAGTGTCGGATGCCGATGCCCGTGCACGTTGCACCAGAGACTGCTGATGCCGTCGAGATACTCGCGGCCGTCGATGTCGACCAACGTGCAGCCGGCGGCCCGCTCGATGATCATCGGCTCGTACTCGGCCATCTGGGTAAAGGCATGCCAGACGATCCGGCGATCCCACTCTCGAAGTTGTTCCTTGCTGGGTCGTGATCTGCTCATATGCGTTTTCCATTCTGGTCCAGCAGGCTTCGTCTGGCCCTTTCTGAATTTCCGAGCAGGGGCCGACCTCGCCCGCCAAGACGCCGCCGACAGGCAATCCCCGGGAGTATCCGGAGGAATCGCCTACCCGAAGTTGTTGTCATCGTTGGGATTACAGCCCGATGTCGACGAAAATCGTTGCAATCCCGTCCCAGCCCCATCTGGCGTCTTATACTACCACAGAGGCTCGGCCTGCCGAAAGACGTCTGGTTGCACGATCCGGCGCGCCGCGTGGGGGGCCGTGGCCGCAATCGCAGAAGAGGAACAGATTGGGGAAGCGCGACCCCGTGTTAGAAGATCGCGCAATTGATCACTAGGGAGGAAATTCCAATGTCCAGTGGTGAACAGGGGCCGAACATCGGGCCCGAACATGAGCGACAGCATAACTTCGCGGCCGGGATGACCGGCAACTCTCCAATGTTCCAGACCATCTGTGGGGCCGCTGCCGTTATCTTGGCCATTCTTGGGCTGGCCGGTCTCCATCCCGTGTACATGGCGGCGGTTGCCACCATCGCCGTGGCCACGGCGATGGCCCTGCAAGGAATTGCCGTTGGCAGTTGTTATTCGAGCGTCATCGGCGAGATGACCGGAAAACACCCCGTCGCCGATATTCGAACCGGTCTGACCGCCGAGTTCGTCGCCGGTGCGACGGGCATTGTCCTGGGGGTTCTTTCGCTCTCGGGGCTCGATGTCGCCACCTTAACGGCCGTCGCGGTGATTGTGCTCGGAAGCGGTGTGCTTCTGGGCGCCGGTATCGCCGGCCGAGTTGCTCGCTTCGCCCCCAAGAGCTCAGCACAGCATCCCTTCTTTGAAAAAATGGTTGGCGATGTCGTTACGGCAGCCGCCGGCGCCGAAGTGCTCGTGGGCGGTGGAGCGATCGTCCTGGGTGTCATTGCCCTGGTAGGCACGCTCTCACTGACCCTGACGCTCGTGGCGCTGCTGGCCCTGGGCTCCGCAACGGTGATGGCCAGCACGGCCGTGGCCGGCAAGATCGGAAGCATCTGGGCCCATCATTAAAAGAAGCGGTCAGAACTGTCTTTTCACCAGACGGTTCTGGTCGGCGGGAACGCATTCGCCTTTCAATTGGCACGACAGAGGGCACGTGGCTTCACGTGCCCTCTGTTTGTTTTTCCTTTGCCCTTCCGACTTCTTCCTCCGCTCTTCTTCGTGTCCTTCGTGCTCTTCGTGGTCTGTCTTCTTTTTGAACCACGAAGGACACGAAGAACACGAAGGTTTCGTCGCCTAGGCCTGGCCCGACAATGAGCCGATAATTCGTGACGCTTATCTTGACTTCGATTACGCCGGCGCAGCCTTGTGATGCTCGACTATTGCCGGCTCTTCGGCCTGGAACCGGTTGTCGTCTAACGGCCTCTGGCGGACAATCCCTCAGGGCGAAAACCACGGTCCCACGCTTGTGGACAGGGTGGTAAGATGGGATAATATCGGGGAATGGCGAGGGGCACTGTGGAACCGTCATAATGGCACGCCCTTTTTTCGAGAGGATTCGCGATGTCGCAACGAATGAATCGACGTCAATTGCTCCGTTCCGCCGGGCTGGCCGGCGCTTCGCTTTGGCTCTGTGGTCGAAGTGTGGGAGCCGACAACAAGTCCCCCAACGAGAAGCTTGATATTGCCATCATTGGTGCCGGTGGCCATGGCAATTACAATCTGCGTCACCTCGCCGGCCAGAACATCGTGGCCATCTGCGACGTGGACGACCGGCGCGCCGGCGGCGCGTACAAGCGATTCCCAAAGGCCAAGAAATACTACGACTATCGCCGGCTGTTCGACGAGATGGAGTCCCGCTTCGATGCCGTCGCGGTGAGCACGCCCGACCACAGCCACTTCGTTCCGGCCATGGTGGCGATGCGGATGGGCAAGCACTGCTACTGCGAGAAGCCGATGGCACACTGCGTCGCCGAGATTCGCGCGATGACCGAGTTGGCCGCCAAGAAGCAGGTGGCCACGCAATTGGGCGTGCAACGTCACGCGATGTCGAACATGCATCGGGTGGTTGAATTGGTTCAGTCGGGCGCGATTGGCGCGGTGACGCAGTGTCATGCCTGGGTAGGCGGTGATCGGGGAATGCCCAAGCTGCCGGTCAAGACTCCACGGGTGCCGCCGCACGTGAAATGGGACCTTTGGCTCGGTCCCGCCGCCGACCGACCGTATAGCCCGACGTACGTTCCCTATGGTTGGCGTTTCTGGTGGGACTTCGGCACCGGAGAGATGGGCAATTGGGGTTGCCACATTCTGGACATTCCCTTCTGGGCGTTGGGGCTTCGCTACCCGAGCGGCGTGGCCGCGTCGGGGCCGCCGGTCGATGCCCAGCGAACGCCGAAGTCGATGGAGGTTCGCTTCGAGTTTCCGGCTCGCGAAAACCAACCTCCGGTGACGCTGCACTGGTCGCACACAAAGAAGGGACCTGCGATCCTCGCCGAAAACAAGATGCCCCATCTCCGCTCGGGAGTCCTTTTCGTGGGCAAGGAGGGGATGCTGCTTTGCGATTTCAAGAGCCGGAAGCTCTATCCGAAAGAGAAATTCGCCGACTTCGAGCCGCCGGCACGCACCATTCCCGACTCGCCCGGCTTCCATAGGGAATGGATCAACACCTGCAAGGGCGGTCCCGCGGCGACGTGCGACTTCGCCTACTCGGGGCCGCTTGCCGAAACGGTGATCCTGAGCAATGTGGCGTATCGCGTGGGCCACCAGTTCGCCTGGGACGCCGCGCGGATGCGGACGCCCGGCAGCGACGACGTCCAGCCGTGGCTGAAGCATACCTACCGCAAAGGCTGGGAAATCTAAGTTCTCCAATCGGGGTGGCATGGCCTCGCTTGCGTGGCCATGCTCCGTTGTCAAAAAACATGCTCACGCAAGCGAGAGCATGCCACCCGTAATTCCCAGATGGCCTCTTCGCTACGCTCAGGGCGTGCCACCCTCCGCAACCACCGATTTTCAGGGGGGTGACAAGTGTTTCCTCTCATGATACAATGTCTCGTATGGATGAACAGACCATCGGTGCGAACATCCGGCGCTTGCGCCAGGCCGCCGGCCTTACGGTGACCGCCCTGGCCCGGCACGCACAGCTCACCAAGAGCACGCTCTCGAAGGTGGAGAATGGGCAGGTCTCCTCGCCCATTGCCACGCTGATGCGCGTTGCCGAAGCGCTGCAGGTCCCCCTGGCCGAGTTCTTCATCGAAGAGCCGGCGGCGAAACCCTTCGTGCTCACGCGAAAGGGCGACGGCACGGTCATTACCCGCGACGGCTCGCGCTTCGGCTATGCCTACGAGGCACTGGCGCTGGACATGCGCGCCAAGCTGGCCGAGCCGTTTGTGTTGACCATCTGTCCCGGCGACCCGATCGGCGAGTTCTGCCACGGCGGCGAGGAGTTCATTCACATGCTCTCTGGCCGCATGGAGTTCACCGTGGGCGAGCACACTATGATCCTCCGGGCAGGTGACTCGCTCTACTTCGATCCTACGAAGAAGCACACGACCAAGGTCCTTGGCTCCCGGCCGGCGAAATTCGTCTGTGTGTTTATCGGAAATCGCGACGCGAGCCCTGCGTATGCAAGAGCAACCCAGACTCGCAAGCGAACCCGTCCAAAACAATCTTGATCCCGGGAGGAAAAAGGGGGACAGGTCCAATTTGCCGGAACGGCCCGAAGGGTGCTGCGCACAAATTGGACCTGTCCCCCTTTTTCCCTAAGAACGTGTTTTGAAAATGGTTGTGGCCCTTCCAAGGGTGCCACTGCTGGCTTGTCCAGCAGTGTTTTTCCAAGGAAATTCGCCTCGCACTGCTGGGCAAGCCAGCAGTGGCACCCCATTTCCACTAAGGAGAGCGACCGATGATTGCGATCGACCTGACCGGCAAAACAGCGATCGTCACCGGCGGCGGACAAGGCTTGGGTCGAGCCACGGTCCGTCGGTTGTACGACGCAGGCGCCAGCGTCGTCGTCAACTATTTTGAAGATGCCCAGGGCGTCAATCGTGCCCGGGCCGAAGAAACGCTCTCGGCAATGGATTCCGAGCGTGCCGCCGTGCTGGCGGCCGACGTCCGCTCCGCGGCGGCCGTCGAGCGGATGGTCGATCAGACCATCGACCGATTCAGCAGCTTGGATATCCTGGTCAACAACGCCGGTGTGATTCGTGATCGAACCGTCAAGAAAATGTCGGCCGACGAGTGGCAGGAGGTCATCGACACGAATCTGACCGGCGTGTTCCACGCATGCCGCGCGGTGGCCAAGCGACTGGCCGACGGTGGCCGGATCATCAACCTGGCCTCGATCGCCGCGGTCGTCGGATTCTTCGGTCAAGGCAACTACGCGGCCGCCAAGGCCGGAGTCGTCGGGCTGACCAAAGTGCTCAGCCGCGAGCTTGCCAAGCGGCGAATTACGGTCAACGCCGTTGCGCCCGGCGTGGTGCTGACCGAAATGGGGAAGACCATTCCGGAGCAGGTGCGAGCCGAGATGCTCAAGTCGATTCCGCTGGGTCGATTCGGCGAGCCCGACGAAATCGCGGGCGTGGTTCTGTTTCTCTGTAGCGATCTGGCTTCCTACATTACCGGCCAGACGGTTCACGTCAACGGAGGTTGGTGGGGGTGAACGTTCCGCGCGATAAGAAGCTAACGTCGGCTGTTGAGGCGATTGCGCAAATCCGTGACGGCCAGACCGTTGCCACCGGCGGATTCGTCGGCGCCGGAGTGCCGGAAGCCCTGCTCGGGACGCTCGAGCGGCGGTTTCTCGACTCGGGCACGCCTCGCGATCTGACGGTTGTCTATGCGGCCGGCCAGGGCGACGGCGCCAGTCGCGGCATCAACCACCTGGCCCACGAGGGCCTGATCCGGCGCGTGATCGGCGGACATTGGGGCCTGGCGCCGCGGATCGGCCGGCTGGCGCTGGAGGGCAAAATCGAAGCCTACAACTTTCCGCAGGGGGTCATCAGCAGCCTGTTTCGCGACATCGCCGCCGGCCGGCCGGGATGCATTACCCATATCGGACTGGAGACCTTCATCGACCCGGCCAATCAAGGCGGCCTGCTCAACACGCGCACCCCGCCGGGCCTGGTCGAGCGCGTCGAGTTGGGGGGGCGGACCTGGTTGTGGTACAAGGCCGTCCCGATCGACGTGGCGCTGATCCGGGCGACGGCCGCCGATCCTTTCGGGAATCTGGTCATGGACGAGGAAGGTCTCTTTGGCGAAGTGCTCCCCATCGCCCAGGCGGTCCACAACTCGGGCGGAATCGTCATTGCCCAGGTTCGCAGGCTGCTCGACGAGCCGCTGCCGCCCCAGCAGGTTCGCGTGCCGGGAATCCTGGTCGACCATATCGTTGTGGCCGAGGAGCACGAGCACCCTCAGACCTTCGACCAAGAGCGTTTCAATCACGAGTTGGTCGCGCCGCCTCCCTCGGCCGACATGTCGGGCGTGCGGCTCGACGTGTTGCCGATGAGCGCCCGGCGGATCATCGCGGCCCGGGCGTGCGACGAGATCCCCGACGGGGCGATCGCCAACCTGGGAATCGGCATGCCCGAGGGAATCGCCAACGTCGCGGCCGAGCGCGGCCTGCTGGATCGCTTCGTGCTCACCGTCGAAAGCGGGCCGATCGGCGGCATTCCGGCCGGTGGGCTGAGTTTCGGCGTTTCGCGATATCCGCAGGCCATCATCGATCAGCCCTCCCAGTTCGATTTCTACGACGGGCGAGGGCTCGATTTCGCCGCGCTCGGCGCGGCCGAGGTCGACGTCGAGGGCAACGTCAACGTTTCGAAGTTCGGCCGGCGCCTGGCCGGTGTGGGAGGGTTCGTCAATATCACGCAAACCGCCAAACGTCTGGTGTTCTGTGGTACGTTCACCGCCGGGGGGCTGGAAATCCGCGTTGAAGACGGAGCCCTAAAAATCGTCAAGGAGGGCCGAGTCAAGAAATTCGTCGACCGTGTTGAGCATCTTTCCTTCAGTGCACGCCGAAGTCGCCAGATCGGGCAGGAGGTCCTCTACGTCACCGAACGGGCCGTTTTCCGCTTGGGGCCCGAGCGTCTGGAACTGATCGAGATTGCCCCGGGAATCGACCTCCAGCAGCATGTCCTGCGATTCATGCCTACGACGGCCGTCGCGGGCTCGCCGAAACAAATGCCGGCGCATGTGTTCGCATCACCAGGAGGATAAACGAGTGACTCAAGTCTGCATTGTCGCCGCACGTCGCACCCCGCAAGGGCGATTGGCCGGCGCGCTGGCCAGGCTCTCCGCCACCGAGCTGGCCGTCGCCGCCGGTCGGGTGGCCCTTCAAGACGTCGGCGCGGAGCGAATCGATCGCGTCATCGTCGGCAACGTTCTCGGCGCCGGGCTGGGCATGAATATCGCGCGGCAGATCGGCCTCGGGCTCGGCGTTCCCGTCGACCGTCCGGCCATGACCGTCAACATGATGTGTGCCTCCGGCATGCAAGCGATTATCCTCGCCGTCCAGTCGATTCTCACCGGCGAGTCGCACGCCGTCCTCTGCGGCGGCACCGAGTCGATGTCCGGCGCCCCCTACTTGCTCGATCGGGCCCGTGGCGGCTATCGCCTCGGAGACGGCACGCTCGTCGACGGCCTCTTGCGCGACGGCTTGATCGAACCGACGACGGGCCAGCACATGGGATTGACCGCCGAGCGGCTCGCCGAGCGTTATGGGATTGATCGGGCGACGCAAGACGCTTTCGCCCTGCGAAGCCAACAGAGAACGGCCGCGGCCTATGCCCAGCGGCGCTATCAAGCCGAACTGGTCCCGCTCGACGAACTGGCCGAAGACGAACATCCCCGCCCTGACACGACGCCGCAGCGTCTGGCTTCGCTTCGGCCGGCGTTCAAACCGGACGGCACGGTCACCGCGGGCAACGCCTCGGGGATCAACGACGGGGCCGCCATGCTCGTCGTCTGCGACCAACAGACTGCCTCGAAGCGAGGCTGGAAGCCGCTGGCCGCCCTTGGGCCCTACGCGACCGTCGGATGCGAGCCGGAACTGATGGGTCTGGGGCCGGTCCATGCCACGCGGCGCTTGTGCGAGCAGAATCAACTCAGGCTCGACCGGTTCGACATGATCGAAATCAACGAGGCCTTTGCCGCCCAGACGCTGGCGTGCCTTGAAGAGCTCGATCTGCCGGAAGATGGGGTGAACGTGGATGGTGGCGCGATTGCCTTGGGCCATCCGATCGGTGCCAGCGGCGCGCGGCTCGTGGTGCACCTGGCTCATGCCATTGCCCAAGATCGGGCAACTCGCGCCTTGGCCACGCTATGCGTCGGAGGCGGGATGGGCGCGGCAATGGTTGTCCAGCAGTAAGAAACGTCGGGTGCCATGCTCACGCTTGTCGTGAGCATGCTTCTTCACCGTCGCGCCGGGATGATACCCGCCCTGGGTGTACCGCGGGCTTCCGCCCGCGGCTACGAATCTGGCTGCTTGGCTACGAACCTGGCTGCTTGGCGAGCCCATGCCGTAGGATGCGTGAAAAGCACGCATCAACTTCCTGCCTGCTGCCTACTGCCTACTCGTCTTCGTAATGCTCGACGTCGGGCCAGTAGGTCTTGAAGTCGAAGTCGGGGCTGTTGTCCAGATCGTGGCAGTTCTGGCACATTTTCGACGAGTTGTTTTGCGATTCCTCCTTGGTGACGCGTATGGCCTTGTACAGTTTCTCCTGCAGATCGAGATCGCTGCCTTCCTCGGCCCTGCAGTGGGCCCCCCCCGGCCCGTGACACGACTCGCAGCCCGTGTTGATCATCTCGGGCGTTTGCTTCTCGCTTAAAAAGCCGCTCTTGTAGGGGAAGTACTTCGTCGGATGCCAACCGATCACGTGGCAACTGATGCACTCGGGATCGAAGTTGCGCGGCGGGTCGAGTTCGAGGAGCGTCTTCCAGGCCTTGCCGTGGCGGCTTTTTTTCCAGATCCGATACGACTCCTCGTGACACGACTTGCACTTTTCGGAGCCGACGAACTCGCCGTTGACGTTGCTTTGCGGATGGGACACGGGACGAATGCTCAAGCCGGCCAGTCCCTCTCTCTTGAGCTGTTCCTGATAGGCGACCATGATCCGATACATGTCCTTCGAGGCGGGGAATCGCGAATCAAGCGGCACAACTTGATAGCGAACCGGCTGCTTGCCGTCGTCGTAGAAGCCCAGCACGATCGCATCCATTCCCTTCTCGCCTACCTCGATCAGCAGGGATTGTATGCCGGGAATTCGCATCGGCGTGGCCGGCGGCTCGGCCGGACCGTCCGAGGTGGCCACGATCTCGAAATCGGGGAATCGCCGTCCCAGTGCGATCGATTCCTCCTTCGTTGCGTAGGCCAGGAGGATCAGCCGGTCGCACTGCTCTTTGAGCTTGGGCACGATTTGTGCCAAGGCATCCTCGGGCGCGGCCGACTCGATTTCCTGGTTGTTGATCTCGCCCTGGTACTTCTTGCCCAAGACGGCCGTCACCCCGATCTTCAGACCGCCGGCCTCGACGATCTTGGCTTGCGCGGTGAGGTTGGCGTCGAAGCCAAACAGGCCTACGTTGGCGGAGACAAACGGGCTGGGATCGGCCGCCACCGAGGCCAATTCGCCGGCGGGCAGCCGGAGATCGCCGGCCCCGAAACCGATCGCGTCATAGCCCATCCTCCGCATGGCCTCGATGGTGTTCTGGAATTTGATTTCCGTCTGACGGCCGTAGCCTTTGGCAAATCCACCGACGTCGACGGCAACTACCGGCCAGCCTTTCTTGCGAAGCGACTTGATCATCGTGTGGCGACGGCTCAAGCCGCCCTTCATCCGGTCGAGCCCGGCACAACCACAAGGTTCTATGTAGCCGTCTTCCCGCCCGGTAATGACCACCGCCAGCTTGGGCTTGGTCCATCCGACGAAGATGGGCCCGTTCTCCTTGATCGGGTCGAAAGGCACGCCGCTGCGTTTTCCGGTGCGCCGCTTGGCCTTTGGATTGGCCGGCCCGACGGACGACCCGTCCGGCGGACTTTCAGCCGGCACCGCATCGGCCGGAGGTAACGAAGCTCCCGGCGGCGAGGATTGGCTGGACGCATCGGCAAGGTGGTTCGACAAGTCGGGCGCCGCCGGCGGTGTTTCCCGGGTAGTCGGATTCGGGGAGGAAGGCAGCGAGGGACGCATGGGATTGGACGAACCCGACGGCGCAGCGCCCTGGCGGAGTGGATTGACGGAAAACGGCGGCGGCGGCTCGTCGTCAGGAGTGCTTTTCGACGGCGGCTCGTCGGGGGGCGGTTGCCGGGGCTGCGGATCGGCCTGCACGTCTGCCTCGACGCTCTTCTCCGCATCTTCTTCCACCAAGGGTGCCCTGGGTCCCGATGATATCGGGACCCTTGTGGTTGGCTGGACTTCTTGGTCGGCACTGGCCCCGATATTATCGGGGCCAGTGGCACCCTTTCCAAGCGTGGTCTGGGCCGTCTCGCGTGGCCGACCGGCTGTGTTCGACGAAGCCGCCTCGGCCGGAGACGATTTCTCGTCCGACGCCCAACAGCGAGGTGACTGGCTCGGTGTAGACGCCTCGGGCTGCTGCGCGTCATCCGAACGAGAACAGCCGGCCCACAGCGCGGCCGCGCCGACCAACAGTGCAAAATGAAAGAGCGTGCTACGCATGTGCCTGATCCGTCATCGGGTCACAGGTGCTCCGTCACGAAAACCTTTTCAGATGCCGTCTGAATTCTCTCGACAGGGTGGCTGGGGCTGGAGCGAAGCGAAGCCCCAGTTTTTAGTCCTCTGGGGCACCGCTGCGCTATGCCCCAGCCACCCTGACGTGTTTTTCTCGCGCGGTTTCTTACCACGAGCGGTTACCCGCCTTCGATGGCGAAGCTGACGGGAATCTTGATCTCGGGAACCTTGGGATGATTCGTGTTTAAGATGATGTGACCGGTGGGGCTCTGTTTCGAGCCCAGGTAGTTGGCGGGCCCACTCTGCTTGGGGATGTGAATTCTCAGAGGCACTCGAGTCGCGGTCCCGCCACTGATGCTCGTTTCTTCTCCGAGTTCGGCCCGTACCAACTCGGAAGGAAAGACCTCGGCCACCTCGAAATCGATGAGGCGACGATACCGCCCACGGATCACCAGCAGGAGTGTGCGGTCGGTCTCCTTCCCGTGTGCCAAGACACCCAGGCGCAGAACCTGTCGGTTCTGGTCCCAATCGCGGCCGACGATCGTAATGTCGCTCCCCACTTTGCCCTTGATCGGTATTTCAATCTGGGGGGCTTCGGTCAGATTGGTCCGCACGAGGATTGTCTGCTGAAACCGGCCCAGAGGCAACCCGGGTTTTACGAGCACCTCCAACTCATAGCCACTTTGGGCGTCCTTTTCCTGGCCGAGAGCCTCGGCCGAGAGCCGCTTGGCAGTGATCTCGAAGAATTCAGCCGTTTCCGGCATCTGCGACCGAATCTCGGTTATCTTCAGCTCGCCGGATTTGTAGGCGAACAGTTGCACCTTGTCCTGGGCAGCCTTGCCGGCCGAAACGCGGCTGAAGACCACTTCCGGGGGGGAAGCTCGAAGCGGTGTCGTCACCCGGCCCTTCACCTTGAGGGTTACTTTCGGTCGATCCGGGTCGTTGGTTCGGATTTTGGCCACCTGTTCAAACGGACCGAAGTAGCCCTTGGCGTTCCATTTCAGGGTCACCTTCGCCGACTTGCCCGGGCCTATGATCCGGGTCTTGAAACTGCTGATCGCGCATTTGCAGCTTGTGCCGGCGTCTTCGATCTTCAGCGGTGCCTTGCCGGTGTTGCGGAGGATAAAATCGTGCTTCTTTTCGGCCTTGCTGTCCATCGTGCCGAACTCATAAACCTCCTTGTCGACGACGACCTTGGGGGGGCCGTCGCGGATTTCCGCGGTTGGGTTGGGCCGTGTCGTCGTCTCCGTGTCCGATGATTTGCCCGCCGGCAAGGGGATTCTGGATGGGATGCCTAGCTGGCCGATGGCCACGGTCATGCCCACCGCCCAGCCAATCACCACGGCAAGAATCGCCCACAAACAGGTTTTCATCATGCGATTACCGAAAAACTGCCGGAAAGGAATCGCGGAGCATACCAACGTTCACTCGGGGCACAAACATCCTTTTGGGGGGAACGTGGAGATAGGCCGGCAGAGATTGTCCCCCCTCGGCGCGGAACAAGACAGGTTGCCCTCATTCTACGTTCAAGAACCTATACGTAGCAAGCGCCGCCGGAGTTTGGGCGAGAGCTTCTTATCGAGGTGGGGCATGGAATCATCCAATCGCAGTGCGGTTTCCGCTTCCCGTCGCGCCGCCGCTTCCCGCCCGGCCAGTTGCAGCGTCAGGGCCAGGCGGCCGTGGTACTCTGCATTGTTCGAGTACAGCTCGATCGCCCGACGATAGGCCGCCAAGGCCGCCTCCAGATGGTCCTTGGAAGAGGTATGCTGGTACACTTCCAAATACTGGTTGCCCAATGCGTTCCAAGAGGGGTCCGATTCAGGATCCAGCTCCGTGACCCGTCTTGCATATCGCACGAACTGATCGAGCGACTCGCGCCGGTGATCATCTCGCCAATCGTCCAAGGCCAGCAGCGCGAGCTGCTTCCAGGGATCGGCCCAGAGCGGATCGGCTTCGGCGGCCGCAAGCAGGTGGGTCCGTGCCTCGCGCAGGTGGGTGCGCGCCTCGCGCAGGTGGGTGGGTGCCTCGCGCGGGTGCGTGCGCGCCTCGCGCAGGTGTGTGTGCACCTCGCGCAGCTGGGACATCGCCGCGACCGTGTGGCCCTGCGCACTCAACACGGGTCGGTATGCCGTCCAGTAGCAAACCGCGGCCAACACGGCCGCAAGAATCGTGACGGTCCAAGCGACTGCCCGTGGTGAAGGTTCTCTTCGTCTGTCTTCCGTTACGAGCAGCCCCAGCGCCAGCAACAGCCAGAGTGTGCCGGCCACGCCCGGCAATCCGATTCCTCCGGCGGCCAGGAGATTCGTCAAGAGCACGACCAGACCGATGCTCACCAGCGCGACGGCCAGCCGCCCACCTTTGACCCAATCGCCGAGCAAGAACACCGTCGCCGCACCAAGCGGCAGGCCGATCAGTAACATGGCCGGCCCCGGCGCGGTGGTGCCCAACGCGCCCAACGGCCAGGCGGCCAGGAACCCGACCAGCGCCCCGCCATAGACCCAGCGGCTCGCATCGTCGCCTTCTTCTTCGCTTTCATTGGGGCGTGCTGGAGAAGCTGTCGACGAGGGTGCCATGGGCGGCTTGTCCGCCCTTGTCGTTGGGCGGCTCTTGTCGCCGGCACTGCTGGAGCGGCCAGCAGTGGCACCCTTCTCAAACACGTTTTCGGAAGACCAGTGGACCCATTTCCAAGCTGCCCAACCAAAACAGGCCAACACGGCCAGCAGCGCCAACGCGGCTCCCGTGCCGGCGGTTGCCCAGACTTCGAGCAGGAAGTTGTGCGGGTTGGCCACTTCCTCGCTTGCCTCAGGCAACTTGTACGCCGTGTAGCGGTTCTGGAACTGGCCCGGCCCACACCCCAACCACGGATGATCCTTGATCATCGCCAACGTAGAGCGCCAATACTGGACGCGATAGCCCAACGACTTGCCGGCCTCGCTGAAGACCTCGGCGTCGAGACCCCCGACGACTACCGCGCCGGCGACCAAGACCGCAGCGACGACGGCCACCGTGACCGGAAGTTTCCAGCCGATCGCTCGACGCTGATGCCACCTCATCATCGCGACCAACCCCAAACCGAGCAGCGCGGCCGCGTAAGCACTCCGACTCTTGGTCAATATCAGACAGGCCGCGATCAGCGTGGCAGACAAGCCAACCCCAACCCAAGTCCGCTGGGTGCCACTGCTGGCTTGTCCAGCAGTGCTTGGTGGGGCATCGGGTGGCATGCTCTCGCTTGCGTGAGCATGTTCCTTATGTCTGGAAACATCCCGGCGCGCCGGGACCAAGCGTGGCCATGGCACCCCGTTCAATACAACCAGGCCCACCGCCACGACCAACCAGGGCGCCAAGTAGCCGGCCAGCGAGTTCGTCAGTGCAAACGTTGCGAACGGCTCGCGACTCTCCAGACGGTTTTCGAACTGCTCGCGCTCGGTCGAGCCGGGCGCGTACCAGAGATCCTCGGCCTGCAACATGCCGTCAGGATCGCGAGCGTAGTCCGATCGCAGTCGTGGAAGATCGTAGACACATTGATACAGTCCATAGGTTGACAGGGCCACGGCCAGGCCGATCATCACGGCCACCACCGCCCGAGCCTCGCCGAGACGCCGCACCAACTGGCGCAGCAAGAAGAAGCCCACCCCCAGACCGATCCACGCCCAGAGGACGTTCAAGGCCTCCCGGGCGTTGGCCCCCGCCACGGCAACCATCGCCGAGACACCGTAGAACACCAGCAAGACAAGCACAGCCACGTCGGTCGGGCCAAAGTGCAGAGCACCGCGTCGGCTGCGAAGCATGTTGATGCCCCAGCCGGCCAGCAACAAGAGTGAGAGCATCACCAACACAGTGCCTTGGCCCTTCTCGGCGACCGAGTCGCTGGGAAACAGCGGCCGGGCGACAAACAAGACCATCGCTGCCGCCAGGAGCCACCGGCGCGGCACGTCCCTTGCCGGCTCATTTGGCGGTGAGGTCTCCGGTCCGAGCGGCGGCGCGTCCTCCTTCGGCGTGCTGGTCGCCGCGCGACGTCGATCTTGCCTGCCGGCTTGCGCTTTGCGTTTGCGCTTGGACATCGTGGTCGATTACCTCAACTTGCCTGTGCGCCGCTTGTTCTTGGGTGGTCCGCCGCGCGTGGTCTTTCGCCGTGGGGTTGTTTCCAAAATACCCACCAGCAGCAACACGCAGGCAACCATCAGCAGCACCACGCATGCCCCGGTCCCGTTGACCTGATGGAGCAACAGTGCGCCGAGCCCGCAGGTGGCCGTGGCGAGATAGATCGTCAAGACGGCTTGCGTCTTGCTCATGCCCAGCTCGACCAGGCGATGGGAGAAGTGGCTCTTGTCGCCCTCGAACGGGCTGCGGCCGGCACGAAGCCGGATGAGCACCACGGTGGCCGTGTCGTAGAGCGGGACGGCCAACACGCAAAGCGGCGCCAGGATGGCGTGCCGCGGCAAGTTGTCGCCGGCAAAGGTCGCCGACAACGTTCCCATGGCCAGCAGGTAGCCGACCAGGTAACTGCCCGCGTCGCCCATGAAAAGGCGTGCCGGCGGTCGGTTGTGCCACAAAAACCCGACCAGCGAGCCGACCACGACCAGGAGAAACCCGCCGACGAACAGTTGCGGCTGACTGGTCTGTGGATCGGGCACCATGAGCATGACGGCCCCCAGCATGGCTGCGGCGATCGCCGCGGTGCCGGCCGACAAGCCGTCCATGTTGTCAAGCATGTTGAACGAATTCACGAGCCCGACGATCCATAGCACGCTCAGCGCAAACGTGAGCCAGGGCACATCGAGAAAGAGGCTCAACCGCCAGCCTAACATTACCATGACCAGGGCCACGGCCGTTTGCACGGCAATCCGCAGTCGCCAGTCGAGACCTCGGCGGTCGTCCACCAGCCCGAGGATCACCAGCACCGTGCCGCCGGCCATCATTGACCAGAGCTTGCCCGACTGCTCGATCAGGCCGGAAAGGTGTGGAGCGACAAACGCCGGCAGCCACGCGACCCAGTCGGCACGGCCGGCAAGGATCCAGAGGGCCAATTGCCCGACGGCCAACGGCGCAACCACGCCCAGCCAGATGGCCAGCCCGCCGCCGGTGGGCATGGCTTCGGTGTGGACTTTGCGCTGGCCCGGCCGGTCGACCAGTCCCAGCCACGGCGACCAGCGGCGCACGGCCCAAGCGGCCGCCCAACAGACGACCATGCTCGGCAGCAGGGCTCCGACAATCAACCAGATCACGACGTTGACTCAATCTTGTTTTTAAATGTTACGGGAACCACAGATGAACACAGATTAACACAGATAGAATTGGCTGGCGAGGGTGGCTCACGGCATAGCGAAGCGCTGCCCCAGATGGCCAAGCAAACTGGGGCTTCGCTTCGCTCAGCCACCAGCCACACCCATCCAAAACATGGGTTTTCAACAGAGCCCGTCCATCTGTGTTCATCTGTGTGTATCTGTGGTTCCAATGCCCTTCAAGTATTCACGGCACTCGGTGAAGAACTCCTGATAATCCGCCCGGCGATAGTCGGCGAAGGTCCACTGGTGATGTTCCCAACGATGGTGCCGATAGTACAGGGTTATTTCGGCATAGACGCCCCGGCCGAGATAGATTCGATGGGCAAAATCCTTGGTCGACCCCAGCACGAGCTTGCCCAGGGTCAGGTAGCCCGGGTCGAGATTCAACGGGCGCGGCTCATCGTGGACGCCGATCGACGCATATTCGTCTTCCCAGGCGTTGGTCGAGAGCTTGACGTCGGCCAACGTGGCCGGATCGAAAGGCTCGCCCGACGGCCGGTCAAAAACCCAAAACACCTTTCGAAGTCCTGGGCCCATCGAGGGCGTGTAGTAATCGGTGTCGTCGAACACGAAGCGAGGGCCTTCGAGCGTGACCGGCCCCCAGGTTGTCTCGGCCCGGCGACGTGCCCAGTCGAGAGCCTCGTCGTGCCGGCTGAATGCAGCCAGCAGGAGCAGAGCAGGGGGATGGTTGGTCGGTTGACCCATTTGCATTTACCACGCAGTAGGGTGCGTGACGCGTACGCACCGGGAGTTGGCCGTCGAGCCTGCCGCGCCGCGGGCTTCCGCCCCGCGGCTATGAGCTGACGCAGCAATCGGCCACTACTTGTAGAGCACCTGCTCTTTGTGCCAGTCCTTGTTCTTGTCGTAGCCAAAGGCCTTCACACGGGGCCGGCGCTCGCGGAGCCGCACTGAGTTCACCCCGATGTTGTAGCCTTCGGAGTGCTTGTTTTTGCCGGTGCACTGCAACCGCAGGCGATACGTGCCCGGCTCGGGCCAGAAGTCCATGAGGTGATATTCCCAAAGACTCTTCTTCGCCCGGTAGAGGTCCAGAGGCTTGCCAATCTTCACGCCGTCAAGCATGACCTGGTAGATGCCCGATCGGGGTGATCGAGTCAGCTCGACCAGCAGCCGCAGCGGCTCCTTCTCCTTCACTTCCAGCGTGTAGTCGATCCAACCGTCTTGCGGCTGGCCGGGCTCGAAGGCCAACTGGCCGCCCGAGGCGAGATAGTCGGCACCCTTGTCGATGTGCGCCTTGCCGGGCCCGTGCGACCGCTCGGCCAGCGCGGTCTTGCCCCAGACGATGACTCGCTCCAGGCTCGGCAGCTTCCGCTTCTCGGCCGGCGGCACGGTGGTGAACTGCTTCGTCGGCCCCATCTGGTACCAGAAGGCCACGCTGCTGTAGTCGTCCTCGCGCTCGTTCCAGCTATGCGGCTGGTGCTCCTTGTTCTCGTCGGCCGACATCCAGCCGAACGTCTCGAAGGTGACGCGGATTCCCTTACTGAAAACCAACGGGTCGTGCACGTGCCAGCGGTAGCTGCACGTCATCTGTCCGACGATCCGCTCCGGCTGATTGACATACGGGACACCGAAATAAGGCGTGCTGTTGGTCTTCAGACCCCAGGCCGAAAGGAAATAGTCCTCGGTGCCGGTCCCACGGATTGAGGGTAGCTTCTCGCCGTCGATGTAGATTTTCTCGTCGCCCTCGCCGAACCAGGCCGGGCTCCGGGTGCGGATAGCCAGAACCGTGCCCACGTAGTAACCCTTGCCCTCGGCGTCGAGAACCAGATAATCTTTGCCCGGCTTGGTCGGATACTCCTGGTTGTACTGGGCGCAGAAGTACATCGTGCCCTCCGGCAGCGACTTCTTCTTGATCCAGTCGACGTTGTTGTAGAGCTTGCGGATCGGCTTGCGGCTCTGGTTGACGATTTCGATCCGTGCCGATTTGCGAAAAGGCATGTGCCAGAAACAGTTGTACGAGTCGGCGTCCTCGACAATGACCGGCGTGCTGATCACTTCCATCCGCCGGCCGAAACAGTTGGCGAAGAAGTCGCCCACGGGCACTTCGACGTCGGGCTTCTTGCGCCCGTCCCAATAGATTCGAAGCAGCATTTCCTGCGGATCGGCCGCGCCGTCGGTGACCCAGAAATGGGGCTCCTGCAGGAAGGTGAGCCAGATGTGCGTGATGACGCCCGGCCCTTTCAGATCGGCCATGACGTAGGTCTGGCCGGCCTCGATCCGGTCGGGCCGGTCGAGATTGTTGTCCTTATCGTAAAGGTCGTTGGGGTTCCAAACGTTCGACCCGACCCGCATACTGCGGCCCTCCTCCCATCGGGTGAGCTTCTCCAGGCCCTGGCCGAGCGTCGCCGTCGCCGCGAGCATGGTCAAGACGAACGCGAAACAGGCAAACGTGCCCCAACTTCTTGCGCGGTGACTAGTCAACATCGGATCATCTCCTGTGGATCAAATGGTGGGCGATACGCGTGTCAACGCCGAATCGTCTGCAGGCCCTGTTCGGCCATCTCGGCGGCGAACGGCTCGATGCCGATCTCCTTGATCCGCAGCACGCACCTGCGGCGGTCACTGCGAAAGATGAAGCCGAAGAGCCGGGCAATGAAATTATTGTACCACCGGCAATCATTGACGTCACTATGCTCCGTGCAGGCGTCGCAACTGGAGAGGTTGTTGTCGATACAGCAGCGGCGGACTTTGCACCACGAGGCCTTCTCGTTTTCATGGCAGCCACCGCAGCGACCCTTGCGCCAGGCCCGGCACGCCCCGCAATAGAGCCCACAGTAGGCGACCAATTCGGCGTCGGCTGTGATGGGTTTCATGACCTGTTTTCCTGATGATTCTCGCGCAGAGACGCGGAGGCGCAGAGAATGATTATTCTTCTAATCCGTTTACTGCTCGGACGATGCCGTCTTTCATTAGAGCGGCTCCGAAATTGAGTAGATATCCCAGCTTGCGTTTTGCTAATACGAGGTAGGTTTGGATTTGTTTTCGATCTGCCGCAGATACGTCTTGCTTGGACTTCAACTCGACGATGACCTTGTCGTTGACGATCAAGTCGGCACGAAATCCCTCGTCGAAGACAATACCTTCATATTCTATGGATATAGGAACTTGACGCTCCACGGCCAGTCCTTTGGTGCGAAGCTTATGAGCCAGCACGACTTCGTAGACGGTCTCAAGAAGTCCCGGTCCTAACGCACGATGAATTTCAATTGCCGAGTCGATAACGATCGTGCCAATCTCATTCTCGTACATGATTGCAACCCCTCCGTGCCTCTACGTCATTATGTTTCGCGCGCAGAGGCGCGGAGACGCAGAGGGCTTTTCTTCAGAACAACTTTGGTCATGGGTACTCGGCTAGGTTTCGGACGCCGCCTTGTGCAGTCGACGGACCTCGTTGCATACGTCTAAGAGCCACAATAACTCTTCACGACGTCCCCAAAGCTTACTTAAAGGAATCGGAAAATTATCAAGATTCAACGTTCCCTCATTCGAACCGCATTCGCCACGATTTGTAGGTGAGACAACCACGGCAGTAATTAGGCCATATACCAGCGAGGATGGCATGACAAGCGTACCATGTTCTTCCATGCGTATTTGGTGTTCGTCAGCAAATTTCAGGTCGTCTGGCAACCTTGCGTCGTGGTACAAGCCGCAACGAACAACGTGATAGAGAATGTCCTGTATGGGAACACAACCATCAACATTCTTTTTGAGACTAGGGTGTTCGTATCCGAGGTTGATATTCAAGAATTTACTGCCACCAAAGGCAATATCCGTAATTAGCCCCAGATTCTGGTGAATGAAATCCTTATAGCTGCCGCGTCCAGGTTTTCCGAATTCGTTCTTTGCGGTAACCTCGATTGCTGCACAGATCTGAAATAGGGCGCCCTCCGGATCGGCAGCCGCCATTTTATCAATTGCGTCCGTGACTCGATCTCCAATGTTCATCTCTGCGCCTCCGCGTCTCTGCGCGCTAATTACTTAGCACTATCTCTCCGCGCGCGGAATCGATCGCCGGTAGAGCGTTCCTCGCAGATGAGATCGGCGATTTCTTCCACGGCGCCGCCGAGCTCGATCATCTCCGGCTCGGCGTCCCAGCGCCATTTGATTTCAAGCTTGCCTTGCTTGAGTCCCCGAGGACCGATGACCACACGAAGGGGTATCCCAATCAGGTCGGCATCGTTGAACTTCACCCCGGCCCGGGCGTCACGGTCGTCCAGCAGTACGTCGATGTCCGCCTTTTGGAGCCGGGCGTACAAGTCCTCGGTCACTTCCATCGCCTTTGCATCGCTCACCTTCATCGGCACCAGGAGCACTTCGTAGGGCGCCAGGGCCACCGGCCAGATGATGCCGCGGGGGTCGTGGCTCGTTTCGATCGATCCGGCCAGGATCCGGTTGACGCCGATGCCGTAGCAGCCCATGATGATCGGGTGGAGTTGCTCCTCGGCGTCGAGGAATCGGGCGGCCAGCGCCTCGGAATACTTCGTGCCCAGCTTGAAGACGTGGCCCACCTCGATCGCGTGGCGCAGCGAGAGCTTGGCGCTGCATCGCGGGCAGGGGTCGGCTTCTTCCGCGTTGCGAAGATCGACGAAGTGGTCGTTGGGCACCTGGAAATCGCGGCCCAGGTTGACGCCCGTGATGTGGGCGTCGGCCTCGTTGGCACCGGTCACGCAATTGCGCATGCACTGCAAATCGCGATCGGCCCAGAGCGGGATTGCTTCGGCCATGCCTACCGGCCCGGCGAATCCGACCGGCGCCCCGGTGACTCGCTGGATGACCTCGGGCGTAGCCAGTTCGACTTTTTCGGCGCCGACGGCGCGGCGGATTTTCACTTCGTTGGCCTCGCGGTCGCCGCGCAACAACACGGCGATCGGCCGGTCGTCGGCCATGTAGATGAGCGTCTTGATCATCTCTTGGGCCTTGCAGCCCAAAAGCGCGGTGACCTGGGCGATCGAGCCGGCCTGCGGCGTGTCGACCTTTTCGAGCTTGGCCAGCTCGACCTTCGGCGGCACGCAGTCGCGCGTGCCCACTTCGGCCCGTTCCAGATTGGCCGCGTAGCCGCACTCGGGACAATGGGCCACGACGTCTTCGCCGTTGTCGGCCGGGATCATGAACTCGCAACTGGCGTCGCCGCCGATCGGGCCGCTCTCGGCCTCGACCGGGAGATAATCGAGGCCGCACCGGTCGAAGATCCGGCAATAGGCCCCGTACATCGCCCCGTAGCTCTCGTCGAGCGACTTGATCGACGTATTGAAGCTGTAGGCGTCTTTCATCAGGAATTCGCTGGTGCGCAGCACGCCGAACCGCGGCCGCTCTTCGTTGCGGAACTTGGTCTGGATCTGGTAGAGCGTGACCGGCATCTGCCGATAGCTCGACACGTGGCGCGAGACCAACTCGGTGATCACCTCTTCATGGGTCGGGCCCAGGGCCATCGGCACCTTGCGGTTCTGGCGACGGACGGTGAACTGGATGAGCACGTCGCCAAAGGCCTCGACCCGGCCGGTTTGCTCCCAAAGCGATAGAGGTGTGATCGCCGGCATGAGCAGTTCGACGGCCCCGGCGGCGTCCATTTCTTCACGGACGATCTGCTCGGCCTTCCGCAAGGCTCGCAGTCCCAGGGGCAGGTACGTGTAGGCGCCGGCCATCACCTGGTTGATCATGCCGGCGCGGAGCATCAGTACGTGGCTTGGGATTTCCGCCCCCTCGGGCGTCTCTTTCATCGTGGGGATGAAATTCTGAGTCCAGCGCATGGGAGTTATCGGTTTCTAAGGTAAGAGGTATGCAAGCTCGACAAACGGACAGAGGCGACATTGTAGGAAACAATCGGGGGGGAAGCAAGTGGACAGTAGGCAGTAGGCAGTAGGCGGTGGGCAGCGGGCAGCGGGCAGTAGGCAGTCCCGGCGCGCCGGGATTGATAGCGTGGGGCGGAAGCCCCACGGGCAATCGGGGCTCGCCGGCAACAACGACGCAAAAAGAACCGTGGGTTTCCGTCCGGGCCCCTTTCCCTTACAATCGATTCTTACGTGTTGTCTTTCTCAACTACGTCAACGACCGAAAGGAACGCCATGTCGCGCCGTTTCGTCAGTCAACTTGGTCCCCAGGAATCGGTGGACCAGGTTTTCCTTGCCTCGGACAAGCAGCTTCGGCCCAATCGCAGCGGCAATCTTTACCTTCAGGTTGAGCTTTCCGATCGGACGGGCAGCGTTGGTGCCCGCATGTGGAACGCCAACGACCACGTGTACAACTCGTTCGAGAACGGCGATTACGTGCGAGCCGAAGGCTCGACCCAGTTGTTTCAAGGCGCGATCCAGATGATTCTCACGCGGCTGACCAGAGTCGCCGCCGGGGGGGTCAGCGCGGATGAGTTCCAACTGCTGACCGCTGCGGACCTCGATCGGCTTGTGCTTCGGCTGGGCGAAATGCTCCGCGGGATGGAGAATCTCTCCTTGCGCAATCTGGCGGAATGTTTTCTCTTGGACGAGGAGTTCATGGCCAAGTTTGCCCGGGCGCCGGCCGGCGTGAAAAACCACCACGCCTATCTTGGAGGGTTGCTGGAACACACCGTCAAATTGATGGAGGTGGTGTTGCGCATTGCCCCATGCTACCCGGCGTTGGATCGCGACTTGCTCCTGACCGGTGCTTTTCTGCACGACGTCGGCAAGATCGACGAGTTGAGCTACGACCGGGGTTTTGCCTATAGCGACGAGGGCCAGTTGGTCGGCCACCTGGTCATGGCCGTCGGTCTGCTCGATCAGAAGGTGGCCGAAGCCGAGCGACTCGCCGGCGAGCCGGTGGTCGAGGAAATGGTCTTGCGATTGAAGCACATGTTGGTCAGCCATCATGGTGAATATGAGTTCGGCAGCCCGAAGTTGCCCATGACGCTTGAGGCGATTGCCTTGGCCTTCCTCGACAATCTGGACGCGAAGCTGGCTTCGTTTTCCCAACAGCTACGAGACGATCCCAACGTCGATAGCCGCTGGACAGCCTACAATTCCAATCTGCGTCGGAAGCTGTTCAAGGGCAGTCCGAACGGCGTGGAGCAGACATCGGGGAATACTGAGGATTCTTAGCCGCCAGCAGGGGACGGTCCCCTTTTCGCGGCGCGATCAGCGTAGCCCGGCCTACGAATGTCTTCACCGCGAAAATGGGACTGTCAGTAGTTCCAAGTTTGGCTGGCTGACACCGCACCAGGTCATCCTGAGCGTAGCGAAGGATCTCGATGGCCAACGAGATTCTTCGCTACGCTCAGAATGACAATGCCAGGGCTCAATAGAATTTGGGACTACTGACGGTCCCCTTTTGCTACCCTCTGGGCCACCGCTTTGCTATGGCCCAGCCACCCCGTGCGCAGAGATCCCATGGCGATGAAGAAGCCCACACCCGAGGAAGCAAAGCTCGACGAAGCCGTCTTGCGGCATGTCGCAGCGCCCAACTATCAGCCGGTCAAACCGCGAGTGATTGCCAAGAAGCTGGGCCTGGCTAACGACCGGGCGGCCGACGTCAAGAAGTCGATCAAACGGCTGGTTCGACAAGGACAATTGACCTATGGAGCCGGCCATCTGGTCAAGCCGGCTGGGCCGGGGGTGACCGTCGGCAACCAGGTCGTAGGCGTCTTCCGCCGGCACGAAAAGGGTTTTGGCTTCGTGCGTCCCACCTCGGCCGTTCGCATAACACCGCCGCTGGGTGCCACTGCTGGCTCGCCCAGCAGTGCCGAAGACACGGTTGGACAAGCCAACCGTGGCACCCGGCAAGCCGAGTCCAGCGACATTTATATTCCCGCCCGGCGCGCCGGCGACGCGGCCACCGGCGACCTGGTTTGCGTACGGTTGGTCGGCCGCAGTCGTCGGTTTCCCGACCGAGGTCCCAAGGGCCACATCGTCGAAATCCTCCGGCGGCAAACGCATCAGTTCGTCGGAACGTATTTCGAGTCGCGCGGTGCCGGCTACGCCCGCGTCGATGGACCCATGTTCGCCGAGCCGATTCTCGTCGGCGACCCCGGCGCGAAGAACGTCCGGCCGGACGACAAGGTCGTCATCGAGATGGTCCGCTTCCCTTCCGAATCCCGCCAGGGGGAGGCCGTCATCACCGAGGTGCTCGGGCCGCTGGGGGAGCCGGGCGTCGATACGCTCTCGATCATCCGCGAGTTCGGGCTGCCCGACGAGTTTCCCAAGGACGTGCTCGACGCGGCCCATCGGGCGGCCGCCGCCTTCGACGAGTCGGTGCCGGCCGATCGAATGGACCTGACCGACCGGACGATTATCACGATCGACCCGGCCGATGCGCGGGATTTCGACGACGCGATCTCCTTGGAGCGGCTGGACAATAGCCATTGGGTGCTGGGAGTCCACATTGCCGACGTGGCCCATTTCGTTCCGGCCAATAAACCCTTGGACCGCGAGGCGCGAGCGCGGGCTACCAGCGTCTACTTGCCCGACCGAGTCATTCCCATGTTGCCCGAGACGATCAGCAACAGCGTGGCCAGCCTCCAGCCGGATCGGGTCCGACTGACCAAGACCGCCCTGATCGAGTTTACGGCCGAAGGCCGGCGCGTCGGAACCGGCTTTCACGCCTCGGCGATCCGCAGCACAAGGCGGCTGGACTACGATGAGGTTGATTGCTTCCTGGCCGACCCGGCGGCCGGGCTTGCAGAATTTGGCCCCGACGTTCATCAACTGCTGGGCAATATGCACGAGTTGGCCATGATTTTGCGCCGACGGCGATTCGAGCGCGGGGCCCTGGAACTGATCATGCCCGAGGTGAAAATCGAACTGGACGACGAGGGTCGCGTCAGTGGTGCCCACGTGGTCGAGAACACCGAGAGCCATCAGATCATCGAGGAGTTCATGTTGGCGGCCAACGAGGCGGTGGCCGAGCGGCTGGCCGAGGCGGAGGTCCATTTCCTTCGTCGCATCCATGCCGCCCCAACCCCGCGGAAACTCAAGCAGCTGACCGAGTTCGTCAACCAATTCGGCCTCAAGGTGAAGAGTCTCGAAAGCCGCTTTGAACTTCAGCGGGTCCTCGACGCGGTGGCCGACCGGCCCGAGCGACATGCCATTCATTACGCCGTGTTGCGTTCGATGCAAAGGGCCGTGTACGGGCCACAAGCCGAAGGGCACTATGCCCTGGCCAGCCAGTGTTACTGCCACTTCACCTCGCCCATCCGCCGCTATCCCGATCTGACGGTTCACCGCCTGCTGGGCCAATTGCTCGAAGGTCGAAATCCGCCCGGCGACTTCGCCGAGTTGGTCATGCTGGGTGAGCACTGCTCCGAGCGCGAACAAAGGGCCGAGGCGGCCGAGCGGGAATTGGTCAAATCGAAGCTGCTCAGCTATCTCAGTGAGCGGATCGGTGAGGAAATGGACGCGGTGGTGACGGGCGTCGAGCGGTTCGGGCTCTTTGTCGAGGGCCTCGACCTGCCGGCCGAAGGGCTGATCCACGTCGACTCGCTGGCCGACGATCATTACTACTTCGACCGGACTGCCCATACGCTTTCGGGCCATCGGTCGGGGAACACCTTCCGGCTGGGTGATCGGCTTCGGGTGGCGGTTGCCCGGGTCGATCTCGAACGTCGGGAGCTCGATTTTCGGCTCGTCGGCTAACCGCCAGGCTCGACGGCCGGCGTCTCCCCCCTGACAGACCGGCGATCATTGACTAGAATAGTCGTTTTATCGTTGCCCTTCAGAAGGAGGTAAGCAGTGAACCCGGAAGAACTTCTCTATGCGAAGACCCACGAATGGGTCCACGTTGCGGTGGACGCCTCCGGTTCCAAGATGGTCACCGTTGGGCTTTCGAGCTTCGCCTTGGAGGCGTTGACTGACTTGGTTTTTCTCGACCTGCCCGACGTGGGCCGCCCCGTCGAGGCCGAGGAGCCGCTCGGCGAGATCGAATCGGTCAAGGCGGTCAGTGACATCTACAGCCCGGTCGACGGCGAAATCGTCGAGGTGAATGCCGAATTGATCGACAAACTGGAGAGCCTGGCGGGAGACCCTTATGGAATCGGCTGGCTGGTCAAGATCAAGGTGACCGGCGAGTCGGGTCTGGCCGCGCTGATGGACTATCCGACCTATAAGAAGCAGTGCGAGGAAGAAGCCGAGCACTAGCATCTGACGTCTGTGGATACCTATTGAGCCTTGCATAGCCAATGAACGGAGGGCGACCAACGGGAGTTCGGTTTCAAGGCATTTGGCCATAACCAACTGTTCACTGAAAATGCAAACATCAATAGAAAGCCAGTAGTACCAGATTTCGGCGAGACCTAGGGTTGTCATTCTGAGCAAAGCGAAGAATCTATTTGGTCGTCGAGATCCTTCGCTGCGCTCAGGATGACTGTTTGGGGCACTATTCGGCCAAATTCGGAACTATTGAAAGTAGACATCCCCCCCCAAAAAAATCCGCCGCCATGCCTTACATCCCAAACACACCTGAAGACCAACGGGCCATGCTCGACGCGATCGGCGTGGAGTCGATCGACGACTTGTTCGCCATGATCCCGTCCGAGCTGCGGCTTCAAGGCCAGTTGGACTTGCCGCCGGCCATGGGCGAAATGGATCTGGCGGCCTATATGAATCGCCTGGCCTCCGAGAACACCGTGGCCGAGGCGTGCGCCTGTTTCCTGGGCGGAGGAAGCTACGATCACTTCATCCCGGCGCTGGTCGACACGGTCGCCTCGCGCGGCGAGTTCTACACGGCGTACACCCCTTATCAGGCCGAAGCCAGCCAGGGTACGCTTCAGGCGATCTTCGAGTACCAGACGCTCATCACGCAATTGACCGGCATGGACGTCTCCAACGCCAGCCTCTACGACGGCGGCACGGCGGCGGTCGACGCCGTGTTGATGGCCATGAGTGCCACGCGTCGCAGCGGTCGGGTCGTTACGTCCCGCAGCGTTCATCCGGAATATCGGCAAATCATGGCCACGTATCTGGCCAATCTCGACACGCAGTTGCACGTGGTCGATACGCCCGAGGGAACTACTGCGGCCGAGTCGCTCGCCGCTGAGGTCGACTCGCAGACGGCCTGCGTATTGGTCCAGCATCCGAATTTCTTTGGTTGCCTGGAGGACGTGGAAACCCTGGCCGGGATCGCGCATGCGGCCGGCGCGCTGTTGATCGTGGCGGCGGGCCCGATCAGCCTGGGGCTTCTGAAACGGCCGGGCGATTACGGCGCCGACATCGTGGTGGCCGAGGGACAGCCATTGGGAAATGGGCTGGGCTACGGCGGGCCGTATCTGGGCATCATGGCCTGTGGCGAGCGGTTCGTCCGCCGGATGCCCGGCCGACTCGTCGGCCAAACGACCGATCGGCGCGGTCGGCGCTGCTGGGTCCTGACCATGCAAACCCGGGAACAGCACATCCGGCGAGAAAAGGCCACCAGCAACATCTGCACGAACCAAGGATTGATGGCACTGCGAGCGGCCGTCTATTTGGCGGCGATGGGTCCTGCCGGAATGCGCGCGGTAGCCGAGCTGTGCCTCGAGAAGGCCCACTACGCAGCCGAGCAGCTCGCCGGCGCCGACTCGTTGGAGCTTGCCTTTGAGGCACCGTTCTTCAATGAGTTTGTGGTTCGCCTGGCCGACGGCCGCGTCGAACACCGGCTTAAAGCCGCACGGCAACAGGGCATTCTGGCGGGCGTGCCCTTGGGGCGTTGGTACCCCGAGCTGGCTGACTGTCTGCTGATTGCCGTGACCGAAAAACGAACTAAAGAGGAAATCGATCGTCTGGCCAGGGTGCTGGCGCAACCTTGTCCATCGGGAGATTGAGGATGCGGAATCGGCAAGCCACGCAACTGCTGTTTGAGCTTTCCAAGCCGGGCCTTGCGGCCGTGCAAATGCCGGAGTGCGACGTCCCCAGACGCTTGCCCGAGCAGCTTCTGCCCGAGTCCGCACTGGCCGAGGCGCCACCTGCCTTGCCCGAGGTGTCCGAACCCGACTTGACGCGCCATTTCGTCAATCTGTCGACACAGAACATGTCGATCGACACGCACTTCTATCCGTTGGGCTCTTGTACGATGAAGTACAACCCCAAGCGGAACGAGCGGATCGCTTCGATGGCGGGTTTCTCGGGCTTGCATCCCTATCAGCCGGACGAGACCGTTCAGGGCATGCTCGAACTGCTCTACCGGGCCCAGGAGATGTTGGCCGAGATTGCCGGGCTGCCGGGGGTGAGCCTGCAGCCGGCCGCCGGCGCGCACGGCGAATTGACCGCGCTGTTAACCGCCGCGGCTTACTTCCGCGACACCGGGCAGGGCCGCCGCAGCGTGCTCATCCCCGACCAGGCCCACGGCACCAATCCGGCCAGCGCCGTCATGGCCGGTTTTCGTACCAAGGAAGTCAAGAGCACCTCAAACGGGTTTGTCGATCTGGACGACCTTGACGAAAAGCTCGACGACCGGACGGCCGTCTTCATGATCACCAATCCCAACACGCTCGGTTTGTTCGACCCTCAGATGAGTCGGATCGCGCAAAGGGTGCACGACGTCGGCGGACTCGTCTATTTGGACGGGGCCAATATGAACGCCATCCTCGGCGTGGCTCGGCCCGGCGATTTCGGCGCCGACATGATGCACTACAATCCACACAAGACGTTCAGCACGCCACATGGCGGTGGCGGTCCGGGCGCCGGCCCGATCGCCGTAAGCGAAGCGCTCGCGCCCTACTTGCCTTCGCCGGTCGTCGTGCGCGGCGAAAACGGCTACCGACTGGATTTTGACCGGCCCAAGTCCATCGGTCGGGTCCGCAGCTTCTTCGGCAACACGGGCGTGTTGGTTCGGATGGTTTGCTACCTCCTGACCCACGGTACGGAGGGCCTTCGCCGTGTGTCGGAAAACGCCGTGCTCAACGCCAACTATTTGCTCTGCCGATTGAAGCATTTCCTGCCGGTGCCCCATGGTGACCGGTGTATGCACGAGTTTGTGGCCAGCGCCTCGGGGCTGAAGCGCCAACGGGGCCTCACCGCGATGGACGTGGCCAAGCGGCTGTTGGATCGGGGTTTCCATGCCCCGACCGTCTACTTTCCGCTTATTGTGCCTGAGGCGTTGATGATCGAGCCGACGGAAACGGAGAGCAAAGCGACGCTGGACGCGTTTGCCGAGGCGATGTTCCGTCTCGTCGAGGAGCCGATGGACCTGTTGCACGAGGCACCGCACACGACGCTCATCAGCCGCGCGGACGAAGTCCAGGCGGCACGAAAACCGATTCTCTCCTGGTCGCCGGAAGACGGCCGGGAGTAGGATTACTTTTCCGACAACGTTGAATGCCCCGGCGCAGGGTGGCGCTGGGAATCTCACTTGGCAAGGTGACAGCGATGTTCCGCGGGACTGACGACGTTTCCACTTTCTGTAGTTCCAAGTTCTATTGAAAGGCGACACCGTCATCCTGAGCGTAGCGAAGGATCTCCTTGGCCAATCGAGATCCTTCGCTACGCTCAGGATGACCTGCTGCGCTCCCATGCCGAAGCAGAAACACAAGCCGCTTGGCCAACCATGACGCCCAGGACGCACTGCTCGTTGTTGATCGACCCACCGGCTTCCGGGACCTGGAACATGGCTGTCGACGAAACCTTGCTCGAATCGTTTTCCGAGCGAGGAAGCTGCGGTTGGCGATTCTATCGGTGGCGCGAACCTACGTTGTCGCTAGGCTACTTTCAGCCGTGCGAGGATCGCCGCCTTCACCCGCCGAGTCTGCGGTGCCCCGTGGTTCGACGCGCCAGCGGCGGCGGGGCCATCGTACACGACGTCGAGCTCACCTACAGCTTTGTGGTGGCGGCCGGGAGCCGCTTGGCGCGGCAGCGAAACCAACTTTACACGGCAGTCCATGCTGCGCTGATCGACGCCCTAGCCGAATTGGGGGTCAGAGGCGCCTCGCTGTTTGGACCTGCCGGGGGCTTCTCGCCCGGGCAAGAGCCTTTTTTGTGTTTCGAGCGGCGCTCGCCGGGCGATGTAGTATATGGTGGCGTGAAGATCGCCGGCAGCGCGCAACGCCGCCGCCGCGGCGCGGTGCTCCAGCACGGTAGCGTTCTGCTGGGGCGATCCGGTGCCGCTGCGGAATTGCCGGGAGTGCGCGATCTGACCCAATGCGAGGTGACCTGCGACACGTTGGTGGCGGCGTGGCTCCCACGATTGGAAGAGCATCTGGGAGTGAGCTTCTCAGAGTCGACTCTCACCGGTGTCCAACGGCGGCGTGCCCAGCAGTGGGTCGACGCGAAGTACGGCGCCGACGACTGGACCAAGGACCGCAAGGTGCGGCCCTTATGACGGTTGGCCTCGGCCGGTTGTTGGAAGGGGTGACGATTTTTATTGACCCCTGCATAGCTAATGACGGGAGGGCGACCAACGGGAGCCCGGCTTTCAGGGCATTTGGCGTTGTCTTACCAGATCATTTGAAATGCAGCCATCAAGAGGTGCTCGACAGAGGATTTCCTGGGAGGCGCAGCACGAGCTTCTCCAATCATCGGGGCCAGATAGCCCTCCTGTGGGGCATGCTCGATGCGGTAAAGGTGGTGGCGCCGTTTTTTGACTTGGTCGATGGTTGTTGTTACCATCAAGTATAGTGGGCAGTTGTGTTGGTTGGTTCATGGCTCCGTCTTCTGAACCAGGGTATGGTAATGGACGTTAGACTGGTTGTCATCGGCGGCAAGAACGCCGGTCGGATCATCCCAGTCACCGGTGAGAAGTTCTTCGTCGGCCGAGCAGAGGATTGCCATCTGCGTCCCCACAGTGATCTGGTCAGCCGGCATCACTGTGCGATCATGGTGCAGGAAGGCGAAGTCACCGTCCGGGATTTCGGCAGCCGAAACGGGACGATGGTCAACGGGGAGCGTATTCGGGGTGAAGAAGAACTCCGTCCGGGAGACCGTCTGGCGATCGGACCGCTTGAGTTCGAGGTCCTGCTGGAAGTCAGTCTTGCCGGTCAGAAAAAGCCCAAGGTCAAGAGTGTTGAGGAGGCCGCCGCCCGAACGGTCCAGTCGGCCGCCAACAAACCGAAAGAGGACGAGTTGGACATCGGCGATTGGCTTGAGGATACCGTCGACGGCAGCGGGGACACCAAGGCGATGGACACCGTCGAGACCGGCATGGTGGCGATGGACACTCCGGCGGCTGAAGATACGCCGGCCGAACCGGAAAGTGAAGAGGATAGTGAGAAGGATAAGAAAAAAGCCCCTCGGAAGTCGTTGAGTGGAATCCACGACTCGAAAAAGCCGAAAGCGCCCGACAGCCAATCGGCGGCAGCCGACACGCTCCGCGCGTTTTTCCATCGAAAGTAGGACCGCTCCCGGCGAGAGCCGGGACGGCCGCCGCGAGCTGTGGTATGCTTGATTGGATGTACTTCCGCCTCTAGACACGACTAAGGAGAGGCGCTGGTGAAAGCTGCTGACTCCCCTCGCAAATCCGCCGCCATGCTGGGTGTCGGCTTCGACGCCGACGACGGCCAAGTGCGACTTACCCGGGGAAAGAACTACGCGCTGGTCGGCGGATCGGAACAGACCCACACCGTCATGCAGGAAACGGCCGAGAAGATCAACGAGCACGTTGATCGGGAAGGCAAACGCCTGGAAGATCTTACGGCCGGCCAGCTTCGCGAGATCTGTCAACAGGTGAGCGATTCGCTGGGACGCTAGCGCCCACTCGATGGCCCACCTGGCGTGTTCTCTTGCTCTTTCACGTGCGTTTTCCGGCTTGCTCTCGCCGGCAATGCGTTCTTCCCGCACGATCTGACGGAGCGGCTCCGCATAACCGCTACATCTTCG
>Ga0315543_1000744_pt1 | contig 38247 bp, 27 predicted proteins | sample SalMarSW160210MG_2_FD_203098 | JGI IMG/M metagenome (GOLD analysis project Ga0315543, IMG submission 203098) | Salt marsh sediment microbial communities from the Plum Island Ecosystem LTER, Massachusetts, United States - Salt Marsh Sediment SW1601-210 ...
TCTTCAGAGAAAAATCCGGAATTTATACCTCTTTCCACTCCTGCGTATAAAAGTTCCACTCCCTTTACTTTGTCTCCCTTACTATCATAGAAGGTCAATGTTTTACCGGAATACTCAGCTACAACCCCTTTATCGGAAACATAATAAACCGCTCCTCCACTCTCATATCCTATTGAGTATTCTTTTTCCCAGATTTCATTCCCATTTCTATCCAACAATACAAATTTCATCTTAATCGTTTTGCCCGTAGCCAGATATTCAACAGCATTTGTCATTCCTGTATACACTGCGTTAAGAGAAGGAAAAAGTCTTCCAACCCCTATTTCGCTTGCTTTATTAAAACCATCAGTATGAAATGATACCAAGTCTGGTTTTCCAACCTCTCCATGATATTTTACAAGGCGAGGATATTCTTCGTCCCTCTCAAACCAGACTTTATAAACATTATCTCCCAGATCAATCTCTTTCACCATTTGATATTCAAATATATTTCCATTATCAACATACCTTATCGTATCCGCGGGTTCGATTTCACTTGGCATTTTTACACCTGATTCTCTCGATATAGCACAGCACAGTATGGATGAAATTAAACTTAAAAACGCAAATGATTTCGCAAAATACTTCATTACTTACCTCCTTGTCATACGTAACTTTTCAAATATGTTTCCACAAAGAAAAAACCATAAATTAAAACTATTAAGACAAAAAATATATGATTCTAAAAAATACATAACCATCGCTTACACATAATATCTCCTTCTTCAAAAACACAAATTACAAATATTCAACAACCTTAAAAAATAAATACAAAGAAAAGAAATGTCAAGGTAACCAAAACCACCACTTTATAACTCCAGAAAATTTTAAAATTTCCCAATCAACTGTAACATATAAAGCTTAACGCCCTATCAGAAGTGTTTCAGATAAAAAAATATAAATCTTGAGCCTTAGATACAAACTTTTTGGCAAAGAAATGAAAATTTTCGGATTTTAAGAACAACATATAAAAAAGCCGACCCTAATGGGGCGGCTTTTTTGTTGGGTTTTCGGTTTTTACTATCTTAAAACCGTAATCTTATGAACCTCAGGTTTGTTCTCTTCATCTGATAGGATTCTGAAAAAATATACGCCGGATTTGAATTGACCAAAGTTTAGTTGCTCTTTTCCCCTTTTCAGCTTATAGTTTCTTCTCTCTATAACTCTCCCTGCAATATCAATAAGTTCAATACTCGCTTTTCTATCATAATTGGACGAAACATTCAGAATAAGACTTCCTGTTATGATAGAAGCAGGAAGTTTAATGTAGCTTTCGTATATCTCTCCGGCGTCAATTGCGCTTGTATCTCCCGCGGTTTTAAACACTGCCAGATATCCAATATCTTCCGCAGTATGCTCAACTTCTAAATCAGCGGATTGCTCTTCTTCTACTTTTACTGTTACCTCAGTATTAGTTAGATCTTTGTAACGTAAACTTGCCGGGTCGCTGTCGCTTTCACATCGGGATTTTTTCATATCGGGTCGAAATGTTTGCATACCGGCAAGGAATACAGGTACGTTTACGGTGTCGATAACAGGAAATTCAATGGTATTCCATTCATGAGTTATCGCGGGAGTTTGTCCGGGCGTTGTTTTGGAAACTGTGAATATTTCGTTATCGTTTATTCTTCCGGTTCCTGTCTGTATCGCGACGTAATTAATAATCTCCGGTTTATCATGACCCGATCCATGTAAGTCTTCATTATTCTCTTCGTTTTGAATCATAACTTTAAAACCATATGGAGTTACGTCTTTTATCCGGGTAACCACTGGAAAATCAAGGTTATCCGTAACTGTCTGAGTAAGTACAATTACTTTACTACATTTAAAATCCTTGGATTTAAAATTGACTGTTACCCAATTCTCATACTTAGGACAGCAAACCCTACCGGCTTCCCAGGTTTTATCACCGATCCTATGCACGCCTTCTTCCATCGCTAAAAAAGAAATGGTTTCTTCGCCATGAGCTCCATCAAGATAATCCCATTCTTCCATTTGAAACTTAAACCCATTTAATTCTACATCTTTAACCCTTATAGTTGTCGGACTGCTATCATTACATGAAGGAGGTCCCATTACAACAACAGGGTTACTGTATGTTTCCGGGAAATCAACAGTGTGCCACTGGGAACGGTCGGACTGACTTACCGAAATCTTTTCTGCTAAAAGCTTAATACAGTCCTGAACTGTCACTTCTCCCTCATAAGGCAGCATATTTTCTTTCGTAACAGTTACACTCATTGTTCCTCCTGTGGTGGGATTGACTCCCAGACTCAAACGCCCATTATCATCGGTGTAACCGCGTTCATAAACTTCATCCCCTTTCCAGAGGCAAACATACGCGTTGCTAACACCTTTTCCTTTACACCTGACATCATCTTCAATCACAGTTATAATCATATTTTTAAATCCCGGAGTTATAACTTTATCATGGTAAACTTTCATCTTTTTGGGAACATCAGTCCAAACTCTCATCAAAGGACATCCGAAAAGAGTATGGTTGCTTTGTACATAATAGAAGGGATACTCATTCTTAGATAAAGCTTCGGCAGCTCCTATGTTGGTAATCTTATCGACAAAGAGTTTATTTAAAAAAGAAATTTCTAATTTCCCCAGCTGAATATATTGACCTCCGTATCGTGTATAGCCTCGAAAAGCCGGTCCTCCTCTTTCCGGAAGAAGAATAAAAGCCTCTCCCATAGAAGGACCACAAACGATAAAACGATCAGGAAATTTTTCATAATCAAAAGCAGCTTGAAAGCAGGAAGCCACACTAAGAATCCCATAATAATCTTTGTTTTTAAGTGAATCCAATCCGTTCCCATACTCTTCCCTGCAACTACCTCCTATTTCAACCGAATCTACACTCACAAGAAAATCCCTGTCGGGACTTGGGTGATTGTCGCCGGGGCAAGAAACCGTTATATTAGGAGGACTACCGTGTCCAAAAACATTGAGCAATCCGAAATGTTCATTCATTTTATTGATTACATCACTACCTCTCGGGAAAAGCCCATCAGGACGCTCAAGCATTGTCGTATCATGCGAAATATAACCGGGTAATTGCGCGTTTTCAATAGTGTAAGCTGGCCCCTCCCTCACATCATCAGATCCCGACCAAAAGAACTTTTTGAGATACGCCGCATTTCCTCCTCCAGGGTCTGTCTCGTAGCTTACTAATTTCTCAAACCAATTATTGAATTCTTCAAGATTCTTACAGGGTACGCGCCCTACATACAACTCGGGAAATACGTCCACGGAATCATCAATAGGCTCTCCATAAAATTCATCCCCATCTACATTCCAGTTACCGTTCAAATCGGAATAATAGAGATCTGACGGCGCTCGATAATCAATAAAAGTATCATTTCTAGCATAAGTTCCATATCTTACAGGGACAACATCTTCATCTCCGCCTAATAGGACCCAGGTAGCACCTTCAGCATATTTTTCCATTAGATAACCACGAATTGCACCAGGATCGTCATAAAGCCCGGATATATTATCATAGTATCCGGAAGATACGATATCTTCTACAGTGGCTATCTCAGCCACAACCCCTTTCTTTTTTAAATAATTGGCAAACACCTCAAAACCACCGCTCAGCGACTCATTTGTTATTATTATATACTCAACAGTAAGAGATTTAACTTTACCGCTTACTTTAGGAGATAAAGGAATATCATAATCATTGTCAACTATGCTTCTTAAAGCTTCCCTCTCTATATGATCAGAATATTGCGTGCGAACTTCCTGGCTTATATTATGTTTACCTGAAAACTTCGTGTAAAGAGTAAGTCTAATATTATCATAAAAAACAACTTTATCTTCTCCAGGCAATGAAGCTAACGGATATATGGCAATACGAGCTATACTGTTCCCCGCAAGAATATTTATACCAATTAACTCTGCTCTTACTTCCGGAGAAGAACTTTTCGTTTTATAATCTAAATAATCAGGGGAAGTTTTGATTCCATAGGTTTTTGGAAGTGTACGGGACGATAACACTTCAACCTTGAGAGACTCCGCCACTTCTCCCTGGGGAAGAGCCAGATTAATGACATCAACAGGCGAAACCGAAGCCTCGTCGTACCTGCATTCATAAACAATCGATGAAAAAGCTATAAGCGGAAGATACAATGATAAAAATAAGATTCTTTTCATTTTGCCTCCTTATTGAAGTTTTACTATCTTCTTATAGGCTTCAAATTTTCCTGCATTACATACTAAAAAATAGGCTCCCGCAGGGACGTTTCTTCCCCTACTATCCTTTCCAGACCAGTATGCGCTGTAGTACCCAGGAGATTGTTTTTTATCTATAAGAGTCATTATTTTTTCACCAACTACATTGTAGATTGCCAGCTCCATATCGCACTCTTTAGGTAACTGGTACTTAATCTCAGTTTTTTTAGAAAATGGATTGGGAGAATTCTGATGCATAGCAAAAGTTTTAGGTATTTCTTTCTTTTCATCAACTCCAGTAGGATATACTGTAATGTCTATATCAAATGGATCTGATGTATTATACTGATAAGTACTGCCATCCCAACCTCTAATATCCTGAGCGGTAATTCTCAATGTATGGGTTCCGGCTGGTATATCCCCTGCGTCCAGATAATTGTTGCTTGTCATATTATTGGTTACAATATAATAATGTTCCGACCCGGAGGATGTCATTCTCGTTAAATTAGTACCATCAATTGCATACACATAAGTAATATTACCGCTTGATAGCCAATTATCGAATTGGATATTATAGATCGGGTCATCATGAAACCCTATTACTTGATAACCAATCCTATAAACAGCTTTTGGTCCGGTCGTACCGTGGCTGCTAATCTCATCCTTCGCGTGAGCAATTATATCTACCTCTCCATTGAAGTTTTCAGGGTCGATTGTCTCATATAAAGTACCATCCCTCACTAAGCTAACACCACTAATTGTGGGGGCTTCAGTATCCAGGTAAGGATTAATGCCCTGTCTTCTGAGAGGGTTAACCTCAGACCCGTCAGCTCCATCACTAAAGTGAACATGGTTATCTGCATTAGTCTGAGCTATGAATGTTTCACTATTAACCCACTCACCTGAAGTAAAAGGGTAAAAATTTTCCAAGTGAGCATAATTGAAATTTCCAACTCTCATGCAAGGAGGGTCTGCCCCTGGATTTGGATATGCTGCCCCGGCCGCAACATTATAAACCCATGTATACCGTGGGGCATGTATATCTATCCCATCATGGAAATGTTTATTGCTTTGATCCGACTTCTTACATCGATATTCATTGAGGGTTGCATTCAAAGGAGATGGATCATCAAAATCTGGATTTTTAACAGGCCATCCATAAAAGTCGTTAAAAGCTTGTTCTTTCCAGAAAACCTCTACAGGACCGTAACCGTTATTGCTTTCGTTTGATTCTACAACGTCGTTCCAAGAATCAATAAGCCCATACATTGTCCACTTACCGGGCGCATCGGTCCTAACGGATTCAAATGTATGAGTAATTGATTGTCCGGGGGCAAGTTTATCTGTTGTGAAGTAATCATCACCCACTGAATAGGGATCGGGTTGAGATTCTTCGTTATAAAATATGTCGGTATCGAATTCAGACGCATACCCATCTCCCTCGTTTCGTATGGTAACATATACATCTATATCATTGTATTCCCAAGGTTCGGTATTACTTACGGCTATATCTGCAATTACAAGATCCGGGTCTCCATAATATACCGTTATTTCCCAGTAATCAATGTAACCTTCATTTTCATTCTCATAATAGTCCAATGCCCATAGATACCATGTCTGATTAACAGGTTCACCATTAAAAGCTTCAATCCCATATTCGCTCTCGTAAATATTGTTTTGAGATCCTCCTTCCAGCAACCAGAGATTATACTCGACATCTTGACCTTCGTCTGTAAGGTCTACAATCAATTCGCCCGTATAAGGATGAATAATCTCGTAGTAAACATCAACACCGGTTACTAAGGCGCCGTACGGAGCGCTATAAATAGTTATCGGACTATATCCCCACGTGACGCCGCCATCATCGGGAATAGTATAATCGGAAGAATTATAATCCGATTCAGAATGTCTTAACTTGGAAACCGGAGAAGACTTCCTTTTGCCCTGAACTTCAATTGCTTTCTTAACTATATCAACTTCAAAGCCTTCTTCCTTTAATTCCTCAAATTTGGCTTCCGTTACCTTTACTGATAATTTACCTGGACTCTTGCATACAATCCCTAAATCCTTCAACCTCTCAAAATCTGCCATTGTTGGAATGCTTATCCTTACCATATAAACTTTTTCTTCTTTTATCTCGTAATGATCCTTTAGTTTATTTTTTGGAGAAGAATATAAAGTAAGACTGAAAACAAGTATAAAAATTGAAAGTATTATTTGCCGCCTCATTTCTAATTCATCTTCTCAAATCTGAGTATTTTGTTTTTACTTCTAACAGCAATCTTACTTCCATCATCACTTAACCAGAGATCCTCAGGATTAGAAACTTCCTGTGACCACGCTTTAACGCCGTTAAACTGTATTAATTCGACCTTATTGTCATAGGCAATCCCGATAAGCTTTCCTGCTTCCGCAATACGAACGTTATTTACATGCCATCTTGTGCCCATCAAACTAAACTTGAATAATCTATCACCTGTTTTTGTATCTAATAAGTATGCTCTTTTTCCTTTTCCTGTAGCATCAAAGACAATCGCATAATTTTCAGAAGAGGAAAAGTCAGCAATAGAGGATAACAAGTTTGAATATTCTCTAATGAGATGCCCCTCTCTATTGAGGAGGTAAGTAGTGCGTTCAAGAGAACGATAAATACCTTGTTCATCATATCCTAGATTAACGCTTGAAACAATAATATATTTTCCCTTAGGGGAGATGTACACAGCGCATGCATTGTTACCCTCAGTTTTAAATCTCCACAGTTCCACACCTAAATTGTTGAATAACATTGCTCCGGTTCCAGTAGAGAATATCTCTTTATCGGGATCATGAACCCTGACAACAAGGTAATTCCCATCTTTAGAGAAAAATCCACCAGTTATACCTCTTTCCACTCCTGCGTATAAAAGTTCCACTCCCCTTACTTTGTCTCCTTTACTATCATAGAAAGTCAATGTTTTACCGGAATACTCAACTACAATTCCTTTATCGGAAACATAATAAGAGCCGCCTCCCTCATGATATTCTTTCTCGTATTCCTTTTCCCAGATTTCGTTTCCATCTCTATCCAACAATACAAATTTCATCTTCATCGTTCCACCCGTAGCCGGAGATCCAATCACATTTGTCATTCCTGTATACTCTGCATCAGGAGAAGGGTAAAGGGTGCCAACCTCTATTTCGCTTGCTCTATTAAAATCAGTGGTATAAAAAGATGCCAAGCCTGGCTTTCCAACCTCTCCGTAATGTTTTACAAGGCGAGGATATTCTCCGTCTTTCCCAAACCAGGCTTTATAAACATTTTCTCCCAGATCAATCTCTTTCACCATCTCATATTCAAATATATTTCCTTTATCCACATACCTTATCGTATCCGCGGGTTCGATTTCGCTTGGCATTTTTACACCTGATTCTCTCGATATAGCACAACACAGTATGGATGAAATTAAACTTAGGAATATAAAAGATTTTACAAAATGCTTCATGATTCACCTCCTTTATTAAAGATTAAATTTGTATAAAAATTGACTCTCCCCTTAAATGACAAATTAAGAAATAACAATAAAACATATTTCAACTGCTTCATTATAATGCCTCCTTATTAAAAATACGATTTTGTTCTTGACAATATAAAAAATATTCATATATTAAAGCCTGTCAACCCCATTTTTTTATAAATTCGCTATCTTCCTATATGCCCTTGACTGAATAGTCCAGAAATATTATATTTATCGAAATAGAAATCAGGGAGGAAGATATGTCTTTTTTGCGAAAAATTGTACTGTTAATCTTAGTGCTTTGTTTTACGGTCCCCGGATTCAGCCTGACGGTTGTACATGAAATTGATGTTGGGTATAATAATCTCATTGCAATTGCGGTAAACCCGATAACAAGCCGTATCTATGTAACATGTAGAGATGACGCTAGAGTTGCCGTGATTAACGGAGAAACTAATAGTGTCATTACCACTATAGGAGTTGGAGATTTCCCCAGAGGAGTTTGCGTTAATTCGCAAACGAACCGGATATATGTTGCAAATAAGGAGAGCGATAATATTAGCGTCATTAATGGAGCAACCAATTCTGTGATTGCAACTGTTACATGTTATGATGATCCGTCTGATATTGAGGTAAACGAGTATTACAACTTCTATTATGTAACATGTCCGGGAGCATATCATCATTTAGTTATTAAAAGAGGGTCAGACAATACTACGATTACCGCGCACAATGTGTTTAATAATCCTTATTATATTGCTGTGAATTCTCAGACGAATAAGATCTATGTGACAGATTGCTATGGTGATCATCTTGTTTATGTTTTTCATGGGGCTACGCGTATTGGCAGCTTCGAGGTTGGGATGTCTCCCTATGATATTGCTGTAAACTCGCAAACAAACAGGATCTATGTGACAGGTAGCACAAACCATGTTTACGTAGTTGACGGGGCGGATAATTCTGTAATTACTAATATTCATAGTAACTATAACTACGGTCAAATTTGCGTGAATCCTCAAAATAACCGTATCTATGTGGTAAACCCTGATAACCAAGAAATTACTGCGATTGACGGAGAGTATAATGAGGTAATTGCTACCCTTGAGCTTGAAGAAGACTATGTCTCCTGTATATATGTAGACCCTGTAACTAACTTAATCTATGTAGGTTGTCTCAACGGTAAAGTCCTTGTTATTGAGGACCAAGCTACAGGTATAGAAGAATCCCTTGACAACCCACCTTCTTTAAGTTTTAAGGTTTCGCCTAACCCTTTCAGCAGTATAACGGAATTTGTTTTGAATTTGCCTGATGGTACCGACAAAGTTGATTTTAGCATCTATGATGTAAGCGGAACGATGGTTAAATCTTTCCCTTTAGGAAATAGATCCTCTTCCCCAATTACTCTTTCCTGGGATGGAAAAGATTATGCCGGCAATAAATGCGGCTCAGGTGTGTACTTCGGCGTACTAAAGGCAGGAAACACCAAACCTGTAATGGAGAAAGTGATTAAACTTCAGTAGATGTGGTTAATGTAGATGGTTTGTCAGTAAAAACAAAAAAACAAATCAATTATAGAATATCTGATAGCATAAAATTAATTAAAAAAATAAAAAAAACCTTTTTAGAAAAATTTACTATATACTACAATAAATAGATGGAACATTGATTGAAATAAATCGTCTTTCTCTACAAAAAGACACCTCTTGACTTATATAGAATATAACTTATGTTATCAGAAAAAATTATGGAGGGATGGTATGTTATTTTTAGCTTTAATTTCAGCTTTTTCTTTTCTTTCAAAGGAAAAGCCTGTTGCAATAGTCGCGAATAAGAAAGTTTTTGAAAAAGATATCCCGGACAATTTGACTCTGGACCAACATCTTCAAAATCTTGTTTTTTTTGAACTGGCAAAAGAAAAGGGATACGTCGACTCCGTAAAAACAAGAACAGATAAAAACTTCGATCAAGAAATAATAAAAAGAACCGCACAAGCATATATGAAGTCAGCTTCCCAGCCTTCACCTTATGAATGTGCATTTTATTACAAAAATTCTAGAAAGAAAATATATATACAAATCATTCAAACCGAAAATCTTATTCAGGCAATGAGAGCATACTCACAAGTACTTATTGGTAAAGATTTTGGAGCTATATCAGAAAAATATTCATTCCAGCCATCTCTCAAACAATCAAAAGGAATTATAAACCGTCCAATTACATGGTCTTTTTCCTTGCCACCTGCTTTTAAAAAAACCTTCAATATGGAGAAGGATGAAATATCGATTCCTCTAAAATTCGGAAAAACCTGGAATATAATAAAAATAATCAATATCGAAAAACAAGCTTCCGAGAATGATACCAATAAGCGCATAAAGCTTGAGGATATTAACAAACCGGAATTAAAGATGCAGGTTTCAAGAGATAAATCGAAAATCTACGTGCATAAAGTACAGATGTTTCTTCCGTGGTTGGCAAACGTGAAATTTGACTCGAAAGGACTTTCTTTGTTATGCGAAAACATAACAACCTTAGAAGAAAAATCCTCTTCACTAACACACGCATTTAAAGATGAAGATATGAACATCGTACTGGCAAGAAGCGCAATCGGAGAATATATAATAAGTGATTTCTTAAGAGATGTTGCTCCGGTAAGAAGCATGTCTCCATTTGCCAACGAAAATCAGGCTAAAGGATTTATAAAAGACCAAATTTTAGATGGTCTTTTTACAGCAATATGTAAAAGAACCGGAACTCAACGAACTCCTTCTCTTGCAACAATTTATGAAAAAACTATCAGGAATTCTACTCTGGATTTCTTTAAGAGAAAAGAAATCTTACCTATAATTAAAGAAAATGATAACGACTTAAAAGATTTTTATAAAAACAACAAAGATAAATATAAAATAGCAGAAAGAAGAAAAGTGTCTTTAATTGAAGTAAAAGAAGAAAAGGAAGCCCATGAAACAATTAAAAGACTTATTAAAGGAGAAAAATTCCAAACCCTCGCGCAAGAGGTATCAATCGGAAAAAGGAAAAAAAGAGGCGGAGACATTGGCTATATAGAAAAAAATCAACAGGGCAGTATCGGACAAGTCGCTTTCGAGTTGCAAAAGGGAGAAAATTCAAAACCCTTTAAAACGCAAAATGGTTGGGCAATCATTAAAGTAACGGATATTAAAAAGGGTTACCTGCCTGATTATTCCGACGTAAAGCCTTCCGTAAGAATGGACTATAAAACAAATAAGGTAGAAGAGTTCGGAGACAAAATCTTTGAGCAAAATAAGGAAAAATATAAACTCAAAATATTGTCATAAAGATCAAAAATCAAACACTTTGCCAAGGAGGTAATTTTTATGCTTAAAGGAAAAAACGGATACTTACTTATACTTATTAGCCTTTTATTAGTGAGCGGTTGCAAAAAAGAAAAAGAACCTAGCGGGAAGATAATAGCTAAAGTTGATAAAGCGTCTTTAACTATTGAAGATTTCCTGAAGCAGGTCCCTGCTCAATTCTTGATTCAAACATCTGCCGAGAACAGAAAGGCATTACTCGAAAATTGGGTGGCTAACGAAATAATTTACAAAGACGCACTGAAAAAAGGTCTTCAAAAAGAACCTGAAATTCGGGAAAAAATCGAACAATTTAAAAAACAATTGCTGACAAGAGCATACATCCAGGAAATATTAGAGGAAGTTCAGTTTGTTTCCGATCTTGAAGCAAAAAGTTATTTTGAAATCCACAAAGACGAATATAACTCCATAGTAGAAGTATCCCATATGTCTTTTAACTCAAAACAACAGGCAGAAGAAGTCCTTTCTAAACTAAAAAAAGGTACGAGCTTTTACAAACTAGCAAAAGAGTACTCAACTGATAATGAAACAGCAGCAAATGGAGGTCATCTTGGGGAATTCAGAATGGGAGAGCTCGCAGCCTATCCTCTTTTCGAAGAGGCCGTTTTAAAACTTAAAAAATCAGGGGAAATTTCGGATGTTGTCGAAACGGAATTCAATTATGACATAATCAAATTACATTCAAGAAAAAAATCTCCTGTAAATTATGAAGACGTCTACCAATCAATAATGATGAAATTAAGAACAGGAAAATTTCAGATAAGATCCAAAGCACTCGTAGACTCACTAAAGGAAGTATATCCCTATGAGATATTTCCCGAAGTTCTGGAGAAGGAAATGGGAGTTCCTTTAACAGCTCCCGGATTACCCACTTCTACTGAATAATAATGCTTTTACTCTTTTGTTTGTTTTTAGCTTTTGACGAACTTGTTTGCGTTATTGATAGAGAACCAATAACCAAAGAAGAATTAACATATATTTCAATGTTTTATCCTGGAATCGGTTATGATGATCTAATAGAAAGGGTTATAAACAATAAGGTAATAGAATATATAGCACAGGAAGAAACATTGAAAGTGAGTGAAGAAGAAATCTCTCAAATGAAAAACGAAATAGTTGCAAACACCCCGGGTATCGCTTCCCTGCTCACGGATGACTATACAAATAAGCTCTACAACGAACAGGTTAAAGCTCAACTTCTCACCAACAAACTTATGGGTTTAAAATTCAGGGAAAGATTACGGGTCTCACCGGCTGAAATCCAGAAATTTTACCAGAACCATAAAGATTCATTGATGATCCCGGAAGTTATAACCCTTGAAAAAATACAAATTCCAGTGCTTCCACTTGAAAATAATCGTTTGTTAGAAAAAGCAAAAAATGTACTTGCTGAGTATAAAAAGGGCGCGGACTTCTCTTCGCTCGTAAAGAAATATTCAGACGATATCGCAACAGTTCCTTACGGAGGGAGATTGGGAAAATTGTCTCCACAAGATATACCTCCTCACCTTGCAGGAGTACTTGAACTTGAAGAAGGAGAAGCGGAAATATTTGAATCTCCTACCGGTTATCATATCATAAAGTTGGAAAATAGAGAAGGAATAAATCTAAGTCTATCGCAAATATTGATGGAGTTTAAATTTAAAGAAAAGGAAATCAAATCAGCTGAAAAAAGGGCCTTAAAAATTAAAGAACAATGGGCCAATGGTGAAGATTCAACATTTTCAGATAAAATAGAAATAATAGGGCCCTTACCGATTCAGGCGCTTTCTCCTGGACTTGCAACTCTGGTTGACACAATGACAGTCAAGCAAATATGCGATCCGATTTTAGAAGGAATCAATTTCTATCTCTTAAAAATCAGCTTACGAGAAAAAAATAGGATGCCAGAGTTTTCTGAAATAAAAGACAGATTAAGCGGCGTCATGATGCAGCAAAAAATGATGAAGCTGATAGATGAATGGCTTGAGAAGGAAAAAGAACATATTTTTATCAAAAGAATTTAAATTAAGTCTACAATTCAGGAGAAAACTCTTATATCAATATAAATGATTGGAATTACTCTCGGAGACCCGGGGGGGGTCGGAATCGAGGTTGCTCTTAAAGCCCTCTCTGATTACCAGAGAAATTTTGTTCTTTTTGGCAGCAGAGAAGCAATTACCTATTACTCGGAAAATTTAGGCCTTAAAATTCCAAAAACAGTAAAAATAGTTAACGTTAAGGGTGATTTTTATGTCGGCAAAACAGATAAATCAAATGGCAAAATCGCGTACAAATCTCTAATAAAAGCTATAAAAGCCGCAAAAGAAGGCTTGTGCAAAGCAATAGTAACAGCACCAATAAACAAAAAAGCACTTCATCTTGCCGGTTATAAATACCCCGGACATACCGAAATCCTCGCGGAAGAATTTTCCTGCAGGAAATTCGCAATGATGATGGTTTCCTCCGAAATGAAGATAATTTTTCTTACCACGCATATACCTTTTTCTTCAATTCCCGCGGTTATTTCAAAAGAATTGATAATAGAAAAAGTACGCCTCGCGGATAAATATCTAAAGCGTTATTGGAATTTACAAAATCCATCCATAGGAATTCTCGGACTCAATCCACACGCCGGAGACTCCGGGCTATTCGGAAATGAAGAAGAAAAAATAATAAAACCCGCGATAAAAGAACTGCAAAAAGAAGGATTCAAAATCGAAGGACCTTTCCCCGCCGATACATACTGGACTTCCCAGGATAAAGATTGTACACTCGCTTTATATCACGATCAAGGGATGATTCCCTTTAAAATAAAAAGCTTCGGAAAAGGAGTAAATGTTACTCTTGGCTTGCCTGTTCCCCGGACCTCTCCCGACCACGGTACTGCTTTCGATATAGCAGGTAAAGGCATTGCGAATCCGGGAAGTATGAAAGAAGCTATTAGAATAGCAATTAAAATGGCAAATGTTTGAGCTCCTGATATTTATATCTTATCTTAATCTTACGAATCTTCCTGATAATATTTATTATCAGGAAGAGCTCTCGAAACATTCAACTTTATCCGGTGATTTTCTTTCTAGTAACTATTATTTTCAAGATCATTTATTGTACACGGAGCCTGAAAAAAACCTTCAAAACTGGAGTAATACGGCATTCAATGATAACTTTAGAACACTACTTATAGAGAAAATAAAAAAAAGCTCGGAAAAAGCTTCTAAAGCCAGAGCCGGAGAAGGCATTTTTCCTGATATCGACCTCGACTTAAACATGCCTAGAGGTTTAACTAACATAATAGGAGAAGGAGGACAGATATCAGTAGAGGGATCTCAGTCAATTGATCTGGGGGTGAAAAGAGATAAATATACTTATGCTTTTCAAGAATCCTCGAGCGGCTTTCCTCAAGTCATACTCGAATCGAAACTTCAAGCAAGGATAAATGGGACAATAGGCACGAAATTACACGTTGCAATCGATCAGGATTCAGACAAACCCGAACAGGATAATAAATTAAAAATTTGGTATGGCGGTCAAACTGGCAGCGACTCAGATATTGAGGATGATATAATACAGGAACTACACCTGGGGAATATTTCAGATGCCGGGAGCGAAAAAATATTCGGAGTCGCTACAAGGGGACAAATAGGTTCCACCTCATTTGATTTGAGCGTAGGCAAATTAGAAACTTACGAATCAGAAGGCTCTGGCGCAATAGATGTAAGCTCTTATTCGAAAACAATCAATGAAAAAGACTATGTACCAGAGCGATACTTTTATACCGGCTTACCAAATCCTTCCTCGGATTCTTTAATAAAATACCGTCTCTTCAGAAGTTACTCTACAAATTTAGATGGGGAATTACCGACATGTAAATTGTTTAGTTTCAACGGAAATTATATTAATCAATTTCCCTTTAAGCCATTGGATAAAGAAGTAGACTATGAATTTAGAGAACTCATATTACCAGGTAACAAAAAATTACCTTATTTTTACATCAAGAATACTTCTATTCTTCAGGAAAAATATTTAGGTGTATATTTAATTTATGCTGATTCTACGGGCAAGAGAGACACACTGGGTGATCTAACGGGAGACACTCTAGAACTTTACGCTTTAAAATTAGACAATCCGCAGACTAATGATCCATCCTGGAATATGCAAATGAGAAACGTATACTCTTTGGGAACAACAACCCCCTCTCAAGTCTTAGTTGAAATAAATAAAATTGCCAACAGCGGAAACAATCAACCGAGGAACAGCGAATATAGCCTATACACAAATATTCTGGGAATCACTAATGACGACCAAGGCAATGTAATTGCGAATCAAATCATTTGGGAACACGGTGACCTTATGTTCCCGGACCAATTCCCTTTTTTAAATCCCGAACTCGGCGCAGATACAGTTTCTGAAATATACAGAGAAAAGCCTGTATCGGGTGAAAAATTTGGGGAAAACTACGAAATTATCATCACAACAACATCTTCTTCTTCCACAAGCAGTTTCACACTAGAAAACAGGAGAGGATTTATCATTGAAGATTCCGAAAAATTGGTAGCAGATGGTAAAATTCTTAAAAAAGATACCGATTATACAATAAATTACCAAACCGGGGAAGTAACAATAAAAGAGGATGCAGCCCTACCTCCCGATGCCCAAATAACATATTCGTTTAAAAGTCAACCTTTCTTTTCTTTTGACTCACAATATAAAACCAGAGTTAAGATTAATTCAACACCAATTAAAGATAGCAGACTTAATTTTGATATTAATTTTCTTTCCCGATCAGACAAAGGTGTTTTTCACCCATCCGCGGGAAAGGAACCTTCCAGCATTACAGTAGGTAATGTTGATTTCTCTCTAAAAAAAGAACCGGAATTTCTAAGTCAAGTTTTCAGTCAATTGCCTTTCGTTAGCGATGATAGTAAATCGCGCGTTGATATAAATGGCGCCTGTGATTTTTCCTTACCAAATCCTGCGGCAAGCGGAAAAAGCTATCTGGACGATATGGAGTCGATTAACCTGCCTCTTGATCTTGACCTTCTCGAAAGGATATGGAATACCAGCAGTTTGCCTGACAGTTCGCTTAGCGTTAGCAACCTCGGTAAGTTAGATTGGTTCACCAATATATATTACCCAAAAAGCAGAATATTTTCCGAATATGCCGTTGCTTCCTACGAAGAAAACCGAACCAGTGTACTTGTACTCAATTTTCAGCCTAACACTTCAATAGCAGATCCAAATGATAGCTGGGGTGGAATTATGAAAGCCTTTACTCAATATCAAAATTTTTCCCAGAAAAATTTTCTTGAGATATGGGTTAAAGCGGAAGAAGGAGAGCTCATATTTGATATGGGAGATAAAATGAATGAGGATATCCCTCGCTTGGGTAGAGATCCTTCTGGAGACAGTTTGATGATTATCCCTCCAAACGAAAAAAAAGACACAGAAGATAAAAACGAAGACGGTCTCATGCAGACTGGAGAGGATACCGGCCTTGACGGAGTTGGAATGGAAGACAATAATTGGACGTACCGGTCGGATAACTTATACGACGATGGAATAGATGATTATTATTACGGGAGCGGAACTTTTACCGATTCATTGAGAAGACACAACAAAGAAAGTAATGGACGACTGGACTCAGAAGACTTAAACAGAGACTTTGCTCTGGAAACAAATAATAGCTTCTTTCGGTATAGAATTGACCTTGCGTCACAGGAATATCTGGCAAAAGAGGGTCTAAACGGGTGGAAAGTTTTTATAATACCGCTCAGGGATTCCTTAGCCTATGAGAAAATCAGAAATCCTTCATTTGAGAGTATTTTATATACTAGAATATGGTTCCAAGGATTTGACGAGAGCACAAGAATAACTATAGCAAAAATAGGAATAGTGGGGAACAAGTGGAAAAACAAAGGAATACATTTTACTTCAGACGACTCTTTAAACCCCTCAGGCGGAAATTTCAAAATTGGACAGAGAAATACTCGAGAGGACGAAGATTACATCGCTCCGGTCGAGCAGAAAAAAGACTATTATAGCAACACTTATGAACAAGAACAATCTCTCGCGTTGGAAATCGATTCTCTTTCCGCTGATAATTATTGTCTCGTGGAACACTATCTTACACTACCCATTGAGAGCGGAGGAAAAGGATATGATTTCCGTCTTTACAAAACGCTAAATTTTTACACAAAATATATTGGAGCCGCGACGGATTCAGTACGAGTATTCTTACGTCTTCTCACAGATTCTACAAATTATTATCAGTTCAGCACCACTATTACACAGGAGAATGATTGGGATACACTTAACGTTGTATTTGAAAATTTCACCTCCTTAAAAATCAATAATGATACAGTTCAGGGCAACTATTCGCTCAAAGGCGAGCCTTCTCTTATGAATATTGCATTTCTTCAGCTTGGAGTCATAAATCCAACCTCCGGAACTTTAACAGGAGAAGTTTTGATTGACGATATAATTTTAAAAGGAGCAGACAACAGAAAAGGGAGCAATCTCAATCTTAACATATCTACAAATATGGGAGATCTTATTACAGGCATTTCTTACAATATTAACCGTAAGTCCTCCAATTACAAGAATTCTTTAACGGCTCTAAGAACACTGGGAAACGAAGAAATTTCTTCTCGGACTTTTAGAATAACTGCTGACGCCGGTAATTTTTTAAACAAAATAGTTAACTGCCCTATAACCTTCAGTACCACAAAAAGCCACGGAACCCCTATTTACAGAGTAAACTCCGACGTTCTTCTTCAATCGGAAGAAGCAGAATCGCTTGCCATTAAGAAATTTTCAAGAAATCTCACCGTAAACATTTCACGAAAATCCACCTCAGATAACTGGCTTTTAAAACATACTATCGACAACTTGCAACTGAGCGGTTCTTACAGAGAAAACAAAAATTTCAATCCTTTTAAAAATACAGATACGACCGAAAGTTCAACGGCTTCGGCAAACTATAGACTGCAAATCCCTACTCTCTCTCCACCTATTCTTGGAGGAAATTCCTCCTCCCTGCTCCCCACAAACATCGAACTTAGAACTACTTACGACTATAATATAAGTAAGCGTTATAACTACAAAGACTCTCTATACGAAAAAAGCACCTCTCCATTAAAAAGAGAAATTAACAACCATGGAAGTATTAGCTATAAACCAATAAAATGGATAGATGTAGATTATTCGATAACAACTAAAAACGATCTAAGAGAAAGAGAATCTTTTTCCGAAAATCGCTCTCTCGGGAATCTGGGACAGGATGCTTCTTTAAAAGAGGAACTCCATGCGACACATCGATCCAACCTTTTAGGTTTAAACAATTTAACAATAACCTATAAAAGTACCTTTAATCAGAATCACAGTGCTGAATACTCAAAATCCCTGGGAGATTCTCTCGATGTTCGAGGTTGCACTCAAAGCAGAACGGTAAGAATAAACGATGATTTAAAAATAAATTCCCTTCTTGGGAAAATACCGCTTATTTCAAAATTCTCAAAAAACATATCTCCTGTCAAATTCTCAGCTAATTATACGAAAGACGGAACTTTCGCTTATTTAAATTCAAAACCGGATTATAAATTCAGATACGGAATAGAAACCGAACCAGAAAGCACTCTTTTCGAAAGCATAAGAAATACTGATGGCGGATATTTCAACAAAATTTACTCTGTATCTTCCGGATTTTCTTTTTCCAGAATAAATGCAAAAATAAGTGCGAGATTCACTGAAAAGGTACCCGATCAACTTCTACTCCAAAGTACTACGATAGCGAAGAAGGATGGTACATTTACTTTTCCTGATGTAGATATCAATTTACCCGATATTCAAAAATATATTCCATTTTTATCAAACTACGTGCGGCGCTCAAGCCTATCAATCTCAATAGTTAAGGATTCTTCTTTCTCCCAAGGCATTAACGAAGATTACTCCTCAGGCTCATCCTCATCTAAAATTTCTCCAAGTTTCGACTTAAACTTGAAAAATGGGCTTACGCTTAATATAACTCCTCAATATATTACAGGAAAAAACTATCCTGCCAATCTGCCTGAAACTAATCGAAAAACTAAAAGCTTATCGGTTAGATGCTCATACACCTTGAAGCCTTCCAAGTCCGGACTCCCATTACCCTTATTAGGAAGAGTTAAATGGGACAGACCTATAAATCTTAACGCTTCCTTCACATATAAAGATAATACAAACCATAGAATTAACTTTGATGAAAGCAGAATCCCAATAGAAGATACCAGATCCATGGATTTCAACTTCAGTACCAACTATGCTTTCTCTGATATGATATCCGGAGGATTAGCATTTAATTACAGAAATCACGTTAACAGAATGACGGAAAATATGACCTCCACCAGCTACGGAGGCAGCTTTAACGTAATCTTAAAGTTCTAATTTTTAAATATCTTTGTCTAGCTGAGCCTCAACAATATGAGGAGTAATAAATATCAGAACTTCTCTCTTCCTTTCCTCTGAGTAGGTATGGCCAAACAACAACCCTATGAGAGGAATGTCTTTCAAAATTGGTATCCCGGTCTTCCTTTCGGTAACGGTTTTGTTGAAAAACCCTCCTATTACAAGGGTTTGACCATTCTTCACAAGAGTTTCGGTATCCGATCGAGTTTCGGTAACGACTGTATTATCACTTCCGGGAACAACATCACTCATCTCGATACCGATCGCCATTGTAATATCACCAGCCGCATTAATGTGCGGAGTAACCTTTAACTCAATACCAGCCCTGTACCACCTTTGTACAGGCTGACCGTTAATATCTAAAGTAGTTATTGCAAATCTCTTTCCGCCAAAAATGGTAGCTTCCTTATTGTTTACCGTTGTAACTCTTGGATTCGATGTAATTTCAAGTTTCTGGTCTTGTTCCATCGCAATCAATGTTGCAGAAAGGTCGCCCCAGCTTTGAATAGTAGCAACATTAACAAATGCACCGTAAGTGGGATTCGGTGGGTTCACTTGAGAAACATCGCCTGTTGCATTCAATCTTGTATACGAAAGACCTGTTACGTCCCAGGAAATCCCCAGTTCTCTTGCTGCCGTCATATCAATATCCATTATCTTTGAAGTTATTGCGACCTGTAAGGTTTTCTTATCAAGTGCTTCAATAAGACTTTCCACAGCTTCTAATCTTGTAGATATATCATTTACGATAACAGCGTTTGTCCGGACATCCGTTTCTACGGTTCCTCTCTTAGAAAGAAGAGCCTTTACTGCATTTTTGATTTCTGGCGGAGTGCTAAACTCAAGGATATATATCTCTCTTTTTAATGGCTTCGATAGTTCAATGTCTTCTCGTTCCTTTGCGAATGTTGCAGGAACCCCAACCCTTATTACATTGTTTTCGATAATATAAGTATATCCCTTTGTCTTTAGAACTAAATCCATTGCTTCTTCCCACTCTACATTATCCAATTCGACCGTTATTGCACCCTTAACCTCATCTCCTATTATCATATTTAAGCCACTGACCTGAGCTATTGACCTAAGAGTGGTTGCCAGATCAGCGTTTTCCAATCTCATCGAAACTGTTTCCTGAGATTTAATCCTACGGGAAGAACCACTCTCTTTTTTATATTTTTCTTGCCCCGCGAGAGATTTACCCTTAACACTCCAGGGAATAAAATCTCCGCTATTACTGGACAATTTAAGAGAAATAGTATTCATATCAGGATTAGAAATTTCATAATCAAAATTGCCTGAACGCTGAACTACTATTCTCGTTAGAGAAGCAGCAGAAATATAAGATAAAGCTATACTCTCAATTCCTCCTCTGTTAACATTCCACAAATTCCCTTCAAAAGCACTTTTTGTCTGAAGAAGATCTATAACTATCTTATTGTCCATTGTAAAATCAGAACTGCTTGCGTAATCGCTCATAGTAAAAATGATTTCCGTATTATCGTCAACACTTTTCACTTCAATATCTATTAATTCTGGTTCTCCTTCAGGATTACCCAGAATCAAAAGAGGGAGCAACAAAAACAATAAAAATACTCTTTTATACATACATCACCTCTCTTGTTTTTTTAAAGATAAAGTAACTTTCGTTTGTTCTCCAAATTTTCTAAGCAAAAAAGTAATAGAGGATTCCGTTATTCTTTGGACCTTACCTCCAACTACCAGATCTCCTTCTTTAAGCACATACCCGCGATTACCTTCTTTTACGATAGCAAGATAATTATTCTTAACCCAGATTATTCCAGATAGCGCAGCCAAATCAACGTTTACTATATTTTCCTCGTTTTTAGAACCAGTGAGTAGAGGAGAAAACGGGTCCGGTTTTCCTCTATCAGTATAAAACGCCTTTATCCAGTTAAGCGCCTCACCAACGTCCCCTAAAGAATCAAGCATAACACTATCTGTTTCCTCTTCAATTCCTTCGGTTCTTTCGTCTTCAGCAGAAGTTACAAGATTGAAAATCTCGGCTTTCCCAGTAGGCACCTCGTCCTTTTTAGGAGAGAAAATCTTAACCGTTTTAGCTAAAACCTCATTAAAGATATTCCCTCCTTCTCCAGTGCACCCAGAAACAAGCAAAAAAGTCAAGAAAATTAAAATAGCTTTAAATGATATTTTATCCCTCAACTTTTCCTCCTTTTGTTAAATAAGTCAATAAATTAAAAGTGGCATTAATAATAAAATCTTCTTCTCCACTCTCTTGACTCTTGCCTGGACTCAAGGTTAAATTCGTTACGTTCACTATCCTTTCCATATTATTCAAATCAGCCATAAAACCCCCTAAATTGTGATAACCTCCTTCAACTTCCATATCAATTCTAATTTCATCATATTTTTCCTTTGAGGTTTTCCCTATAGGCTTAAGATGTTTTATTTTAACTTCGTTCCTTGCGCTTCTTTTAGTCAGGGTAGCAAGTAAACTGGAAATACTTGCTTCTGTGGGCAACATTTTTTTCGCTTGATTCCATTTAGCCGAAACAATCTTGAGTTTTCTGGCTGCTTCTTTTTTTCTGTTAACAACCGCTCTAGTCTTACTTAACTTGGCTTCCAATTCTTTATATTCTTTCTGCCTAGAAGCTATTTTTCCCTTATTTTCTTTTATTACGGTAAAATACATACCGAACCCAATTAAAACAGCAAGAACAAAAACAATTATTGAAACTTTCATTCCTTTCAATTTGCACCTCCAAGAGTAACATTACCCGACAACTGAAACCCAATAACCGAATGTTCTTTTTCTGCGGTCGCTTTAATCTCATCCAATTTAACATCACCAAAATAAGAAGAAGCATTTAATTTATCCATAAAATTTGAAATCATATAATTCGAGAAAGTCATTCCCTTTAACTTAAAATGCCGATTGTTTTCTTCGAATAAAACAATCCACATATAGTCAGGCCTTAATTTGTTAAGTTCATCCATTACGTGAAAATGCAGCGCACGACCTTTGTTTAAATCTTGAACAAGTGATATCCATTCTTTAAGCTCTCTCTGACGATTTTCAAGATCTTCAACCATTTTCCTTTCCTTTTCAAGCTCTCTAAGTTCCTGTTGGGCTGCTACTATATTATTGTTAAGATCTCGAAGGGTTTTTTGTTGAGCTAAGTATATAATAAAACATATTGCTATTACGCCGCCAAAAACCAAAACCGAAATTATCATATCAAGCTTAGGAATTCTCAAAGCCGGCATTTTAAACTTAACTTCTCTTACCTTTTTTCGTTGTTCTTCAGGTACCAGATTGACTTTAATCATTATTATATCCCCCTCAGAGCTAAACCTAAAGCAAGGGCAAGGACTGGAGCATCTTTTTCTATTTGTACTTTAATAAAAGGAGATTCACTGTCATATTCAAATCTAATAAATGGATTTATAACCTCTGTATGACCCCCAAATCTCTCTTCTAAGAATTGCGGTAACCCTGAAATAAGACTGCCGCCACCGCTGATCACAATTTCATTGAAATTCTCGAAACCTTCAGGAAGATACGGCAGTATCCTTTCTATGGCAACTCCAAGATCATCCTGAAAACTTTCCATAGCATTCTGGTACGCGTATTGATCGACATCTTCCTTTTTACCTGATTTGATTATGTCAATAGCCCTCTCTCCGTCTATGCCAGCCTCTCGTTGCAAAGCTTGTATCAAATTGTTAACCGAAGTAGAAACCGAACGCGTAAAATGATTCACTGACCCGGAAATAAAACTCATAGTAGTGGACTGGGCGCCAATATCGAAAAGACCAACCAATTTATTCGGTTTTACCGTATAGTTAAACTCAAATATGTTCTGGAGTGAGAAAGCGGCAATGTCAAGTATAATCGGTTCAAGGCCAAGTTCCCGAAAAAGATTCATTCTTGCTTCCACAGTATCTCGCTTCGCCCCCACAAGAAGAACTTCCATAGAATCCTCACCTGCATCCGGATTAATAATCTCAAAATCCAAAGAGATATCTTCTATGTCATAAGGAATATACTGTTCTGCCTCCCATTTAATCTGCTCTTTAGCCTCAGTCTCATTCATCTTCGGCATCTTGATCTTCTTTACAATAATATCTCTTCCGGAAATACAGCTAACAACCTGTTTGTTATCAACCTCAAGTGTCTCGAGATTTTTTCTTATTGCATCAAGAACAGTCTCTCGATCCATCATTTCTCCGTCAACAATAGCATGAGAGGGTAAAGCGGTAATATTACACTTAGTCATTACTGGCTTCTTTATACTCCCTTCAACCACCACCGTTTTTACCGAATTACTACCTACATCCATAGATAGTATCGAACTCTTCCTGAACATAAACACCTCTCTTATTTGGTCTTAAGGTAATTATAAGTTACATTGATTAGTTTGTCAAGCCCATTAATAAATCTCTTGACTTTGTAATCCAAAAGTTCCGAACAAATAATCAGCACACACCTTTAAAATTCCACCCGGCAGACGAATACTGTAAGAGCAATTTTTTCTTTAACGGATTTTTATAAAACTTTTTAAAAGAAACGCCGAAAATGCTTTCAAATCCTTTAACTACAACAGCTTTAAAACTATCCAACGCAACCTCTTTACCTGTAGCCATCTTTACGGTAGCCATGTCGGAATCTAAAGAAAAGCCGGGCGGAGCCTTCAACATTATAGTTCCTTGCTGAAGAACTACTTCCTTAATTCTATATTGCGCGCTTCCAATAATTTTTTTGTTTTTCCAGCATAAATCGGCAAGAGATATTGAAGAAAAACACATTTCCGAACCCCAGTTTTTCTTATTTCTTAGGGAACCTCTTTTAACAATGGTTTCAACTCCTAAAACCTCAAAAGCCTTTTTGAAAGCAAATGAAATTTTCCCGTAAGACTCAATTACATTTCCCCCTATAAAAGGATTACTTCGGTGAAAAATAAGAGAATAAGTAAAATCACAACAGTGAACAACCGCCCTACCTCCGGTCCTGCGTCTGACCCATTTGACCCCTTTATCCTCCAGCGCCCTCAGCCACTCCCCCGCTTTCTGATGATACCCAAGAGAGACAGAAACCGGCGAAAAGTTAAAAAACCTTAAGATTACAGTATCCCTGTCGCCCACATAATCCATTAAAGATTCATCGTAAGCCATATTAAAATAAGGATCGTTAAACCCAGTATCTATCAAATACCACATCATTTGAGCAATATTAATTAAGAGTTGAGTTTTATGCAACAGCATAATAATGTAAATATCAAAATTTGTTAGTGCGTTAGTGGGTGGGGGTGTTGGTGGGTTAAAAAAACAGACCAACGGACTAACCGACCCACAGACTAACAGATTTATTCGTAATTTTCCATTTTAATATTTTATTTTTAATTTCCAAAAATAAAGAAATTATATGGCTTATAAGCACACCAGAAAAAAATAGCTCAATCCATAAAATTTTCCAGATAAAAAACGGAACCTTTTAATCTTTTTTTCGTCTTTATAATTAAAGAACATAACAACCTCCTTATTAAAAGAATGCCCTCTCCCCTCTGAGGGCATTCTTCTATAAAAAAGGGTTGACAAATTATAAATAATGCATATAATGTTTACTGATAATCGTGTAAAAAATCTTAAAACGGAGGCAGATTATGGATGCACAAGATATAAAAAGTTATGTTCCTCTTAATAGGATTTTCAACCTTGGGGAAAGCTTTGATAACATCCTTAAAGATTCCTTCGCCGGGTTTTCAAATATAAACACAGGCAGAGGAGTTTGTTCTTTTCCGGACATTAAAGAAAATAAAGTAGCGTGAAAATAAATTTAGCCCTACTTTAATTCATATAAAAAGACAGAGCAAAAACCAGTACAAGGGGGATTTTTGGACAAGAAACTAATTATATACGGAGCTATTTTTGTTGCTTTAGTTGCTATCGTAGGTTTTTTTTCAGGTGTAATAACAGCTGCCAGTTTTTCCCTTACGGCAAAACCCCAAAGCAATAAAGAAGGAGCCTATGCGGTAGAAGGGAAAACCTCTTTTGCTCCTATAGTTGATAAAACTTCTCCTGCTGTAGTTTCAATAGAAGGAAAAAGAACCGTTGTTTACAGATCTCCTTATAATGATCTCCTTGATGACCCATTTTTTAGAAGATTCTTCGGAGAAGCTCCAAAAAGGAATTGGGAAAAAGAACAGAAATGGTTAGGATCAGGCTTTATTGTTGAATACAAAGGGAAAGATTATATACTTACAAACAATCATGTGGTAAGGGATGCTGAAGAACTAACGATTTCCTTGCCCGATGAAAGAAAATTCAGCGGAGATGATATAGAAATAGTCGGTAGGGACCCTGAAACGGAAGTTGCAGTTATCAGGATTAAAAAAGGAGGAGACCTACCCGATATTACTCCCGGAAGTGTTGAAGAGTTGAAGGTTGGCGATTGGGTAATTGCCATAGGCAATCCCTTCGGTCTCCTTGGAACGGTAACTGCCGGAGTGGTTTCGGCAAAAGGAAGGTCAGAAGTATCTCTTAGCAAAAACATCTACGCCGATTTTATACAGACAGATGCGGCTATAAATCAGGGAAACTCGGGAGGACCCTTGATTAACACTGAAGGAAAAGTTATTGGAGTAAACACAATGATTGTCTCCCAAACAGGAGGGAATATTGGAATAGGCTTTGCAGTGCCTATCGATATCGCCATGGATGTATTGGAGTCTCTGGTCGAAAAAGGAACCGTCGAAAGAGGATATTTAGGTATTGTCCCTGAAAATTTAACCCAGGACATCAAAAAAGCTCTAAAATATCCACATAAAACAGGGGTTTATATAAAACGAGTTGAAGGAAAAACGCCGGCAGAAGAAGCAGGTCTCTTTGAGGGCGACATAATTCTAAAGCTTGATAACAAAAAGATAGAGGATGTCAATATTTTAAGAAAAGTGGTAGCTTCAAAGAATCCGAATGAAAAAATAGAAGTTACTGTTTGGAGAAACGGTGTGGAGAAAATTTTAACCGTTAAACTTGGAAAAAGATCATCTGCGGAAATATCTACTACTGAGCCGGCAGGAGAAGTGTGGCTGGGCATGCAACTTCTTCCCTCTACATCAAAAGAAGCACAGAACATCTGGGGAGAAAAAGAAATAATTGGAGTGTTTGTAAATAAGATAGAACCCGGTAGTCCGGCAGACAAATCCGGAGTCGTAGAAAATTCCTTAATAAATTTGATTCAAGCTGAAAATCAATCTATAAAAATAAAGAATTTAGAAGATATAATAAGAGCCAAAAAAGAATTTAAGCCCCCATTAGTATTACTGACAAACTTGCCGGATGGCTCAATAAAAGTTATAATCATAGAGGGGAGTTAAAAAATAAAAAAAGTTAGAGGCTCTCTACCTGTATACTTACAGGAAATCCAACAATACAACCTCCTTACGCCTGAAGAGGAAAAGAAACTGGGGAGAAAAGCTCGTTTGGGAGACCCAAGCGCAAAAAGGAAATTGGTAGAATCCAATCTACGTTTTGTGGTTTCTGTAGCCAAAGCCTACAGAAATATGGGAACACCTTTTACAGACCTGATTAACGAAGGGAATGTAGGTTTAATTAAGGCAGCCGAACGCTTCGATGAACGCAGAGGTGTAAGATTCCTATCTTATGCCGTTTGGTGGGTTAAACAGGCTATAATGAAAGCCGTTACCGAACATATAAAATCCTACCGTCTACCCATGAGTAGAGCAGGAAAAATGCTCAAAGTTAAAAAAACAAAGGAAAGAGTAACCAGAGAGCTTGGCAGAGAACCTTCTATAGAAGAAATTGCAGAAGAATTGAATACCGATGTAGAAAAAATTGAGGAATCAATTAAAGTTGCAAAACACGATATTTCACTGGACGATACAATAAAAAACACGGACGACCTGGAATACCTCGATGTAATCTCTGAAGACGTAGTAACACCGGAAGAAGAATACTATAGAAATAAATTCATAGAAGATATAAGATATAGTCTCGATAGGCTTAAACCAAGAGATCGTAAAATTATTATTTATTACTTTGGAATGGAGGGAAAAAGACCTCACACATTAGAAGAGATCGGAAGAATATTGGGCGTTTCAAGAGAAAGAGTACGACAGCTTAGAAATCGTGCATTAAAACAGCTGAGAGAGAATACCCCTTTAGATGAAGAATTCATTCCTTAAAGTTATATTAGTTCCGCATGACAAGGGTCAAAACAGATGGTTAAGAATACCCTTTTTTGTTTTAATCCTTATCGTTTTAATACTTATTCTGAGCGGCATCTTTTTCTTTAACAATCTCCACAATTTTGTCAACGTGTCTTCTCTTACTTTCCTGGAATCGGACAATCAAAAACTTAAAGAAAAAGTTGTTGCGCTTAGAAAAAGAGCTGCAGAATTCGAAGAAGAAATCGATTCCCTACTTAAAGAACAGCAAAAGGCTTTCAAAGAGCATAATATTACGGAAAATGTTCCCCAAAGTTCTTTCAACTATTCTCCCGAAAGCCTTCTGGTAATATCAGCCTGGGTTGATTCTGTTTTCGAAGTTACTTCTAAAATGAACTATTCCCTCTTAAATTCCATACCTTCTATAATGCCAGTAAAAGGGCATATAATTCGACGATTTGGTGAACAAATTGATCCTTATACGGGGAAAAAAAAGCTACACAGAGGGATAAGTATATTAACATCCTTAAACAGCCCGGTAATTTCAGCCGGAGACGGCATCGTAAGACAGGTCGGTAACGACAAAGGCAAAGGACTCTATGTAGAAATTTCCCATCCATGCGGGGTCGTAAGCTCCTACTCCCATCTACTAAACTCCACAGTTAAGGAAGGAGAAAGCGTGAAAAGAGGTTCTATAATCGGTTATGTCGGGCAATCAGGGAGAGCTCCTTATCCTTATCTTTATTATGAAATAAAAAAGGGCAACGTTAACTTAGACCCTGAAAACTTAATTTTTGGAGGAATTTAATTGGGAATTATCACTGAACTGAAAAAGGGAAACATTCCTCCCTCAGTTCTAAAAATTGCAGATTCAGAAAACATTAAAATCGATGTTCTATCCAGGGCAATACTTGAGAGAACAATTGTTGTAACCAAAAACAAAAAAAGAAAAAAAGTAAAACCAACAGGAATAGGCTATCCTCTCAAAACAAAAGTAAATGCAAATGTCGGCTCTTCAACCGATAAGCAGGATATCTCTTCTGAGATAAAAAAAGCAATTATAGCAGAAAACGCAGGCGCAGATACCATCATGGATCTTTCTACCGGCGGAGATATCAAAAAAATCAGAAAAGAAATCCTAAAAAAAACAACCATTCCTCTTGGAACTGTACCCATATATCAGGCCGCGATAGAATCCATTTGCGAGGCAGGCGGTATAGTCCACATGACAGAAGACAAAATTTTCAAAGCCATTGAAGAACAGGCAGAAGACGGGGTGGATTTTATGACCCTTCACTGCGGTGTAACTTTAGAAACCTTCGAACGTCTTAAAAATGAAGGTAGAGTTATGGACGTCGTTTCCAGAGGAGGAACCCTACTTCTAACCTGGATGCTTTACAACGAAAAAGAAAATCCCTTATATACTAACTACGATAGAATTCTCGACATCGCTTCTAAATATGACATAACTTTATCTCTGGGAGATGGATTCAGACCCGGAGCAATTGAAGATTCATCGGATAGAGCTCAATTCCATGAGTTGAGTATACTTGGAGAACTGACAAAGAAAGCTCAGGAAAAAGACGTTCAGGTCATGATAGAAGGCCCGGGTCATATCCCAATAAACGAAATCGAGATGAATGTAAAAATGGAAAAGAAAATCTGCCACGGTGCCCCGTTCTATGTTCTAGGTCCCCTGGTAACGGATATTGCTCCGGGATATGATCATATAGTATCGGCAATCGGAGGAGCCGTAGCCGCCTCTTACGGAGCGGATTTTCTCTGTTACGTAACCGCATCGGAACATCTTGGAATACCTGACTTTAAAGATGTTGAAGAGGGAGTCATTACTGCGCGAATCGCTGCCCACGCCGGCGATATTGCAAAAGGCATTCCGGGTGCAAAGGAATGGGACAGGAAAATCTCGCTTGCAAGGAAAAGGATGGACTGGAAAAGACAATTTGAACTGGTTATAGACCCTAAAAAGGCGAAAAAAACAAGAAACAAACTTGCTCCTAAAAATAAGGAAGTCTGTTCGATGTGCGGAGAATTCTGCGCTATAAAACTTTTAAATGATGCCTTGAAGAGAAATAAATAGAGTGAGAAGATTCGGAATGAATTAATTCGGATGTCAGGAAAAGACAAATCATTTAATATGCTATGGAGTAAAATATTATCGAATTTCAAAAGTCAACATAAAGAAAAACATAGACGCATCATACTTTTAATTCTCTTACCAGTAATATCCCTTTGGGCACAACAAAGTCAACTTTACACACTGGAGCCTTTAATAGTTACAGCAAGCAAAATACCCACAACGTTATTAGGAACAAGCCGAAATATTCTGGTAATCGAAAAGGAAGAAATCAGAATCAGTCCCGCGAGCGGAGTAGCAGACCTGTTAAAATTTACTTCAGGAGTCGAAATAAACCAAAGAGGTCCCGAAGGAATCCAATCTGACATTTCCATCGGAGGAGGAACATTTGAGCAAACCTTGATTCTTTTAGACGGAGTAAAAGTAAATGACCCTCAAACCGCACATCATAACCTAAATCTTCCAATCGAGTTAGAAGACATCGAACGAATAGAAATATTAAAAGGGCCGGGAACAAGGCTCTACGGAGCTGGAGCCTTCGCCGGGGTTATAAATATAATAACAAAAAAAGGAGAAACTAAGAATCTAGCGATAAAAGCACTGGGAGGAGATTATAAACTGCTTGAAGGTAATTTTTCCTTTTCTCAACCACTCGGTATCTCATATAATTATCTTTCGATTTCCGGAAAGCGATCCGACGGGTACCGTCATAATACCGACTTCGATATATGGAATATTTTCTTCAAGTCCAACATTGAACACATGAAATCCAAAGGTGATATCTCTCTTGGCTATAATGATAAAGATTTCGGAGCCAGCTACTTCTATTCGGATATATATCCAAACCAGCGGGAACATACAAAAACTGCCTTCTTAAAAGGCTCTATAGATTTCGAAAAAACTAATATGGGTTTTTACTGGAAACGCCATAAGGATGATTACATTTTAGATTACGAAAATCCGAGCGATTACAGAAATTATCATACAACACATATATACGGACTGACACTTCAATCGGAGATTTCTTACAAAGCAGGTGTCACTGCTACAGGGTTAGAATTGGGAGGGGAGAAAATAACAAGTACAAATCTCGGAAATTTCTCCCGTACGAAAACGAGATTATTCCTCGAGCATAGTCTCCCGAAAATAAAAAACATAAGCGTTGTTTTTGGCTCATCTCTATTTCATTATTCCGACTGGGATTGGTATTTTTATCCCGGAGTAGATATTGGATTTAAACTTAACAATAAAACCTATTTATACGCCTCAATAGAAAGAGCTTTTCGGATTCCCTCATACACAGAGTTATACCTGGACAGCCCCGCGAATGTTGGCAATTCTGGATTAACACCTGAAAGAGTTTTATCTTTTGAAACGGGAATTAAAATGGTGAAAGGCAGTATATTGACAAATATCAATACATTTATCAGAAAGGAAAAAAATGTGATTGATTGGGTAAGGGCAACATCAAACGAACCCTGGACGGCAACAAACGCAGGAGATGTCGTAATAAAAGGATTAGATATCAATATTAACTTCAAATCAATTGTCCAAATGTACAAAAAATTTCCCATACCAAGGATTAATCTAGGGTATACTTTTTTAAATTTAAACAAAACCGAAGATCTGCTTCAATCAAAATACTTGCTTAATCATCCGGAACATACATTGACTCTTAGTGCAGATTATGAGTTAAGCAGCTCCTTAAAACAAATCTGGAAAGGCCGCTATGAAATCCTCCCCGACTCCGAGAAGCGTTTTATTCTGGACACCAGTATTTCGCTGGAAATCAAAAACGCCGAATTCTTTATAGATATCACCAATCTTTTAAATACGGAGTATACACAGGCAGAATGGATCCCAATGCCCGGCAGATGGGCAAAAGCGGGAATCCGGGTCAACATTTAACTTTTAAAAAAACAAAAAAATTTACCACAGAGTACACAGAGGAAAGAAGAACTCACAGAGAGCACAGAGAAAACAACTAAAATTTTTGTTTGTTTAAAACCCAACCCATCCCAGAATTAGAAACAACAAATCACACGAATAGCACAAATAAAATTACAATATCGCAATGCCAAGCACAGTCACTCTTGTCCACCTCAGTTTTTAATATCATTCATTTCTGTCAAAATCTACCACGTTAATGGATATTTTTGGTATATATTTTAAACCACGCATCAGCTTCATTATTATAACCATCATATAATTCTATTAGTAATGGTTTATTTATAAAAATCTCATGATATCTTTTTGATTTCCAACTATAATAAACCTTAGTCTGTTCATTATAAGCTATGAACGTTATTTCAGCACTCGATCCTAAATATGAAACTGATTTTAATATAATATGTTTTTTAAAAGGTCCAAAATATATAGTTTCTTCCTCTCCATAACAGTAGCCTATTTCTATATAAAAATCACATGAATATAATATTGTATCTTCTTTTTGCGGAATTATTGTCAGATCCATATTCGTTTCTTTATAACGATTTTGTTTAACTGCTGAATTAAGTTTTTTTAATTTGGGAGCTGTTAGACGATGCTTCCAATTAAACTTATTTAATTTTTCTTTTTTAATTTCTTTTAAATTTCTATTACCTACTAAATATAAAATGGAACTTAAAATAATTAAGGATAATAAAATCAAAATAGGTTTTATTATATAATGGGGGCAGACCTTCTTTTTTGACTTTTTTTCTTTATTCATTTTTTTAAATCTTCAACAAATTTATCAAATTTCTTTTCTGGCATTAATTCGTGAGTCTTAAACTCGCCATTATAATAAATACCAAGAGTCCCAAATGGGCTTCCTATTTGTTGTGCTTCTTTGTAATTTTCTAACTTTTTAATTTCAAAAGACATTTTCTTGCTCTTTGAAACTTCAGAAAATAGTCCAACATATTCTTCCATATATGGACATTGATTGGAATAAATAAAAGTAAAACCTTTCTTGTTTGAACTAGTAGTGTTTTTTGTATTGTCTGTGAAATGGGAATTTTTTGCATTTTTGTTAAGCTTCAATACAAGCAACTCAAAATAAGGTGGAGCCGAATCAACAACTTCAAAACCATAATGTATATAGAAATTTTTATCTGTTAAGAACGGTTTTACTTTGGTACTACTCACAACGGCAACACCATCCATCTTTTGCGTTTTTGCATCTTTTATACATTCATTAAGTAACTGTGTTGATAGCCCTTTCCCCTTGAATTTACCAGAAACCCATAAACAATTAATGACCATCAAATTTTTTCCAATTATTGGTTTCCAAACTTTTTCAATAGGCATATACTCGATAAAAATCTTACCTCTTTCGTCAAATCTTTTGAATATCAGCCCTTCATCAAACCTTTTTTTCAGCCAATCTTTTTTTGATTGAGCTCTATTTTTGTTCTGTTTGTCGTTTCCAATAGCACAACAAATATGCTCACTATCAATATTGTTTTTATCGATTGTAATGATTTTCATGTTATTTTTACTCCTTTCCATTTTTTTTATAAGATAAAAAATTACACGAACCTGTCAAGCTACAAATTGCGTGTTCTGTTCCCTATATTAAAATTATTTGTGCTATTTGTGATATTTGTTGTTTCTCTTTGTTTTTAGGTTGGGGGTAAACAAAATAAATATAATTTGTTGTTTTCTCTGTGTACTTTGTGCTATTTTTGTTCCTCTGTGCTCTCTGTGGTAATGTTTTTTTCTTCTTGACTTTAAATCCATCCTTCGTATTCTTAAAAAAATGAAAATTGTTGAATGTATTCCTAATTTTTCCGAAGGGAAAGATATAAAAAAAATCAAGGCTATAACTGAAGAAGCAAAGAATACTCCTGGAGCTTGCCTTTTGGATGTATACGCAGGAAACACAACAAATAGAACTGTGCTTACTTTAGCCGGTACTCCTGAAGCCATTAAAGAAGCAGTCTACAAAATATTCAGAAAAACCTCGGAATTGATTGATATGAGAAACCACAAAGGGGTTCATCCGCGGATCGGCGCACTTGATGTTTGTCCTTTTATTCCCATTGAAGACATCACAATGGAAGAATGCATTAAAATTACAAAAGATTTAGGGGAGAAAGTCGCCAAAGAATTAGGAATTCCGGTATATCTCTACGGCGAATCGGCAACGGACGAGAAAAGAAAGGATTTATCCTATATACGTAAAGGCGAATATGAAGGGCTTAAGAAAAAATTAGAAAACCCCGAATGGAGACCGGATTTCGGGGAGGCAAAATTCAACGAAAAATCCGGAGCAACAGTTATCGGAGCCCGGGATTTTCTTATCGCTTTTAATATAAATCTCAATACAAAAGACAAAAATTTAGCGCGCAGGATAGCAGAAAACATTCGGGAGTCAGGCAAAAAAGATTCTAACAATAACGGCAAAAAAATAATTATCCCGGGAGCTTTAAAATCAGTTAAAGCAATTGGTTGGTATATTGAAGAATTAGGCTGTGCACAGGTTTCTACGAACTTGATAAATTTCCATATAACACCAATCCATCATCTTTTTGAAGAGATAAAAAAAGAAGCAAACAAATTAGACTTAGAAGTTACCGGCAGTGAATTGGTGGGTTTAATACCCGAAGAAGCTATCCTTCAGGCAGGAAAGTTCTACCTTAAAGAAAATGGTAGCGTTGACAAAAACACAAAAAACGAAATAATTGATGCGGCTATTTCTTACCTGGGACTTTCCTACGAATGCGAGTTCGACCCAGAAGAAAAGATTCTGGAGTACAAAATAAAAAAGGAGATGTTATGAATATATCAATATCCGATTTTATAGAGAGACTTTCTTCCGGTTCACCTACACCGGGGGGTGGTTCTGTTGCTGCCCTTGCCGGTGTCCTTTCTTCCTCACTGATTTCCATGGTTGGAAATTTAACTTACGGTAAGAAAAAGTACGAAGAACATTGGGAAAAATCCAAAGGAATTATCAAGGAAGCAAAAACCTTGAACGAAGATTTTCTTTCTCTTTTTTACGAAGACATGGAAGCCTTTACAAAACTTATGGCAACCTTTGGTCTCCCTAAAAGTACGGAAGAACAAACAAAAAAAAGAAACGAAGCTATTCAGGAGGCAACAAAGAAAGCTATTGAAGTCCCGCTTAAAGTCATGGAGAAAAGCGAACGCGCGGCCGAGCTGGCGCTTGTGATGGCAAAAATTGGAAATTCAAACGCCATTAGCGATGCCGGAATAGCCGGAGAAATGGCTCTCTGTGCCTGCAGAAGCGCATCTTTTAACGTTCTTATTAACTTGAATTTCTTAAAAGACCCCGATTATTCTAAAAACATGGATGAAAAGCATAAAAAAATTTCAAAGAAAGTTAAATCTCTTCAAGAAGAAATCGCTTCCCTTGTCAGAAAAAAAATAAAAAAGTAAATATTAAAGGGTTGATAAATTCGGATTGTTTTATATAATTATATAATTATACAGTAGGGTCGTTAGCTCAATCGGCAGAGCACCGCCCTTTTAAGGCGGGGGTCGAAGGTTCGATTCCTTCACGACCCATAGTAAAATAGATTGATTTTTAGGAGGGTATAATAAATTTGCTGGACTATGTACACAACCAAGAAGCCTTTATTGAAGCGCTGTCCTTTATTGGAAAAAATAAAGGAGAGGTCGTAGTCAAAGAAGGCGACCCCGGTGATTATATGTTCATCATAGTCGAAGGCAAAGTAAAGGTTCTACTCAAAAGAGGAAAGAAAGAAATCGTTCTCGCTACTCTGGAAAAAGGTAATTTTTTCGGAGAGATGAGTCTATTTGGGAAGAACCCACGCAGCGCATCAGTACAAGCAGTAACCGATTTGAAACTCTTAAAGATAACACGAGAAGATATTGAAAGACTAAGTGAAATTAATCCTAAAGCGTTAAGTGAATTCGCTATGGGCTTATGCACAGAACTATGTCAGAGGGTATCCCGTACAAGCAGCTCATTGGAATCTTATTATCATATAAATAGAGCGATCCTAAAAAACCCAAAATTTAGAAACTTTTTACAAAAAATGTGGAATGAAAAGGAGGAATAAATGTTTGTAACGTTACTTTTATTGTTTGGTTTTTCGTCTTTTAACTCGGGCAGCGGGACTTTTAATCTTTACTCAGCAAGAACCCTTCCGTTTGCGACTCTAAATTTTAATGTAAGTCCCGGTGGGGCAATTCAAGAATACGGTTCCTATAAACACGTTTTCGCTAATTCGAAATTCGGTTTTACGTATGGTGTTATAGATCCGCTTGAAATATATATTGGGACCACAATATACGGTAAATATGCATACAGTAATAGTTTCTTTAGTCCGGATGATGTAGAAAACGAATTCGGTTGGCAGAACCTATACGGTGGCATAAAATTTTATATCCCTCTTACAGGGTCCATGGAAGAAGGGGAACAATCTTTCAAATGGTTAGTTGGAGGGCACTTAGGAACTTCATTTGACCCCTTTAGTCCATCCAATAAAACCGAAATAATAGTTTCGCCGCATACCTTCGAACCGACTTATAAATATAACCCGGATTTAGCATTGGATCTCTTAAACGATTTCGAGATTTACCCTCTTCTCGTTCATGTAAATTTGGGCTACGTTCTAAAAGGAGATACCAAGGAGACCGGTGGCCTCCCCGGGTTTTCCAGCCCGAATGTGATACGTATCGGTGGAGGTCTTGAAATTGCAGCCGGACCGTTTACACGTTTTATTTTTGAAGCAAAAAACATAAGACCTGAAGATGGGTTGCAGGATACACTGACCGGTACTTTTGGTATCAGGTTTGTGGCTCCTAAAAAATTCTCTTTCGACATAGCAGTTGACCACGTTTTTAACGATTCAACTGACTTTGTCCCTGATCAACTGTTCGATGAAGGTGGTCAGTGGAGATATAAAATTGGGTTTACCTTACAGAGTACCATATTAGAAAAGAAAAAGGAAAAAGAACCCGAAAAAGGTACTATCGTTTTGACAGTAAACGACTTAAACACAAACGAACCTCTCGTTGCCACGGTAAAATTCAAGGACTCTCCTCTTAGTTACGAAACTGCTGAAGATGGAAAAGCAACTATAGAGATCCTTCCCGGAGTTTACAATTTAGAACTTTCTAAAGAAGGCTATCTCCCAAGAGAAGCTGCCATTACGGTAAAACCTTCTTCAACTATAAACATTAATACTGTTCTCCGGAAAGCAGAAAAAGAAACAGGTGTTTTATCGGGTACGGTAAGTTCTTTCAGAGAAGAAATACCCCTGCAGGCAACAATCGAATTTTTAGGAACAAAACTTGGCAGTGTAATCTCAGATCCGCTTAAGGGTATCTTCCAATCAGAAGTCGAAGCAGGCACTTATAATATTCGTGTCTCAGCCGAGGATTATCTACCTGAGACTTTCCCCGTAGAAATCACCAAGGGTAAAACTACAATAAAAAACGTCAAACTGGTGAAAAAGTTAAAGAAGGAAGAAAAACTTGTTTTAAGGGGTATTAATTTTGCATCCGGTCAATCGATTATTCCCCCGGCCGAATATCCTATCCTGGATAAAGTCGTAGAAGTTCTTAGAGCCAATGCAAATGTAAGAGTTGAGGTAGGCGGACATACAGATGCAGTGGGCTCCGATACTTATAATCAGGGTTTATCTGAGAGAAGAGCTCAATCCGTCAGAAATTATCTTATACAAAGAGGAATAGATGCGATGCGTCTTGAAGCAAGAGGATACGGAGAATATCAACCTGTAGCCTCGAATACAACCCGCGACGGTAGAAGCCAGAACAGAAGAATTGAATTTAAAGTTCTTTCGGTAGAATAACCGGATAGCAACATAGATTTGGCTGCTTGATCTTTTATCATTGAGTTTTAAAAAAGATCTTAACGAAGAACAGGAAAAAGCAGTTACGCACACTACCGGCCCCGCTCTGGTACTTGCCGGGGCCGGTAGTGGCAAAACAAGAGTTATAACTTACAGAATCGCTCACATTCTAGAACACAAAAAAGCAAACCCCAACCATATACTAGCAGTTACTTTTACAAATAAGGCTGCTGATGAGATGAAAGACAGATTGTATAAATTGGCACGGAATTCAATGAAAGGAATCTGGATCGGTACATTCCACTCCGTATGTGCTCGTCTCTTGCGTGAATTCGCCCCTTACACAACTTACTCAAGGAATTTCGTTATTTACGATACCCAGGATCAACATAATTTAATAAAAAACATTATAAAAGATTGTCAAATAGAAGAAAGAGAGCTCGATTTTTATTATGGTCATCGCACCATATCAAATCTAAAAAATAGACTTATTGATGAAGACGAATTCAAGCCGTACAATTATAAAACAGAACTCCTTAAGAAAGTCTATCAGGAATACCAGAGAAGACTGAAAGAAAATGACGCGATGGATTTTGACGATCTCTTATTTAATCTCTATACACTTCTCGATTCTAAAGAAGAAATCAGGAAAAAGTTAAATAATCGGTTCAGACATAAACTTGTGGACGAATACCAGGATACGAATCT
>Ga0315543_1000746_pt1 | contig 38152 bp, 39 predicted proteins | sample SalMarSW160210MG_2_FD_203098 | JGI IMG/M metagenome (GOLD analysis project Ga0315543, IMG submission 203098) | Salt marsh sediment microbial communities from the Plum Island Ecosystem LTER, Massachusetts, United States - Salt Marsh Sediment SW1601-210 ...
AACCGCGACACATGAAGCATCGGTACAATGTTTACAGTGGAGCGGTAAATCTACAGTTATATCGAAGTTCGAGCGGGAAAGACAGAATTTATCCGAATGGCTCTCGTAACAGGCGATATCACAGGCACGACAGGAAATACATCTGTCTACGTCAAGGATAACTCTTTTTTCCCCTTTTGTCTTCATTTTCTTATTCTCGCCTTTTCTGCTCCCGGAGATATAGTACCATTTTCACCGGAATCTCCGAAGAATAATTTCCTGCTCTGTGGATAATGTACCGGAACGGCAATTATATCCTCGGGTATATCAAAAGGTAAATTACCGCAATCTTCAATTTTAAAAACAGAAGAACTGTTAACTGTCTCAATGGTTACTTCACTTCCAAGCGAAAGTTCTTTAATTTTATTAGAATTAATAAATACATAAGGGTCTTGCTTTTGCTCATTCCATTTCATCCTTCTCGTTATTTCTCCACTGCTGTGATGGTAAGGCATTCCAACACCTACAACAGTAAAAGGAAACTTTTTATCGGTCAAAGAAACAGGCTTTTTTATATTTTTTCCTTCCATAAAAGGAATTGGTTTCGCGCCTGAGGCTTTAGCTTTAGCCTTAACTCCGGTAATTTTTGAAAGAAGTTTACTAATAAAATCCCCATCAGATATAGAATCGCCAACCGAAGGAACGCCTTCCCCTAAATTTACTACTTTTTCTTCAAGAGAAATCACCGATCCTTTCTTTTCAAAAGAAAAAGTCGAAGGAATAAGGCACTCAGTTGAATTAGAACTTTTAAAAAAAGATGTGGACAGGACAAAATTTAAATACCCGAAAATATCTTCAAAGTTCGGAATAAACTCAAAGGGGTCTCCACCAAGTACAATGAGACCTTCTATCTTTTTTCCTTTCAAAGTATCCATAATATTTTTATTATTAAAACCACCGATAATTCTTCCCACTCCGAGAGAATTCTGCCCTAAAGGAACAACAGCAAACTTATTCTCGGTAATTTCCGCAATCCTGGAAAGTTTACTAACAATTGCATAAGGATTGGTAAAATGTCCATAAATATTGGAAAAGAGAATTTGCCCGTCTTCCGATTTCTTAAGTGCCTCTGCCATATCCTCCATCTGCACTGCGGAAATACCTGCAGCGCCTTCATTTAATTTTATATTACTTTTACCTTCAAGAGAATCCAAAAGAACCGAAAGAAAATAAGACATATATCCCGGTTTCACTGTAAAACAACGAGAGAAAAGAGAAACTCTACTTTTCATAATATCCAGAGAAAGCAAACGATTGCCTCTTTTACTATTACGGGCATCAAGTATTGGCTTTGCAAGAGTAGGAGAAAGAGAAAAAAGATCCCCGAGGATCAACACAAGGTCCGATTCACTCAAAGCGTTAAAAGAAAACTCGTTTTTGACAGATAATAAAGCCTCATCTTCAAAAGGAAAAAGTCCCAGCAATCCTGTATTTAAATCTTCCGAAAGTTTTTTCACCAGATAAGCCTCTTCAAGCGTATGATTACCGCTTACCAAAATTGCAATATTGTTTTTCTTCTTAATGATTCTCTTAAGCTCTGGAATACAACCTTCTATTGCTTCATCAATCGAACAAACTTTCCCAAAAAGCTCCGCCTGTTTTAGACGATAAGGAGAATTTAAGATTTCAAGTGTGAAGTTCCCCCTCGGGCATAAACCTCTTTTGCTTTTTTCATCATAATAAAGTTTAAAGAGAGAATCTTTCCCAAATAAAGCGGACCTGTTCGACTCTCTCTTCAAAATAACATCATCCTGAACACTGCAGAATGTACACTTTGTTCTATATTCTTCAACCGAAGACATTTGGATAATCCTTTATATCCGCATAACACATATCAGGTCCATCCTTACAGAGATAATATGGACCGATGTTACACCTTGCACATTTTCCGACACCACAGCTCATTCTCCTGTTCATAGAAAGATAAATTTGTTCCGGTTTAAAGCCGACATCAAGCAACTTAAAAGTAACAAATTTCAACATTACTTCCGGACCACAAGAAACCGCATAGGAATTCGCAATATCAACCCCCATTTTTTGAAGATAATTCTTTTCAAGAAGACGGGTTACAAGACCCACATTTCCCTTCCAATCAGGATGTGGTTTATCAATTGTCAAATTAACTGAAACATTCTTCTTGTTTTCCCATTTTTTATACTCATTTTTAAAACACTGATCGAGCGGACTCTTGGCTCCGTAACAAATATGAACCTTTTTGCACTTCCCAATTTTATCAAATAAAGCGTAAATGAGAGAACGCAAAGGCGCAAGACCCACACCACCACCCACAACCAGAACTTCTTTTTCCGCAAATTTATCCATCGGATAACCCTTCCCAAAAGGACCGCGAAGAGCAAGGGAATCTCCCACTTTAACCTTTTCATGCAATACATCCGTAACCCTACCAGTCTTCATAATAGTTATTTCCATATCTTTAACATCACCCGGAGAAGAAGAAGGAGTAAACGGCGCCTCTCCAACTCCAGGTACAGTCAACTGCATAAATTGACCGGCTTTAAAAGTCAACTTTTTATTCAATTTAAGTGCGTAAGTTTTAATTGTCGGAGTTTCTTCTTTTATATCCTTTACTGTTGCTTCTCGAGGGTAATATATGTTATCCATTTATTTCACCTTCTCTGAATAAGCGCCGGCAAGAACTTCCCGCATATCTATATCCCCAAGGCAATTATCTATGCACCGACCGCATCCGGTGCATTTATATACATTATATCTATCGTGAAAACGAAAAAACTTATGATAAAATCTGTTTTTAAACTGGTCCATATGAGAAAAACGCGGATTCATCCCACCTGCCATTTGGGAAAAACCTTTAAACTGACAGGAATCCCATACCATATATCTTTTATACTGCTCTTTTTTCTTACCTTCCCCGTCAAAAAGGGTAAAACAATAACAAACAGGACATACATTCGTACAGGCACCACAAGAAACACAGGTGCTGCCAAGATCCCAACCAGCATCCGAATCGAAAGTTTTCGAAGCCACTATATCTGGCTTGGAAAAAGCCTCAGCAAAAACCGCGTTGCGTTTCTCCAATTCCTCGGTAACTTTTTTTCTTGCCTTGTTTCTTTCTGCAATTTGATTTTCTTTTACCTCAGGAAGCGAAAGCTCTTGTAGAATCTCACTTCCCACCTCGCTTCCACTCTCAATTAAATATCCCCCATTAATTTCCGAAAGATTGATATCAAAACCTGCTTTAGGAAAAGGAGTATAACCCAGAAGATTACAAAAACAACTATCACGTGAATACATGCAGTCCGAGGATACCAAAATTAAAGATTCTCTTCTTTTTTTATAGAAAGGATCAATAAAATCGGGCCCTTCAAGAAAAATTTTATCAAGAATAGAAAAAGAAACAAGGTCACAAGCTTTAAGCCCGAAAAGAACCTTTCTTTCTTTTGCTTCTTTAATATCAATCCAGTTTTCACTCGGATAATCCGCAACACAAGATCTAATCGGCAGGACAAATGATTTAAAAGTATCAAAAGCCCTGAATCCGGGAACACGATAATCTCCTATCTGGTCTCTTTGCAATTCCCTAATAAATATCCTGGACCCAGAATTCCTGTTCGACGCGATCTCTGCTTCCATCGAGGCAAAAACCCTGCCATACTTAAGAAGGATCTCCATCAAATTTTTTAATTTTGATTCGCTTAAAAAACAACCATTCATTTTTCCTTTTATACCGCTTTTGTGATTTGAATCACTAAATATGGTATATGTTATACATCAAAAATCATTTGTCAACCCCAGATTTTAATTTTATTTTAATATTTAAAATATATTTATTTTTTCTGCGAAAAAATTAAAAAAAACAACGAGTCATACGAATAACATAACACGGCAAAGCCGTCAAAATATAAAAATCAAAATGGAAAATGATAAATCAAAGTTCAAAAAAAATAATAGCCACGGACTAACACGGATAAACACAGATTAAAAAAAATTGGGGATGGGAGGGGATCTTGTGTTAATCTGTGAAATCTTGTGGTTACTATCTGGGGTTCGGTTTTTTTAAAATATCATTCATTGCAAGCCTTTTGAAGGATTCGAACAATCACAAAAATCTAAAAGGCATTGACAAAATCAAAAAATAACTTATTTTTCATTTCAACTACATAAATGTTTACTGCAAAAGCGTGAATTAAAGGCAAATTTAGGGGAAAATAAAAATTAAACTTATAAGGAGGTCTTATGAAAAAGTTATTATTATTGTTGTTTGCCTTGTTTTTAGTACAGGGCATCTCAGCACAAGTACTCTTTGAAACACTGAATCTTGAATCATTCAGACATCAATCCACCTATATTATCGAAGACGATCTTGACAACGCTATAGACGGAACCGATATTTTTGACGTTAAAGGTGCTCGTATATATACCAACCTGAGCAACCTGGTATCAGGTTTAGAAGAACAGGGTGATAATTCTTATTCCGAGAATACAGTAGTGATCGGCGCCACAAGCCCCATCTATAAAGGTTATAAAATAACTGCATTTTACGGTAATGCAAACTCCAATCAATCCATTTTCTCCTCAAACCTTTTAATTAATGAATGGGATTCTGATGCGAATGATGTTTTTGATCGTTTAAGTTCCGAATACCGGACTTCATCCCAAAGCGGTTCCTCATCCGCTAATACTATCTTGCTTAATATAGGTAAAAAGATGGGTCCGGAGACTGAAATAGCTTTCACATATGAACGTTCGCAAGGCAAATATACTGAAGAATACGAAGACTCTGCATACTTTACCGATACTGACATTAGCAATAGCGATATTTTGGAACTCTGGGACGGATTTTCCACCGTAGAGTATTCAAATTCAACCCCTGTAAACCTTTACTCACTTTCTTACTCCAAACCTTTTAAGGAATGGAAATTAAGAGGGGATGTTTTTTTAATGTCGGGAGGTATGAAAGACAATAACGAGCAGCTAGATTACTGGTTCCAGGATTATGAACCTTATGATCTCCTTACTACAGAAACTGAGCTGGACTCAGCTTTAGTGGATTACCAAAACGAATTTAGTGTTAGTCTGCTTGGCGTTGGTCTACAACTCAGCGATGAAAACAAATACGGGGTGTTATGGGAAGTGGGCGGTAACTTTGGTACGATTTTCGGAAGTGGAGATTACCAGGATCTTGATCACTCCCGTGATGTAACCCAATCCATGATTGGAACAGATGTATCTGTATTTAATGATCTCTCACGTTATAATGAAACAGCCCCGATATCCGTATCCGGTATGAACATGGGTATTAACGGCAGGATGGAGTGGCAAATATCTGAAAATGTACGCTTTGGATTAGGTTTGATAGCTAATAGTTTCTCGCTTACCATGGAATATGACATAGATGCATCGTCCTTGGCTGTTACTGATTACGACGACGGTGATACAGAAGTCAATGACCTAAATGATTATGTTACAACGGCAATCTCCGGAGGGACTCTTATTTACACTGAAGAGCTTAATACGAACAGTATTGTTATTCCTGCAGGACTTGAAGTATGTTTCGGAAAGAACAAGGATTGGTTCATTAGACTTGGAGCTCTGTCAACCGGTTCAAAAGAAGAAATGACCTATACAACTGATATTACCTCAGTACAAAGAGATTCCACCACAACAGTCTGGGGTGACGGTTCCTCTTCAACAACCGTTGCTTCCTCTATAAATTACACTGACAATGAACACACTGAATATGAAACCCAGCAATCCGTAGATTACGTATACGGACTTGGTTGGAAACCTTCACCCAATTTATCTCTTGACCTTATAGGGATGTTTGACCTTGACAATACCGAATTACTATCGACAGATTGGCTTGCATCTTTGAGACTTTCAGCCACAATTAATATATATTAAAAACGTTATAGCTTAAAGATAAAAAACTCCTACTCCAGTTCGAGTAGGAGTTTTTTTATTTACAATAAAACATAAAAATTACAATAACTACAAGTTCTAAATGTGAAAAAATTGTTGTGTGGGTTGGGTTTTAAACAAAAATATAATTCTTTGTTTTCTCTCTGTGTCTCCGTGTCTCTGTGTGAGAAATAAGTTTTTGAGTTATGCGGAAGGGTTTTGTTCTGACTGATGACTAGCGACTAATTACTCTTTGTGTGTCCTCTGTAGGTTTGTGTGGGATTGTCTTTCACTCCAGGTACGGCGACCAGTCAGGGGCATAGGTTATAAGATGCCGAGTGAGTCTACGTTGTCTTGTGCCGTCCCAGTTCATTGTCCATAGTTCATACCGATAAGTCCGATTCGAGATAAATACGATATGTAAGCCGTCCGGTGACCAGGATGGCTCTTCATTATTTCCATCAAAGGTTAGTTGGATGGGCAAAAAATCACTGGGATCGGTCACACAGATTTGCTGGGAATAGTCAGATTGGCGTGAAACATACGCAATTAAACTACCCTTTGGCGACCAGGCAGGTGAGGTATTATAATCACCATGAAAAGTGAGCCTCCGGACATTTCCACCATAAATATCCATAATGTAAATCTGGGGCATACCCGAACGGTCGGAGACAAAGGCAATTTCCCGACTGTTTGGCGAAAAAATCGGGGAACAGTCAACTGCGCGGTTATTGGTGAGGCGGCTTAATTTTCTCATTTTCATATCCAGAATGTAAATTTCGGTATTGCCATCTTTGGAGAGGGTTAGGGCAATCTTTGTCCCGTCAGGCGACCAGTCCGGCGCGTAATTCAATCCCCTGTAAGAAGAGATTGCTCTTGAACTTCTCTTTGTAAGATCAAAGAGATTGAGAATTAAACGATCAATGCTGTAGGTGGAATATAATATCCTTTTACCATCAGCTTCCCAACAGGGAAAGAGATTGTAATTGTCATTTTTTGTAAGCGGCGTAAAGTTATAACCGTCATAGTCAATTAAAGCCAATTCTTTTTTGCTACCTTTCAGGTAAGAAAAAACAATTTTTGTTGAGGTAATGCCTTTTTCTCCTGTAAGCAGCTCAATAATATAATCTGAAATTTGATGGGCTAAGCCTCTCAAATCACCGGAAAGTTGCAAATTCAACTCGCCAATTTTTTCTTTGGATTCAAAGTCCTTGAGGATAATCATCAGGTCTGGCTCGTTCGCTAAAGCCTCAAGCACCACACCATTCTTTTGGGGATTGTTGGCAAAGAATGCGGTATCAGAATAGATTTCAAAATATAATGAATACTCCAGGTCATATCTTACGATAGCCTCAATGTTCTTTACTTTTTTTATGAATTCGGGCGTGCCCTGGGCATCGAATGGCTCAATTAATAAATTGGTTTTGCCTCCTGCGTAATCAGTAAGCCGGAGAAAAACCTCCTGACCGAAAACCATTCCGAACGTCAGAGTAAGAAGAAATAGTACTTTTAAATTAATAAATTTATCAGTAAAAAAATATTCTCTCATCGGGCGGTTAAAAATTCTAAATGGACCTTTAAATAATCATCAGAAAATTCCTGAGGCAGAGGCGGTAGTTTCTTAGCGAGGGCAACAGCCCGAATTGTTGATTCATTATAGATCTCATCACCGGAACCATCCTCCATACGGATATTTGAAATCATACCATCCTTATCCACCTCGAAATAGACGATACTCTTCAAAACCACATCCCTGTCTTTATACGGATTGCTCCAGTTTCGAGCAATTTTGCTCAAGAGAATATTCAAATAATAAGAATAGGTGAATCCACGACCACTGCCAGTATAAATCTGGGGTCTGATATCGGGAAGGCCATCAGGCAATCCCTTTTTTGGAGAAGCTTTTTTCTTGTTTTTTTGACCGCTCTTTTTTGATGACGTCTTCTTCTCCTTTGGCACCGATTTTTCCTCAATCTTTTTGGGTTCGGGTTTAATCTTAAGTTCGGGAGCGCCTAAAATCTTTGGCTGGGGAAGCGGTGCAAGGCTTACTTTATAAACTTCAATCCTAGGTAATGGTTTTAAATTACACTTTGTAGCAATACCAAAAACAGAGAAGATTGTGGTGTGCAGAAAAAAAGAAAATAGATAAAAGCGGTTCATTTGCCTTTAGAAAATTCAGCAACCAACCCCAATTCTCTTACACCTGCCTTTCTCATTTTACCTACAACCTCAATTACAAAGCCATAATCTATGCCTTTGTCGGCTCGAAGATACACGGTTACACCCGGTGGTTTTTTCTTCAAGATTTCATTTAATTTTAACTCAAATTTTCCTAAATCAATCTTTTCGTTTTCAATGAATAACGCTTTATTTCCTCTGATTGTTACTGTAATTCCTTCTTCATCATGAGGTAATGAAGCATCAGTTCTTGGTAAATTTACATCAATTCCAGGTGTCATCATCGGTGCGGTAATAATAAAAACCACAAGAATTGTCAACGCAACATCTACAAGGTTTGTGATATTTAAATCCTGAATCAAACCCCGATCTTTATTGTTCCGTCTCAACCAATCCCCTTTTTAGATTGGCAAATACCTCACTGATAAATTTATCAAGTTGAGAATCTATCTCAATTACACGAGTACGTAAAAAGTTATTAAATATTAACGCCGGGATTGCGACCAAAAGACCATACATGGTAGTAATTAGGGCATCAGAGATACCAGGGGCAACAACCGTGATATGTGCTGAGCCCCGTGCCCTGATCTCCAAAAACGCCTCCATAATTCCCCAAACCGTGCCTAAAAGTCCTAAGAATGGACTTGCAGCCACAATCGTGCCTAAAATCGGTAAGCTATTTTCCAAGGTTTCTATCTCGGTCTCCTTTGTCCGGTCCATCGCCAGTTTTATATTATCAGCCAGTTCCAGTACCTTAAGACTTGTGCCCGATCTAAGGGATTTGAACTCCTCAAGCCCATTCTTTAAAACCCTGCCGTAGGGATTATCATTCAATAAATGTCCGAGATTATACATTTCTTTGATGTTCTTGCGAAACTTAAAACTCTTTAAGAATGCCTGACTTTGTTTCTTTATAAGTCTTAAGTCACGCGATTTTTTGAAAAATATCGCCCAGGACCAGATAGAAAAGAGGACCAGGACAATCATTATAATCTGGGCAATAAGTCCTGATTCAATAAAGACCCTGAAAAGGTTCATTGATTTAACCGGTTCTTTGCCAGTACGGCCTCGGGTGAATTAGGAAATTCTTTTATCACCCTATTGAAATACATTCTTGCAATCTTTAATTCCTTCGCCTCCTCATATATGATACCGATTTTATATAGTGCGATGGGTTTTTTATTGCTCTCGGGATATCCGTTTATCAATTCATTGAATATATTAACCGCATCCTGTCTTTTACCCATCGCATAGTAGCACTCACCAATCCAGTACAGGGCATTATCAGTTAGAGAAGATTCAGGAGCAATTTTCATATAAGATCTGAAACCATCGATTGATTCGTTATAATTGCCCTTAACATAATTCAGATAGGCTGACTCATATATCATCCTTGCTTCAGGACTAACCGAAGAGACCTCGAAGGAATCAGAAACCGCTTTGTTTCCTTTTACCAACTTTTCATTCATCCGCGTCAACTGTGATTCGGATTCATTCAACCTGGTATTGAGCATCTCTATCTTCTCAGCCATTTCCTCTGTTTTGGTATACAAATCTACACGCAGTTGAGTCATCTCCTTCGACTGCTTTGTGGTGTAATATCTTAGACTATCAAGTTGCCAGTTGAAGTTATTATACCGCTGACGGTTGAAACAACCCCCAAGCATTAGAAACAAAAATATAACCACGACAAGCAATTTTAGTTGCTTAGGCATTATGTGTTTTTTAGTGTATGGAGTTTTTTTATTTTACTACAAACTCACATCGACGATTTCTTTCGAGATCGCTCGCATCAAGCGGTTGCTCCTCTCCATAACTCACGGTTGAGAGACGATCAAGTGAAATACCGAGTCCTGAAAGATAATCAAGGGCGGATTTTGCCCTTCTTTCGCCGAGTGCCATATTGTATTCCGAAGTGCCGATTTCACAACAATGACCCTCAATAACCACATTTACTTCCGGATACAGTTCAAGCATATCACCATTCGACTCTAGAATTTCCGCGGCATCAGATCGGATATCGGATTTGTCAAAATCAAAGAAAATTCTGTCCAAAACAAGTTCCGGCTTTTCAGGTTCAACCACCGTAGTTGTGTCTTCAACGACTTCTGGTTCCTCAATCAGCTCTTCCTCTACGACTGGTGCACCGCCGCAACCAACGAACAAAACAACAATCAACAATACTGGTAAAAATAGTTTCAAATAACGCATCCTTGCCTCCTTTTTTTTTAAATGATAACTAAAAACTTACGATTGTCAAGCACCTATCTTTATTATTATAATTTTTTAATAGCAATTTAATTTTTATTATATAAAATTAAGTTAGATTTTATTCAGATCTAAAATTCTTAGAAACAATTCAAAAAAAATGTCCATTATTAATGATAAAATTTTAATCAAGAAATATTGGAACAATATTGAAACTTACTCGGTCTTACACATAAAAAGGAGAGATTTATGAAAAGGTATAAAATTTTATGTATGATTTTCTTATTTTTTATTTTTGTTTCATTACACGCGCTTAATCTAGAGTCCTTTCGTCACCAGTCAACTTATATTATCGATGATGCTCTTGATCTTGCCATTGACGGAACGGATATATACGAAGTCGAGGGAGGCAGAATATTCACAAACCTGAGTAATCTCTCGACAGGTACAGAGAAACTAATGGGAGATGTAAGAGATAACTCTTTCGTTATCGGATGCGTCACTCCCGAACTTTTCGGACTGAAAGGCGCTTTGTTATGGGGCACTCGTAAAGCATTGTATTCTCAAATTCTGGAACTTGACCTTGATGGCGACGGTTTTACCGATTTTAGAGAAAGTGGATTTGTATCCGGAACCTGGATTCGACAATGGGATGCTAACGCGGACGATTCTCTGGACTTTACAGATTCCCGATATGCTGAGGCGTCTGCTGAGAACAGTAATCTCGAAAGTGATATCCTGATAAATATTGCAAAAAAAATAGGAAAAGGAACCGCGGCTCTAACGTATCGAAGGATGACGGAAAAAATTATATATGACTATTACGATTCAAAAAGTTCCCGAATAAATGATTTCAATACAGGAGTACTTCAGGAACAAAGCAGAGAAGACAGTATGATAGCTAAAAACCATGATGAAAACACCCACAATTTCACCGTCTCTTATGAAATGCCCTTTAAGGATTTGAAACTGCGAAGCAGTATATATCTTAAAAATTATAATGTATACAACATGTGGTCAGAAAGGTACAGCTACGATGAGAACCTTGCTCCGGAAGATTCAGCGACAACAGATAGAAGAAGAATACGTCTAGGAAATCGAGATTATGAAGAGTACACCCCTAATAATAAAGGGCTTTGTTTTCGACTCAGGAATACTGATTCAGAAATTTTATGGGAAGCTTACGGAGACATCGGAATATACGATGGGTACGGATATTACGGGGATGATTCTTACGAACGGTTAATTATCGATACAACCACAATTGCCGGGAATGTATCGAAATACAGTGAATGGATTCAAGATAATGATCGTGTATACAGAACATCTATATCCGGATATAGGACGGGCATAGGGGGTAAGATGGAATGGCAACTTTCGGATAATGTGATTTTTGGGGTTGGGCTTGAATACCAGAGCGACAAACTTACACGCGAGTATGACCTTGATTACACAAACTCATCTACAACTATATACGATGATGGTGATTCCGAAATAGATGATATGGACGATTACCAGATAATAAATACAAGTGGTTATATATATACAAGAACTATCGAAAGTAGATCCGATTTAATAACGGCCCCTGTAGGTTTGGAAATAAATATTGGTAAGAATAAAGACTGGTTTATTAGGTTTGGAGCCAGAGCTTATAAAAACAACATCAATGACAAGGAAATAAAGAATATCAATGAAGTTATAAGAGAAACCACAACCATTATTTACGGAGAAAGCGATACAACCGTTACATATCAGGATATCGAATTTTCATCAACAGAATCCGAACACTACACAGAGGTCCAAAAAAATGCTTTTGCTTACGGATTAGGTTGGAAACCTTCAGAAAATTTGAGTATTGACTTTCTCGGAATGTTTGATCTCGCCGACACCGAAGTTTTTTCTTCTAACTGGTTCCGTTCCCTCAAGCTATCGGCAGTCGTTTCATTCCAATAGCAAAAAGGTATTATTTATTATAAGAAGAAAATAGCCACAACAGATAAAAAACATAAATCTCGGGCTTTAAGAAAAAATGTACTGTACTTACTTTAGACCCATTCAACTTTTTTTATTTATTTCCTTATAGACTTTCAACAAAAGGTCATATCCTTCTTCAATAGACATTGGAACAACTTTTGTCTCACCGATTACGGGCATAAAGTTTGTATCACCACTCCACCTCGGAACAAGGTGATAATGAAGATGGTCTTCAAAACCCGCACCTGCAATCCTGCCAAGATTCATTCCGATATTAAAACCATCCGGATTCATTGCTCTTTTTATAACCTTCTGCCACTTTTGAAGTAACTTAGACATTTCAAGCATCTCATCTTCACTCAATTCCTTAAAATCCCCTGTATGTTTATAAGGGGCAACCATCACATGTCCGTTGTTATAAGGGTATATATTCATTATTACAAAAGAAAATTCCCCTCGAAAAAGAACACCTGACCTTGTATCATCGTCGGAATTTACAGCCTTACAGAAAATACAACCCTCAGAATTCGGATTGCTTACGTATTTATATCGCCAGGGAGCGTATATTCTTTTCATCAGAAAAGGGATTGTTGTGTTACTACTTTAGTGGGTTTTTTTTCAGGAATTAAAATCTGCCCATACACACCATCATAGCCGGGACGTATCTCGACATCTTCTTTTCTAACCTTCACTATAGACTTGGCTATTTTCTCTTCCGTAGAAGAAAGTAAATCTTTTTCGGGTAAATCAAGTAATATTCTGAATTCGTTACCGAAATAAGTTGTCAGTTTCCTATAGGCATCCTCGACCGCCCGTGTTTTGCGTCCGACTCCCAGAGAATCTGCAATTATCTCTCTAAGAGGAATAAGTCTCTTATAACCAACTCTCCCTTCACTTTTTGCCTCTTCCCTATCCGCAAGATCACAAATACGGTGAAGCACTCCCAGAGTTAAAGGTTTGCCGCACTCCGGGCAAATATTATTATGTTTTTTTGAATCGGTAGGATGAAAAGTCACGTTACATTTTCTGTGTCCGTCGTAATGATATTTACCCTCTTCAGGAAAAAACTCCACCGTATAATCAAACCTCTCGGTATCCTGATTCTTTAAAATTTCCAAGAGTATAGGATAGTCTATTGCCTGTTTAAAACAATTAGCTTCTCTCCCTATGTTGGGAGGTGAATGCGCATCAGAATTCGAAATCAGTGTTATCTTATCAAGAGAAGACAAAAGCCAATTCATAGGAGGGTCAGAGGAAAGCCCCGTTTCTATCGCATAAATTTTTTCACTGTAATCCCCGAACGCGTCATTAATGGAATCGAACCCCGATTGAGAACCAAAAAGCCCAAACCAGGGAGTCCAGAGATGGGCTGGAATCAAAAGCGCATCTTCATATATGGAGAAAAGGGTTTCAGCAAGATCGCGTAAGCTAAAAGAGAGTATTGGTCTTCCATCCGATTCTAATTTGCCAAATCTTCTGATGCTCTTATTAAATCTTTTTACCATCTCAAAATCAGGCAAAATAATCAGAGAGTGGACTTTCTTTGTTTGTCCTTTCTCGTTGTATATATTGCATACTTCAGCCGATAAAATAAAATCGACTCCCTCAAACTCATAGATGCCTTTTCTATTAGTCTCTTTCAACTCTTTTTCTAAAATATAAAGCCATCCGGGGTTTGTAAAGTCACCGGTACCTACCAGATTAACTCCCTTAGCCCTAGCTTCTCTCGCAATAAAAGGTGGCTCCATATGCTTACTGGTCGCCATTGAATATTTAGAGTGTATATGAAAATCTGCGTAATATTTCATCTGAGAAACCCTCTCAAGTGTCAAATTTCTCCAATATCGAAATTACTTCGGAAGGGGAACCCGCACTCAGCAAGGTCTTTCTAAAATCTTCCTGTCTGCACATTCTCGATATTCGTGCAAGAACCTGTATGTATTTACTCTTCGCTTCTTCGGGAGCCACAATCAGAAAAACGATATGAACCGGCTTACCGTCAAGAGAATTAAAATCTAAACCTTCTTTAATAACTCCTATAATCATTAAAAGATCCTTAACCGCTTCGGTTCTTGCGTGCGGGATGGCAATTCCTTCAACCACTCCAGTACTTTCCAATTCCTCTCTTTCTCTTATCTTATGTAGAATAGGCTCCCTAGTCATTATAACTCCTTTCCGAAGAGCCTGATCCAACATTTTTTCAATAATAGCGAACTTGTTTTCAACATTATCCATGACAATTATCAAATCTTCATCAAGAAATTTTTCAATCATCATTTCCCTCCCTCTTTATCTATAAGAATCGGGCATTGAACGTACTCAATTAATTGCTGAATTATTCTTTCCTCTCTTCTTCCCTCTCTACCCTGTCCACTGCGATGCCCGACTATAAGAAGTTCGATCTCTTTCTCTTTTACAAACTTTCTGAGAATATCTATGGAATCTCCTTCCTCAACAAAAAGAGCGGTTCTTACTCCTTCGTTAACAGCCATATCTTCAAGATAATATAGATATTTCCAGCCTTCCTCCTCCACCTTTATAGCGGTATCTATTTCATCTAATTTTCTCATATCTGCCACTGTTTTCACCAAATCTTTGTCCACAATGAATAAAGCATAAAGTGTCGCGGAAAGACTTTTACTCAAATCTATAGCTCTATTCCATGAAGCTCTTGTTTCTCCGGAAATTATATATAAAAGAATTCTTTCCATACAATTACTCTCCTCTCTTAAATCTCTTTACTCTGAAAAATTCTTCCCTTTCTTCTTCCTCAAGACTTTCTTCGATTTTACCAATATTTTTTTCATATTCCGGTATAAAAATCTTTTCTAAAGCATTCACTCTCTTTTGAGTTTTACTTATCTCTGATCCAAGTCTCCATATAAGAACTTCTTTTGCAGCCCATCTGGCAATAAGATCGATCAATCCTCTGAACTTAATAAAAGCCTCATCAAAATATTCATCAGTAGAATCGAGACTGGCTTGGATTTTATTTTCAGGAACATTTACAAGAAGTTCAGGCACGGGAATTCCCATAACCGATCTCATACGAACATCAATTTCGGGTTCCTCTCCACCTCTAACATAATTTCCTATATTTTGTCTGCCTATAGAAACCCATGCTTTCTCAAGAGAACTGTAAGCCTCTTTTAGTTTTAGGGTAATCTCTTCTTCCATCTCCCTGAACCCGCGTATATTTCTCATGAGCTCCATAATCATTACTTCTCTTTTCTCATCAAGAAGATTATATCCTTCTTTTGCAATATTTAATCTTTTCTTTAATTTTAAAAGATTGCTTTGTGTCGTAGCTACCTGCATTTAAACCCCAAGAAATTCATCTATTTCACTTTCCTTAACCCTTGTCAACTCGCTTCTCGGAAGCATTTCAAGCAACTTCCAACCTATATTTAACGTTTCCTCTATCTTCCGCACCTCTCTTGAATCCTGCTGTAAAAATATCTTCTCAAAATTATCTCCAAACTTCAGATATCTTCTGTCCACTTCAGATAATTCTTCTTCTCCGATTATCGAAGCCAGGGAACGAATTCGCTGAACTCTGGAATAAGAAGAATATAATTGTCCATAAACATTCGGATGATCCTTTCTGGTTTTTCCCTCCCCAATACCATCCTTCATTAAACGGGACAGGGAAGAAAGGGGGTCAAACGGGGGGTAGATACCCTTCTGATGCATTTCTCTTGAAAGAACAATCTGTCCCTCTGTTATATAACCGGTAAGATCAGGAATCGGATGAGTAATGTCGTCATTTGGCATTGTTAATATGGGAATCTGTGTAATGGAACCTTTTATCCCTTTAACTCTGCCTGTTCTTTCATAAAGAGAAGCCAGATCACTGTAAAGGTACCCCGGATAACCTTTTCTCGATGGAACTTCCCCTCTAAGCGAAGAGATTTCTCTTAATGCTTCACAATAATTCGTAAGATCGCTAAGTATCACAAGAACATGCTTGTCTTTCTCGAAAGCGAGAAACTCAGCTACCGTAAGAGCACAACGAGGAGTAATAATTCTCTCAACTGAAGGACTATCGGCAAGATTAAGAAAAGTAACCAAACGTTTTAACTCGGCACCTTCCTCAAATCTCTTCTGAAAGAAATCTGCCTCGTCAGCCTTGATTCCTATCGCCGCAAAAACAATCACAAATTCTTCCTCTGTAGAGATCCTCGCTTGATTTACAATCTGTGCCGCCATTTCATTATGCGGCAATCCGGCTCCTGAGAATATCGGCAGTTTTTGTCCACGTATCAGAGTCGAAAGAGCGTCTATCGCAGATATTCCCGTTATAATATTATCCCTGGGATACTCCCTTACATCCGGATTTAAAGGAAAACCATTAACATCTTTCTCTTCTACTCCCAGGACTTCTCCACCTCCATCCAGAGGTCTACCAAGCCCATCAAAAACCCTACCAAGCATTTCCTCGGATACGGAAATAGTAATAGGGGATCCTGTAAATCTGGTCCTGACTTTTTCTCTACTTATCCCGCTCGTACCGTAAAAGACCTGAATTACAGCCCTGTCATCATCAACCTCAATCACTTTGCCCACTCTTCGTATATCTCCCTGTTCAATTTCCACCATTTCTCCAAAGCCAACATCCCCAACTCCCTCAACAACAATAAGGGGACCACTTATAACACTCGCACCTATATGTTTCTTTTCATATAACTCACGCATATTCATCCCTCAAAACAGTAAATTCTTTTTCCATTTTCGAAGATATCTCATCGAATTTATCAATATCTTCATTCCCAATTTCTTCCCCCATCCTTTTAATCTCGGCGAAAACCGACAACTCCTCTATTTTGAATAACGGAACACCCATCCCCAAAAGACCTTCAGCTCCTTCTCCAAATTCAAAAATCACTTTAAGCATTCGATATTGTTTCTCGGGAAAACAATACGCATCCACTTGCGAAAGAGCATTTTGTTGTAAAAAACCTTCCTTTATAAGCTCAGCTTTCCTTAAAGTAAGTCTCTCCATTTCCGGGAGAGCCCCTTCTCCTACCAATTGTACAATCTCTCTTAGATGGGAATCCTCCAAAAGAACCTCCATCAATTTTTTACGTAATCCCATAATCGATAAACCTTTACTCTCCCACCAAATACTGACCCTATCTAAATAACCCGAATAAGACTCCGTCCAGGAAATAGCGGGATAATGCCGTGAATTGGCAAGCTCCCTATCCAGAGCCCAGAAAGTACCTATGAAACGTTTCGTATGACTGGTAACCGGCTCGGTAAAATCTCCACCCGGAGGAGAAACGGCTCCAACTATACTAACCGAACCCACTCTATCCCCTTGGACCTTAACCCGACCACCTCTCTCGTAAAATTCGGCAAGCCTGGAAGATAAATAAGCAGGAAAACCTTTTTCCGCAGGCATTTCTTCCATTCTACCGGATATCTCTCTCATAGCCTCTGCCCACCTTGAAGTGGAATCAGCCATCAAAGCAACATCATATCCCATATCTCGAAAATACTCGGCTATTGTTATTCCTGTATATATACTCGACTCCCTCGCAGTAACCGGCATATTGGAAGTATTGGCAATCAGGATTGTCCTTTCCATAATAGTTTTACCCGACCTTGGGTCTTTTAACTTAGGAAACTCTTCTAAGACCTGAGCCATTTCATTACCTCTTTCCCCGCAACCAATGTATATAATTATATCAGCGTCTGCCCATTTGGCGAGAGAATGCTGTGTTACTGTTTTACCTGTCCCAAATCCTCCCGGAATCGCTGCAACTCCTCCTTTTGCAATCGGAAAGACAGTATCTATAACTCTCTGTCCGGTAAACATTATCTCTTGGGGAGAAAGTCTCTCCAAAAAAGGTCTTTTCTTCCTCACCGGCCAGGAATGAAACAATTTAATTTCAATCTTTTTACTTTCTTTTCCCTCTACTACGCAAATAGTATCTTCAATCTTATAACTGGAAACTTTTCCTAATTCAATTACTTTTCCCGTAATTCCCGGAGGAACCAAAATTCTGTGTTTTATAAGAGAAGTCTCTTTCACTTCTCCAACTATAGAATTTGGAAAAACGGTATCTCCCTTTTTCACTTTTATATCAACTTTCCATTTCTTATCACGTGAAAGGGAAGGAACCTGAAATCCTCTTTTTATAAAAATACCCTGTTTTTCTTTTATTACAGTAAGGGGCCGTTGAATTCCATCGAAGGTATTTGAAATTAACCCCGGACCCAATTCAACCGAAAGAGGCTTATTCATACCGAATATCTTAATCCCCGGTCGAAGACCTGTAGTATCTTCATAGACCTGAATCATAGCTTCATCACCGGTGATTCTTATTACTTCACCAACCAATCCCTCTTCTCCAATTCGTACTTCTTCGTTCATTTCAAGGTCCCGGGTTTCCTTGGATACAATTATCGGACCTTCAATCCTTTTAAGTATCGCTTCACCCACTGGTGACTCCCAATTTATCGGCAATTATTTTCATATTCTGTTTTATTATATTTCCGGCAATCAGAGAAAACCGAAAATCATATTCATCATCTTTTCCTCTTATTAAAAAACCAGCCTCCATGGGTTCACTTTCGAAATTTAAACCCTCTATGCCTTTACAAATTTTCCTGAAATACCCGATATATTCTTCTCCAGACACAAAAGAAACTTCTTTTTCTATCTTAAGAACTTCTTCACAACAAGATTTTATCCAGTTATCCAACTTACTTTTTTTTAGCATTGAAATCAACTTTTTCTCCAAATCAGTATGCAGAAGCTCAAAAAGCTGTTTCCTCAGTGTGAAAAATTCTTTTTTATCATTCATTTTCTTTTTGGAAATAATCCTGGATTTATCTTTCTCAAATAAGAGTTTTCCTCTTTTTTCCGCCTCTTTTTTTGTTTTTTCTTCTTCTTCTTTTGCCTGCTTCAATACACGCTCTTTAGCTTTTTGTGCTCTCGAAAGCAATACCTCTGCCTCTTCTTCAGCATTACTTATTATTTTTTCCCTCAACTCATTAATATTATTCTTCATAAATTAATCGATAAAACCCTCTTGATCAGCTCGAGCGCCTTACCTCTTTCCTTCCAACCACTACTTGCAGGAATCTCTACAACAAGAGGCATATAACCTTCAACTTTCTGTTTATTTATTTTATCTCTTATTAAATCAGCTTCTTTTTCTGTTATAAGTATAACACCCACATCTTCGTCTTCAAGGGCTTTATCAAATTCAATCGATGCCGATTCCATACTTTCAACGGTCGCGGTTTTAACCCCGGAAAGAGCAAACCCGGTAGAAGCAAATTCATCACCTATAACTTTTATTTTCATACCTTCATAAGTATCAGTACGGCAACAATGAGACCCCAGATAGAAAGCCCCTCAGCAAGCCCGGCGAAAACAATCGCAGAACCCATAATCTCGGGTTTTTCAGCTAGAGCAGCCATAGCAGCCGCACCTATCTTCGAAAGGGCAATTCCGGCTCCCAGTACGGAAACCGAAATAGAAAGACTGGCTGCAAGAAAAGCCCATCCTGCACTACTGACGGATGATTGTGTAATTACGCTTTCCTGTCCGAAAAGATTAACCGGGGTTAACATTAACAATGCGCCTATTGCAACAAAAAACAAAGCAGTAAATGTAACGGCAATATTAAACTTCCTCAATCCCTCTATTATACAATTAAATCTTTTCACAATTACCTCCTATTTTATTTTTACAGGTTCGTAAATTTCTTTTCCCTTTTCAAAAAAACGGGAATAAAGCTCGTAGTACTCAAGTCGAAGCCCCTGAACAAAAACAATCATTCCTTCAAGAACAATAATAATGATATTTCCAAAAATCAATGTAGTATAATTTCCCACTCCGATCATCTTACCAAATACAGCCGCAATTTCTATTATTGACATCGTCAAAATAACATGTCCTATGTTAAAGGCTGCAACACGCACGAAAGAAAGCGTGTTGGAAATCATAGCAAGCGGAAGATGAATAAAATCTCCGAGAGAGAGGAGTAATTTATTCGAATCAAAACCTTTATTAACGGCTTCTTTCAAAGGAATACCAATAGCAACAACTAAGGCACTGATAACCAGGACCATACTTTCCACCATAACAATCTTACCGGAATTTCCATTTATTACAGAAAAAGCAAGCGCAATGGAAGAAACGTAAAAAATGAAACCGGGTAAACCATGACCCGAAAAAAACAATTTATTATAATCGCCTTCCATAATATATTCTATCAATCTCAAAACAAAACCAAAAGTTACAACTATAATACCAAGATAAACGGCAAGGAGCATAGCTTTTTCAGGATCACTAAAGGGTGAAAACCATAAAGGTTCAAAAGGATGTGTTCCGAAAAATTCTCCGAAAAATGTCCCGAAAATGGCAGAAGAAATTCCCAACGCTAAAGGAAAGACAGCAAATTTCCTTAGCAACCTTATAAAATACAGTCCGACACCTGCCAGAATCAGAACCAAACCATGCCCTAAATCCCCAAACATAATACCAAAAAGGAACATGAAAGATAATGCAGTAGGTACAGTCGGATCTATTCCTCTGTAAGAAGGTATCCCGTAAGACTTAACGAGTAGTTCAAAGGGACGAAAAATTAGCGGATTGTTAAGTTTGGTAGGCGTTTTATCAGCCTCTTCACTATTTCTTTTTATATTCTCTTCGCTAAGAATATAGAGCTCTAAATTTTCTCCTTTTCTCTTAACCTCTGATACTAACCGACTCGGCAGATATGTACTGATAAAAAACACCTTTTCCGACCTTGCCGTCTTTGCCACCCAATCTAACTCTAACATAGAAACCTGTATATCTTTTTCCAGTTTCAGAATCTCACCTTCAACATTGCGCCCCATCTTTTTTATAGAACTCTGAAGGGATGTCCTTTCTTCTTTTATTTCCCAAAATTTACTTTCAATCTTATCCTTCAAACTTAAAAGAGGACCTTCCAGACGGCTAAAAAGCTCCAGTTGTCTGAAACTAACAGCTTCCAGAACCTTTCCAAGGGATTCCCGTTCAAGAAAGGACGCAAAGATTATAACCGGCACAAAACCATTTTGAGACTTTCTTCTAAAAACAAGAACATCTCTATCTTTTACAATCTCTAAAAAATTTTCTTGCTCGGAAGAAGGTATTGTTCCCCCTAACATTCTGAGAAATTTACTATTATGTAGTTCTTCGATGTTAATATCCGATTCGGGAAGCAAAGTCAAAAGCTCCGAGGCAAGATTTAATTCAAATTCTTCTTTCTTCAATACTTCAAGTCTATCTTGTTTTTCACCTAATTTTTTCTGAAATTCGCTCAAGAAAGTACCGGCTTTATCTGCAACTTCACTTAACTCCACGGCATTAAAGGGAATTTCTCCCGCGCTTTTGATATTAAAATATTCAATAATATCTTTCAGCTTTCTATTATAATCTTCTAATCTAATATAAATCTCTTTGTAACCGGGTTCTTGTAAATAACGATGAGAGAATTCGACAATATGAAATTTACATTCTTTACTTATAAACTCAAAAACTACAGGTAAGTCTTTGTCCGTAGTTGCAAGTAAAAACTGGGTCATGGGTTCAGGAACCCACATAAAGCTCACCCCATATTTCTTTAAATCGCTCTCCATCAAGGGATAATAATTTACCTCTATAAATAGAAAGTATTTTGTTTATTCTGAGTGATAAAAAAAAGAAAAAAGCCAGGATAGACCTCATTGAGTACATCCTGAATTTAAAATCCCAATAACAAATACTGCCAAATTCTCTTATAAAAACTTCTTCAGAAATACCTTCATTCATCGCGAAATTCTCATAAACTTCACCTTTTGGAATTAAAAATCTTTTTATCTCAAAATCCTGTAAATTATAAAATTGTTTAAGGCGATATAACCAGAGTCTATTTTTGAAATTTATCAAAATAAGAAGAAACTCTTCTGTTCCATTGATTTCTTCATATGGTAGATTACGAATTTCTTTGAGGAAATAAGAATAATAACATTGGTCTAAAGCAACTTCAATGTCAATTTTATTACTTCTTTCTTTATATTTTGAAAACGCTAAATTCCAACATTCTTTCCATAATCCCTTTTGCATATAATCATCCAAGCTCTCCATATCAAAACTTTTATCACGTAATTCATCAATAAAAAATCCTTCACCCCCATTTATTATATCCTTAATATCTCTCAACTCATAACCTTTAATATAAGCATCAAAGAAAAAAGCTGATGCTCCGGGTATTTGCTTCCTTACTATCCTCGCAAGAGAAAAAGGGATCATTTTCAAATAACCTTCCAAATCATTATCTAACAGAGGAAATCTTTTAAGAAAAAGCGTTTTCTCAAACCTGTTCCTGAAATCCGAAACCCCTTCAGCTCTCAGAAAACTTTCGATATCTTCAGAAGTCGGAAGAAAAGAGTATATTGCCCTTAATTTTGGATATACTGAATAACCCATTATTACGCTTTTATAGAAGAAGATATTAATTTGGTCAACAATTCTTCCCTCTCATTATCATAGCGTTTCATCCAGTCATTTTTCAATGTTACATTTTTTTCTTCGACTTCTTTTTTCTCTCTTTCTTGTGTTTTTGAAAGATTTGACCTGTAACGGTCGATTATAAGCTCAGCTTCTTTCTTAGCATGCAAAACAATTTTTCTTGCTTCCTTTTCTGCGTCAGTTTTTATACTGTTTGCCTTATTCTGAGCATCGTCGATAATTTTTTTTGCTTCTCTTTCAATCTCAATAACTTCCTTAATCTTGCTTTCCATTTTCCTCTCGTCTCTTTTTATATTTTCTGAATTCGACCACTACAAAATAGACAATACCAAATAAAATTACGGCTCTCACAAATATAAAAAACCATAAAATGGCAAAAGAAAGTCTATCCATAAACTAAAATAAAACACATAATAAAAAAGTCAAGGATATTCCCTTCCCCACCCCAAAAAAAATCTAACCACAGAGCACACAGAGAAAAAAACGAACACACAGAGAACAAAAAAATATTTTGTTGTCTAAAACTACACCCCTCAACTCCAAATTAATCTCACACTGAGACACGGAGCCCACGGAGAAAAAAAGATAGATTTTATTGTCTTAATTAAATCCCAAGCCCAAAATCCTAAATATAACCAGTTATTTATACTGGTAAACACAGATAAAAAAAGATAGCGTTTTAATTAAAAAAATATAAAGAACTGGGTGTGGTGTGGCTCTGTGATCTCCGCGTTTCTGTGTGAAAATTTGTTTTTTAAAATCTGCGTCCTTTTAAATTACTTCTCATCTTCTGCTGATTCTTCAAAATTAACGATATCGACATCTTTCAAATAAGGTTTAGTAACGTATTGCTTTACGCTTCCCATTTTTTTTATTATATCTTTTATTTTATTTGCTGAACCCAATACAAAATCCAATTTCTGCTGTGCTGAGGTATCTTTATCCAAATCTCTCTTTAAAATCTCCAGCATACCAAAAATAGAAGTTAAAGGTTGATTTATTTCATGCGCAACAGCACCGGCAGTTTCAATCAAAACCTTGATTCGTTCAGATTGCAGAACAAGTTCTTGCAATTTTTTCAATCTAAATAATAATCTACTGCGCTCAATTGCATAGTCTAATGAACGCAATAATGTCCTGTTATCCACCTCACCTTTAACCAGATAATCTTGAGCCCCTTTCTTAACAGCCTCAACAGCAACCTCTTCATCATCAAGTCCGGTGAGTACAACAATCGGAATATCGGAAACCATTTTAGAAACTTTCTCGTAAGTTTCAAGTCCCGAACTATCCGGCAGACCAAGATCCAGTAACACTAAATCTAACTTTCCGTCTTTTATACTCTCTAAAAACTCAGAAAGTTTCTCAACATGAGACACGTCATAATTGTTTTTCTCGAGTTGCTCTGAAAGGACTCGAGCAAATTTCTCGTCATCTTCAACTATAAGGATTTTCTTCTTTTTTTCTGTATCCATCGAAGTATATTCTGGTTTATTATTATCTCATTTATCCTTCACAACCGTTCCGTTTAAAAAATTTGAATTCTTACTTCCCTGTCAATCTTAGGAGAGCTTCTAAAAGTTTTTCCTTTCTTAAGGGTTTGGCAAGGTAATCACTACAACCAGCTTCTAATGTCTTATCTCTATCTTCCTTCATAGCATAAGCGGTTAAAGCCAGAATAGGTATCTCACTCCTATCATTTTCCCTTTCCCACTCTCTAATGGTTTTAGTGGCTGTATAACCATCCATTATCGGCATCTGCATATCCATTAAAACTATATCATATTCCTTGTTTTTAACCTTATCCACTGCTATCTGTCCATTCTCCGCTTCCTCTATTTCTATTGGAGTTTTCTTGAGAAATGCTTTAATAAGTAAACGGTTATCCGGATTATCCTCAACAAGCAATATATTAAGATGAGGTATAGAAACCGCGGCCTTCTTTGCCTCCTTTAACTTTTCTTTCCCAACTTGAGCTTTCCATAAACCGAGAGTAGTCAGGATAGCATTTTTCAATTCTTTTCTTTTTATCGGCTTTACAAGATATGCACCAATCCCATACTTATCTATTTGTTTTAAATCGTTTGTTTTATAGTCTGAAGACAACATCATTACGGTAGTCGACTCAGAATTTTTTTGTTCTCTTAAGAATTTCGCTACTCCTATACCATCAATCTCCGGCATACGACAATCCAGAAGAACCAAATCGTAGGGTTTATTTTTTTTATAAGCCGATTTAATTATAGAAATAGCTTCCTTTCCACCTTCCGCCTCCGTTATTTCCGCATCCCATACCGATAGAATTTCTCTTAAAATCAATCTATTCGTCGCATTATCATCGACAATCAAGGTTGATATACCCTTAACGTCGATTTCTCCCGGTTTAACAAAAGTCTCCTTCGACTTTGCTTTCTGAGGTTTAAAAATAGCTGTAAAGCAAAATTTGCTGCCCTTTCCTATTTCACTTTCGACCCACATCCTACCACCCATCAACGTAGTAATTTTTTTAGAAATGCTTAAGCCCAAACCGGTTCCCCCATATCTCCTGGTAGTGGAAGAATCAGCCTGTTTGAAACTTTCAAATATTTTGTCCTGTTTGTCCTTTGGTATCCCAATACCTGAATCCTTTACATAAAAAAACAAACAAAGGCTCTTCGCATCAACGGATTCACGATATTCAGGATCCCCCTTCTTCAAAAGACCTACATTAAGAACCACTTCACCGCCATCGGTAAACTTTATCGCGTTTCCGATAAGATTCACTATTATCTGCCTGAGCCTTGAGGGGTCACCAACTATATTTATCGGCACATCAGGTTCAACTCTGCTTAAAAACTCTATATTCCTCTTATGAGCGCGAATCGCCATAACATCACAGGTTCCTTCTATCAGTTCGGCAAGATCAAAATCCGTCTCTTCGAGTTCAACATCACCTGCTTCTATTTTCGAAAGATCCAGTATAGCATTTATCAAAGAAAGCAATGCATCCCCTGCTTTACCGAGGGTTTGTACAAATCCTTTCTGTTCATTAGAAAGAGATGTATCTAAAAGAAGTTCTGTCATTCCTATAATTGCGTTCATAGGAGTACGTATTTCGTGACTCATTGAAGCTAAAAATTCACTTTTAGCTTTATTTGCCGATTCAGCTTGAATTTTTGCTTTTTCTAACATTTCTTCGGTTCTTTTATGCGCTTCAATCTCTCCTTCAAGATTCGAATATGACTTCTTGAGTTCCCCGTAAAGTTCGTCGCGTGTGAGACGACTAATCTTCTCTCTTTCTCTATTTATAAAATTTTCGGTTGGTTTAAAAGAGTAATCGGGAATAAATTTAAAAGAACTCAGAATATTTATGCCATTTCCAGAAAAGGAACAATCTGTTTCGTCAAACATCACCTTCAAAATCTTAGCATCTTCGGAAATATCATCAGCGGAAAAAAAACGAATCAATAAGCCAAATCTCCCTTTTCTCTCATCAATAAATAACTCAAGTCTGGATTCATCGCCTGTTCCAGCTACGTTGCGAATCACTTCAGAAGCAGCAGTTGTAAGTCTTGTTGCCGTAACTTCTCCAAATCCGAGAGCTCCTATCAAATCAAGCAATTTATTCCTTTTCTCAATAAGATATTTATTATCTTTCAAAGAAATTTTCCCAAGTTCAAACATTAGTCAAAGTCCTCTTCCTCTTCTACTTCGAAAAAGGCTTCTTCCTTAACTTCTTCCATTCCGTCCCCTTCTTCGACTTCCTCCTCTACTTCAATCACCCCTTCACCCACTTCAATTTCTCCTTCAACTCCAGTTCCTTCAACTTCTGCTTCAACTGATTCTACTTTTTCATCGGATACAATTACAGACTGAAGTTTTTCAATTCCATCTTCAAAAGTTCGCGCAGTTTCATATATTGACTCAAACTCGAAATTAGAATCCGAAAGAGAAATAGCAACTCCGGGTCTTATCCCCGAAAGCACAGTCCTGGCTCCTAATAAATTTATCATTTTAGCAGTCTTGTCAATAATACCCGCATAATAAGGCTCTATAATACTAACTCCGGATAAATCTATCACCACTCCTTTCACTCCTGTTTCCTCAACACCTTCTAAAACTTGCTTCTGGATCGCTTGCATCCTTTCATCATCAATATCTCCTTGAATAGGGACAACAAGGCATCCCCGGGAAACATGAATCGATAAATCAGACAAAAATTCCTCCTCTAAAAATATATATAATTTTCAATAACTTACTTTTTACTCTTACCATCTTGAAGGTCTCGGAGTAGAATAAGATATGCTCCGTCTCCTTCCCACTGGGTCTCGGTGATTCTCATTTCTGCCTTGGTTCCCCTTTTTCCTTTGCCACCCACTTCAATTTCTTTCAATTGATCAACATCCAAAGGAAACTTAAAATCTTCACCTATAAGATCTTCAGGAGATGCTCCAAGAAACTTCTTCGAAGAACTATTTGCAAACTGTACCACTCCTTCCTTATCTGCAACTATTAAGGCATCTTCGATTTTTTCTATTATATTCTTAAAACGAGCTTCGCTTCTCCCCAGTTCCCGTACTTTTTCCTCCAATTTAATCAGAATCTGGTGGCGTTCTACGGCAAAGAATATCGTCTGCAAAAGTGCATTTACACCCATTTGTCCCTTAACAAGAAAGCCTTCTGCTCCTCTCTTCATTGCTTCAAGCGCAAGACCCTCATCACTTAACGCGGTTATTACAACTATTGGTACCCTATGAGCATTTTTCCTTACACTATCAAGAGTGTTCAATTCCTTACTATCCGGCAAATTAAGATCAAGCAAAATAAGATCAAATTCGTTTTCCGAAAGACACTTAAGTGCTTCCCCAAGAGTTTCCACATTGGTTAACGCAAACTTCGTGGCTTTAACTAATTCGGCTTCCTCACAATAAGTCAGAGTCTCTCTAATAAAAGTAACCGCAAACGAAGCATCTTCAATTAGAAGAACATTCATTACCGTAATATTATCACTCTCTTTGTAATCCCTGGTTTTTTCATTCATTTAAACACCCCTTTGCTCTCTCTGATTATACAAACATTTCCATCAATATTAACTTTCAATAACTCTTTCCCTCGCATTTCTTCTCTACTTAATACTTCGCTAAGAGCTTTCAATCTGCTTAGTTCCACAAAATTCTCCTCCTCATCTACAAGCGCAAAACCTTCTCTCATATTATTGAGCAGAGGTTCATACTTCTCCTTATAATCATCAGAAATATCCAGACTATACTCTTTTCGTTTCTTTCGGATTTTCATCTTTTATAATGTATTTTACCAATCTATTTTGAATTGTCAATATAATTTTTCGGATTTTAACACTTATAGTAAAAATTAATAATTCCCTAAAGACAAATATGTTTTACTTTTTCAAAAAAAACCCTGCCTTTACGTTCTAAAATATAACTTACTGCCTTTTATTTGCTTTTTCTGGAAATAGCGTATCTTAAACCGTCTTTTAGTGTAGACATCGTTTTAAGACCTTCCATATCGATCCCCAGATCGGCAATCGTCTGAGCTATCTCTACTCCTACCCCGGTCAATACAGCCTCAGCCCCCACCAATCGTACCGCTTTGGCTGTACGTATAAGGCGATCTGCAACCGCGCTGTCTACCGCACTTATACCTGAAATATCTATAATTGCTATTCCTGCGCTCTTCTCCACTATCTGGGTCAACAAAGCCTCAGAAACTCTTGATGCTCTTTCACTATCAAGAGAACCCAATATAGGAACAGTAAGAACTCCATCCCATACATCGATCACAGGAGTTGAAAGTTCTATAAGTTCCTCGCGCTGTACCTCTAATTTCTTTTCTCTCTCCATTTCCCAGAGCTTCTTCTCCGTTATATCTCTTGAAATTCCAAAAGTACCTATAATCTTTCCTTTTTCATCGTATCTGGGAACCTTGGTCGTTTCGACCCATTTCTCACTTCCGTCAGGATATACTTCTTTTTCTTCCTTTTGTATAGGTTCTCCAGTCTTCATTATCTTCTGCTCATCTTCAAAAGCGGGTCTTGCATGCTCTTCATCGAAAAGATCAAAATCGGTCTTACCGATTATCTCTTCAATACTCTTAAATCTCATATAATCGGCAAAAGCCTGACTTATCCTGACAAATTTGCTTTCTCTATCCTTAAAATATATATTCTCCGGGATATGCTTTAAAAGTGAATTTAATAAACCCCTATCCAATTCTAATACTTCATTTTTTTTCCTTAAAGCCTTCAATTCTTTTTCGAATTCCGCTTTACTTTTTTCTTTTTTAGCCATTATAGACCTCCTTTATAGTAACCACAAGATTTCACAGATTAACACAAGATTACTCAAACTCCCCCAATATTTTTTATTTTTAAACAATAAAACAAATATTTTAAATCTGTGTTTATCTGTGTTCATCAGTGGCTATTTCTTTTTTATTTTTTTTATTTTTCTCTGTGTTCTCTGTATTCTTTTCTTTTTTAATCACAATTAATTTCTCTGTGTTCTCTGTGGTAATTTTTTGTTTTTTTATTTCCATTTTAGTGGTTTTACCTCGTTACGGAATCCGCGCAATCAATAAAGTGGCATCATCCGAACTTTTCTTATGCTTCTCGAAAGACTCTTTCGTAATTTCCATAATTGGTCTGTATATAATCCGTCTATCATCAAAATTAAAAGAAGATACTCCATCCGAATGCAAGACTATCAAACAGGGTGTACTAAGAGTAAGACGATCGGTCCGGAGAGTTCTCATATTACTACCCAATAAACCGTCAAAGGAAACAAGGCGCTTATACATTTCTACTGTATAAATCTGCGTACGAATGTTTCCCACTCCAAGATATTCTATTTTACCTTCTTTATTTATACGAACAATCCCCATTACACAACCTCTAGTTCCATGTAATTTTCTATGAATGGTAATAGCTATTTGCTCGAGATCATCTCTAAATTTATCTTCAAGAACTTTTAAAGCCATTTTACTCGCCTCACTAGCCTTATCTCCATGGCCTATACCATCTACAACCGCCACTACCGCCTTATCCTCATATCGCTTTATAAAATAAGCATCTCCATTGGCTTTGAATCCCGGTTTGGGACGACTATACACACTGGTTTGTATAATACTATTCTTCTTTTCGGTAAATACTTTCTTACCGATCAAAGTAAATTTACCTTCTTCCACCTTAACTTTAACATCTGTGAGTAATCTCTTTACGGCTCCCAGACCTATTCCCAGAGTATTTGCAGTACTGTATCCATCATCAAAGATTTTTGTCGTATCCGAATTATCAGTAGGATTCTCAGCTTCGATATATACACTTTTCTCCGCACCTTTTTCAAAAAAAATACTCAACTTCCCTGAAGAACCATGTTTTATAATATTTTTTGAAATCTCTGTTATTACAATTTTCAGTTCTTCAATTTCCTGCTCTGTTAAACTAATACTACCCGCAAACTTAGCCATCTCCGAACGAGCTCTATAAATATCTTCATCGGATTCGACCACAAATTTTATGGAAGGAAATATTTCTTTCGTACTCATTTCAACTTTTTATAAGTGGTGATCTTTGTCCCGCTATCATTGCTTTCAATTTTAAAATCATCCATAAGATGTTTAGCCCCGATAAGTCCAATACCAAGTGAATTCGTAGTACTGTATCCTCTTTCTAAAGCCTGCTCAACATCCGGAATACCCGGACCTTCATCCTGGCATATGATCTCTAACCCTCCGTCATCTTTGTTAACTATAACTTCTCCCTTATAAGCATGCTTTATTATATTTCTTGTGAGTTCCGAAACGGCTGTAGCAATTCTCGTCTGATCGATCCACCTAAAACCTATACGTTCAGCTTCGCCCTTTATCTCACGTCTGGCAATTAAGACATCTATTTCTTTATTTATGGGGATACGTAAGATCTCCTCCTTCATTTAGAATCCTCATTTATCATTTCTCTTAATTTTTCCAAAGCCGAATCAAGTTCAAACGCAGTGGTTATATCCTCAAGATATAAACCAAGCTCAACGAGAGCAACTGCCACCTCCGGCTGAATCCCAACAAGTATAACTTCCTTTCCCATAGCCCTAAGCCCACAGGCAATCTTTTGCAGTAATCTACCAAGAAAACTATCCACGATATCAAGAGCAGAAATATCTATAGCTACTCCTTTAATATTGGAATTATCTGCTTCTCTGATTATCTTCTCTCCTGCTTCCTCGGCAGCAGTGTCATGCAGTTCTTCCTGAATAGGAACAACAAGAATCTCGCCTAAATGCATACATGTCAATCTAGCCATTTTTCTCCTCTTCTACACTCATTTTTTTGCGTGAAATAACATATCTCAAACCGTCTTTCAGGGTAGACATTGTCTTAAGACCCCCCATATCAATTCCAAGATCGGCAATCGTTTGAGCTATCTCTACTCCTACTCCGGTTAATATAGCTTCAGCTCCCACCAATCGTACCGCTTTGGCTGTACGTATAAGGCGATCAGCAACCGCACTGTCTACCGCACTTATTCCAGAAATGTCTATAATAGCTATTCCTGCTCTCTTCCTCACTATCTGGGTTAACAAATGTTCTGAAACTCTCGATGCTCTTTCACTATCAAGAGCCCCTAATATCGGAACAGTAAGAACTCCTTCCCATACATCAATTACGGGAGTAGAAAGAGCTATGAGCTCCTCTTTTTGTGCTTCCATCTTCTCTTCCCTTTCTATTTCCCAAAATCTCTTTTCTGTTACATCTCTTGAAATACCTAAAATACCAATTATATTTCCTTTTTTATCATACCTGGCAACTTTAGTTGTCGAAACCCAGGTTATTCTTCCATCTGGATGAGTCTCCTTTTCGACCTTCCCTTCTATTGGATTACCGGTTTTCATTATTTCCTGTTCATCTTCATAGGCTGGTTTTGCATGTTCTTCGGTAAAAAAATCGAAATCCGATTTACCCATTAATTCATCCATACTTTTCATTCCGAACCATTCAGCCAGCGATTTGCTAACTTTAATGAAACGGCTTTCTTTATCTTTATAATAAATATGATCAGGTATGGTACTAAGAAGCGAATCTAATAAACCCCTTTCAAAAATAAGCTCTTCTTCCATCCTAACTCGTTTTGTAATATCGTAGAAAAAGACGAAGGAACCTGCGAATCTACCTTTTTCATCTAACTGAGAATTTGACCTTATCAATAAATAACCCCTTTTGTCATCTCCGGTTTTTATCTCCATTTCAAAGACATTTTTCTTATTTTTCTTTTTTGTTCTAATTTTTTTCCGTACATCTTTAGCAGCCTCAGAACTCAAAAAATCTTCAAGCTTCCTACCCATCAACCCCCCCTCGGGAACCCCAAAAAGACTATCACATGCGGGATTAGTAAAAGAGAAAGTTAAATCCTCCTCCAGATAAGCGAAACCCTCGCTCATTTCTTCTATTAATTTTTTATATTCCTCATTCTCCCTGCGTAATCTTTCTATCTCTTTTTTATCATTTTTCTTAGCCAAAATACTACCTCCTACTTATCCAGTAAAAGGTCTTTATCTCATAAACCCTGCCAATCGGGAACAAATTTTTGACCTTAAAACATGGAAGAAACATATCTTACAATGCCTTTTTCCTGCGATTAATTACGTATTTCAAACCATCTTTAAGGGTAGACATTGTCTTAAGGCCTTCCATATCAATCCCTAAATCAGCAATCGTCTGAGCTATTTCCACTCCAACTCCGGTTAATATAGCTTCCGCACCCACCAATTTAACTGCTTTTGCTGTACGAATCAAGAGATCGGCAACTGCGCTGTCCACTGAACTTATACCTGAAATATCAATAATAGCCGAAACTGCATTTTTCTCAACTATCTGGGTTAACAAACTTTCTGAAACTCTTGATGCTCTCTCGCTATCAAGAACGCCCATTATAGGTACGGTAAGGATTCCTTCCCATACATCAATCACAGGCGTTGAGAGTTCTATCAGTTCCTCTCTCTGTGCTTCTATCTTTTTTCCTTTTTCTAGTTCAAGAGTCTTTAGCCGCGTAACATCCTTTGTAATTCCTAATGTACCCCTGACATTTCCTTTATCATCATAAAAAGGAACCTTGGTTATAGAAACCCACACCTCTTTACCATTCGGCAACTCAATTTTCAGTACTTTGTCTACAATTGGTTTTCCGCTTGCCATTATTTTTTGTTCGTCTCCACGCATCACCTTTGCTTTTTCTTCGCTATAGAAATCAAAATCATTCTTTCCTACAAAATCTTCTCTGGAAAGACCAGTACCTTTAGCTTTTGAACTGCTAACAGCCAGAAAGCGACTTTCTTTATCTTTAAAATAAATACGATCAGGAATATGATCCAAAAGGGCATTAAGCAAACGACTTTTAGATACTGCCTCTTTTCGAACTTTTTCAAATTTCGTTTTTATTTTTTCTTCCAATTCTTTTGTTCCGGTAACATCTCTTGAAATACCCAAAATACCAATAATTTTTCCCTTTTTATCATATCTGGGAATTTTCGTTGTTGAAACCCATGTTACCTTCCCGTCGGGATGCGTTTCTTTTTCAACTTTATTCAATAAGGGCTTACCGGTTTTTATGATTTTCTGCTCATCCTCGTAAGCTTGTCTTGCGTGTTCATCGGTAAAATAATCAAAATCTGTTGTACCGATCACTTTTTCTTTTGCAAGACCAACTTGATCTGCTTTGGCTTTACTTACCTCAACAAAACGAGATTCTTTATCTTTAAAGTAAATCAAATCCGGAATATTCTCCAAAAGAGCATCCAGCAAATTTTCCTTGAGGTTACTTTCTTCTACTTTCTTACGAGGACCCTTAAGCTTTTCCTTAGATGGTTTTTTAGTTTTACCTTTATCGCTCAAAGCTACTCCTCCTATTTATTTGTTTAAGATATACAAAAAAAATATCATTTTCAAAAAAATTTCTGTGCAATCCGGATTTAAATGTCAAATGATTATTCATAACCTTCTAAAAACCTTACCATAAAAGAAATTTAAGAAAAAAAAAATTTTTGTCAAGGTATTTTTTCTCTACTCCCCCCTCTAACGTTTAAAGCTTAGAAAAAAGCTAAAAATTTAAGAGTGGATAACTACTATAACAAACGCTCCGCTAAATTTTCAAAAAGCCATTAGAATAAAATGCAAAAACTATTCCAAAATTTAAGACACTAATAATCAAGATCTTAAGGGAAATTGCTTTCGCAAAATAAGAAAGCTTTTCGCACATTGCAAGAAAACGTTGCCTTCCTCACAATTTAGATGCTACTTTTTTAACGACCTCTTTTCCTACCCTATTCGAAGATTCAATAGCCTGCGCACCCAAATGCGGAGTACATATAAAATTGTTCAATTCCATCAATTTTAAATCCTTTGGAGGTTCCTCTTCGAATACATCAAGTGCGGCACCTTTTATTTTCCCATTTTTAAGCACTTTATAAAGCGAATCCTCATCAATAATTCCTCCCCTAGCACAATTCACCAGATACGCACTGTTTTTCATTTTTCCAAGTTCCTCTTCACCTATCAAATGATGGGTTTCATCGTTATGAGGTAAATGAAGCGAGACGATATCCGAGGTAGTAAGCAAATCATCCAACTCAACCATTTTAATATCTATACCCTGAACTTCCTCAACATAAGGATCATAACCAATAATCTCCGCTCCAAAACATTTAACTAATTCAGCTGTTCTTTTGCCAATCCTTCCCAGACCTACAATACCCACCGTGCAGGAACCAAGCTCATTGCCCTTAAATTCCTTCTTAGGCCAGTTGCCAATTTTCATACTGGCAGTTGCCTGAGGTATATGCCTTAAGAGTGCGAGCATGTGTGCAACAGTCAATTCTGCAACACCATTTGTCGAAGCTTCAGGAGTATTTATAACCTCGATTCCTTTCTGTCTTGCATATTCTGCATCAATATTATCAAGTCCTACCCCTGCTCTAACTATAAATTTTACACTTCCTGCTGCCATATCAATAAGATCTTCTCTTATTTTAGTCCTACTTCTTACTATAACTCCATCAAAGTCAGCTATAATTCCAGCCAGTTCTTCCTTTTCAATTGAAGTGTTCTCTACCACTTCAATTCCGAGTCCCTTCAAACCATCAACGGCATCCTTTGCTATCGCATCACAGATCAAAACTCTCATTAAAATTTCCTCCTTTTTTTTATTTAACCACAAGATTACACAGATTAACACAAGATTTTTTATTGTTTTAAACCTACCCCTCAACCCTTAATTAGCCACTGATTTTCATGGATTAGCACGGATTAATCATCCACCCATCCTTAAATACTTTTTTGTTTCAAAAAAAATATTTTTTTATCAGTGTGTATCTGTGTTGACACGTGGCAATTCTCTCTTTTAGTTTACTCCGGCAAAACATCAATCACAATTCTTCGATTCTTATTTCGTCCGTCTTCAGTACCATTATCCGCGATTGGTCTATACTCTCCAAAAGCTACAGCTGCCAGACGAGACGGCTCTATGTTTACTTTAGCAATTAAAAATTTAACAACATTAACCGCTCTTTTTGCAGAAAGATCCCAATTAGTAGGATATTCTTCCTTCAAACTTCCGGATATACCTGTATTATCAGTATGTCCTTCTATTCGGATATCCCTTTCAGGCATTTCTTTTAAAACATTCGCTATTCTGAGTAAGGTCTCCTGCCCCTCCTCACTTAATTCTACCGAACCCGGAGGAAACATTTTTTTACAGGGCAAAGTAATTGATATTGCTTCCCTTTCAAGCTCGATTTCGACACCTTCAACCATATCTCTAATATCTTGAACCAAGTAATTTACTTTTTCTTCCTCTCCGAGTGTATCTGCTTTTTCTGTAGTTTTTCTTAAATCATTTACGATAGAAACAAGAGTCTTATTTTCTTCTTTGTATTCAAGCAGTCTATTATATAGCGGAGAGTATTTTCGTACGTAAAAAAACCCGGATGCTAACAATAAAAATAAAATAACAGAAAAATAAAAAATATCTCTTTTCATAAAGTCCTCCTAAAAATTAAACCCATCAAGCATCTCTATTGGCCTTTCTATCCTTGGTCTTCCCTTACCATGAAGCCGGCACTGAGTCTTGGGTATGTTCCCCTTTCTGAATATTTCTTTTACAACATTAGGACATCTTGAAGTTGCCAATTCCCCACTTTCAGAACAAATATACCTGAACTCTACACTTTCCGGAACAGGAAAATCATAGTTCATAGTAGAATCACAAACCGCTTTCATAAATTCAGTCCATATAGGAAGGGCCACCGCCCCACCGCTTGCACCATTTCCTATACTCCTAGGGTAATCGTATCCAACCCAAACACCCACATTAAGACTCGCAGTAAATCCTACAAACCAGGCATTGCTAAAGTCATCTGTGGTACCGGTTTTTCCTCCCGCCGGCTTTGCAAAACCGCTTCTTCTTGCATAAAAAGCAGTCCCACCACCACTTTCAAAAACACTCTCCATCATATTCAGTACTATATATGCGGTAGCATCAGAAAGAACTCTCTGTTTAACAACTCTATTTTCGTATACGGTATTGCCGTATCTATCGACGACTTTACGTATAAATATAGGGTTAACTTTCTCACCAAAACTTGCAATTGTTGAATAAGCGCGAACCATTTCCAGAAGCGAAACATCTGATGATCCAAGCGCAATCGAAAGAACAGGTTGAAGAGGATTTTCTATTCCCATTTGATAGGCATACTCAACAACAGAAAAGGGTCCAACTTCCTGGCATAGATTTAAAGAAGCAACATTTCTGGACTTCTTTAAAGCTGTTCGCAAAGTAATTCTTCCCATAAAAGTCTCGTCATAGTTTTTAGGTGCATAAACTTCTCCTCCCAATTCTTTAATCATCGGAAGATCAAAAACAAAATCCGAAGGCAAAAATCCGTTATCAATAGCCGAAGTATAAAGAAAAGGTTTGAAAGCCGAACCAGCCTGTCTCTTACCCTGGATAGCTCTATTATACAGGCTATGTTTATAATCCCTACCTCCAATAAGGGAAAGCACATAACCAGTCCCGGGATCCATAACCACCATCGCTCCCTGTAGATAAGGAATATTCTCAGAATGAATCAGAGAATCCGGAATAGCTTCTTTCTTTGTTAGATGCCAGTATAGCTCAACCCTCTTGAGACCCCACTCCATAATACTATCAGCTTTCACCTGCATATCCTGATTCATTGTCGTATAAACCTTATATCCTCCCCAGGTTATATACGCCCTACCAAAAAGTGCTTCCATTCTCCTTTTTGTTTCATTTATAAAATAAGGCCCTACAATTTTTTCTTTTGAGTGATCTATGACTACAAGAGATTCCGCAAGTGCAGAATCAAGCTCAACTTTCGAAATTGCTTCCTCTTTAAACATTTCATTCAAAGCCAGATCTCGACGTTCAATAAATCTCTCATAACTATTATACGGAGAATAGTATCCCGGAGACCGAATCAAACCCACAAGAGCAGCTGTTTCAGAAACGGATAAACTATCCGGGATCTTACCAAAATAGTAACGAGAAGCTGCTCCCACACCATGATTCCCATACCCCCAATAAATTTCATTTAAATACATTTCAAGTATTTCTTTTTTTGTGTATCTCCTTTCAATTAAAAGAGAAAGGTATATTTCCTCCACCTTCCTTAGAAGAGTTTTTCTCAAAGTAAGAAAAATATTCCTTGAAAGTTGTTGAGTAATTGTACTGGCGCCTGCTCCCCATTTTTTCCGACCAATTTTCCTTACGAAATTTAACCAAACAACTTTAGTCAGTCTTTTAATATCAATACCAAAATGATCGTAGAATCTTTTGTCTTCAAGAGAAACAACAGCTGCAGGTATATAATCCGGAAGAGAATCAAGAATTATCGGTATTCTTCTATGCTCAAAAACTTCCAAAATAAGTTTATCATTTATATCGTAAATGCCGGTAGAAAGCTTCGGCTCATAATTAGCCAAAGAATCAACATCAGGTAAACTACTTAATATTGACAAATTTATTCCAATCACTGCACCAAATATGAAAAATACACTGTTCAATATAATAAATCTACGTTTTTTCAAAGGAAGAAATCTCTTTAAAGAGAGAACCTTCTTTAAAAAATTCTTCAAAGTAGAAAAACGTTCTTTCTTTATAGGATATCTCTCGTTTCGCGACATTATTTCATCTAAATCCATCATGGGATTATATTAATATCCTTTAACCCAAAGTCAAGCCGCTAACCCCCATCCCCAAAAATTATTATCACGTTTATAATGAGAAAAAGTCTTGTTTATTCAGGGGGTGGTGATATCCTTCTGATAACTTGACTAAATGCAGAAGGTGGTTGGGTCTCTGTTGGGAAAGTATAT